>Ga0315268_10001429_pt1 | contig 27488 bp, 19 predicted proteins | sample C1_top_MG_FD_204535 | JGI IMG/M metagenome (GOLD analysis project Ga0315268, IMG submission 204535) | Sediment microbial communities from Yellowstone Lake, YNP, Wyoming, USA - C1_top | ecosystem: Environmental > Aquatic > Freshwater > Lake > Sediment | place: USA: Wyoming | collected 2017-08-01
TCTCTTCCGGTGGTCTGTGAATTATCGGGGCACATCCGCATACCAGTGCTACCAAAAACAAACAGATCAACAAAACAGATGGTTTGACACGCATGGCTGGTTGTGAATGCTTCATGGCAATCTGATTCATAATTCTCTGTCGGAAGCTATTTCCTGCTAACAGGCTGTTAAGCATCAACTATTTCGTTCTGACAAATTTACCGCTTTTCCCACCCTCTTTTTCAAGAAGGCGTATATTTGAAATGACAATCTCCCTGTCATATGATTTGCACATATCGTATATGGTTAAAGCAGCCACAGAAACCGCGGTTAAAGCCTCCATTTCGACCCCTGTTTGGCTGAAGATCTTTACTGACGATTCGATTCTTATACTGCTTGAGCTTTCATCCGGATAAAAATCAACAGCTACATGGGTTAGATTCAAAGGATGGCACATTGGTATCAGGTCCGATGTCTTTTTTGCAGCCATGATTCCGGCAATCCGCGCAGTTTCAATGACATTTCCCTTTTTCACCTTCCGGTTCTTTATCATCCTGAAAGTGGCCGGATTCATGGAGACAATCCCCTGTGCTACGGCTCTCCTGTCTGTCGGTTCTTTTTCTGTGACATCAACCATCCGCACACTGCCTTTTTCATCAATATGAGTAAAAGAAGGCATTAAATGATTCCTTTATAAATAAAACTCGGTCTTTTTTGTTACGGTTGTTTTAATTGCATTAAGAGTATCATTCAGCGTCGTAATCACATTATCACGGATATCTCCGGCGACAACAAGAAACATTACATCATCTCCTACGGAAAGTTGTTTGTTTTCCGCAATTTCAACGAGTATCTCAACAATTCCCGGTCTCTTTTTGTTTTCATCTATGATCTTCATTAATTTTGTGTGATCGACCGCGATTTTAAGTCCGGATACTTTACGCCCGTCACGGGATGTTCCCCGGACCACGCCGTTGTGGCATAATATCATCCCCACCCTGTCATATTCCGGATTCTTCTTTATTTTATCAATAAGCATCCGCATATTCATAACTATTCTCCGGCCGCACCTTAAAAAATATAACCGTCAACCTGTTTCCATCTCTTTTGCCTTTTCAAATGCAAAAGGAGTGTTGACATTAAAAAATGATGTCAATTCAGGATCTTTTGCCCGTATTTCATCTTCTGAAATCTTTATAACGCGAACCTTGTTGAAAAATCCTTGAATTTTATATTCCTGCTTATCAAGCTGATTTTCTATCTGTTTCAAGCATCTTTTTGAATAAACGGCACAAAGAGTCTCCATTCCTGCAGAAGTTTCAGGAATAATTATGTCTAGTTGCGGTTCAACAGCGCAAATAATAGTTTCGATCAGTTCTTTTTTTAAGAAGGGAGTGTCGCAGGCAGCAATAAAAGCGTGAGAACCGGTTGCATAAAAGAGTCCGGCATGAATGCCTGTAAGAGAACTCCTTGCAGGATATATGTCGGTTACAATTTTAAGATCCCATTCGAGATATTTTGACGGATCATTTGTAACCAGAATAATTTCTACAAAGAGTTCACTGAAAACATCATATATACGATCAATTATTCGCTTGTTCCCGATCTGAATAAAGGCTTTATTGGCACCCGAAAAACGGGAATTAAGACCGCCTGCCAGTATTACGCCGGTATAAGAAGAAAGCATGTGCACTCGCCCTTAATACTATTCTTGATTGATATGTACTCTTATAAGACGGATTTGTAAAATAATCATATGCGAACGGATTTGAGCTTTTTGGGAAAGTGAGCATATCGGGACTTTTTACAAAACCATCATCATGAGTCCACATTAGATAAAACATTATGCAAAATCAAGGCTATTCGAACAGGCATTGACCGGACTAAGGTTATCATTTATCTCTTGAACAAAATAACACGCATGATATAATAACTTATGTTATTTATATTAGTTATTATCATATTAAGGTAAAGCTCATCAACCTTACCAGACCAATACCGGAGAAGCCATGAAAAAATCATATCCAATACTTGATGCAGCGGATATAGAGCGTATTGTCACCAGAATTACACATGAAATACTAGAGGTTCACAAGGGCGCCGGGAATTTATCCCTTATAGGAATCCAGACCCGCGGTGTTTTTCTCGCCAGAAGGATACAATCTTTAATAAAGAAAATTGAAGGGATAGAAATACCGACCGGTGTAATCGATATCACACTTTACCGGGACGATTGGACCAGAATAAGCCATCATCCGGTAGTCCAGGCCACCGATATTTTCTTCTCCATCGATGAAAAACAGATTGTCCTGATTGATGATGTACTCTTTACCGGCAGGACGATTAGAGCTGCCATGGATGCGATCATGGATTACGGAAGGCCGGACCGTATAGAGCTGGCCGTCCTTGTCGACAGAGGGCACAGAGAGCTTCCTGTTCAGGCAAACTATGTCGGCAAACATATTGCGACAAGGAGACTTGAAACAGTAAATGTGCTTTTGTCCGAACAAGATGGAATCGACCAGGTCGTATTGGAAAAAGGATAAATTATGGGCGTAAATGAACACAAAAAAAATGCTCCCGGCAGAATCCGAATAGGCGTCATTTCAGTTTCAACGACAAGGTCTGAAGAAAACGACGAAAGCGGAGGCTGGATAAAAAAAACTGCGATAAACGAAGGTCATGACGTTGTCTTCTATCAGGTTGTTCCTGATGCCGTTTACATAATAACGGAAACAATCCGGAAAGCTATTCATGACCGGAATCCGCAAGCCCTTTTATTGACGGGAGGCACCGGGATCAGCAGCAAAGATGTGACAATCGAAGCCGTGCGCCCTTTATTTGAAAAAGAACTTGCTGCGTTCGGTCCTCTTTTCTGTCAGCTTAGTTTTGAAGAGATAGACTCTGCAGCGCTATTATCCCGCGCCACAGCTGGAGTTATCGGAAAAACCCTGGTATTTTGCATGCCGGGCAGCTTGAAAGCCTGCAAACTTGCTTGCAAAGCCTTGATATTTCCGGAGCTGGGACATCTTGTAAAGCATGCTTTCGAGGAATAATTGATCATGGAAAATTTATTCCGGGGAGCACAAAATCCTTCTCCGGGAACCCATATACTGATGTTTGAGGGTGACACACAGACTTTTATTTTAACACTTCCGGCTCCTCTGAAAGGAAGTGCCTGGGTCCGCACAAACCTGGGTCATGCCGGAATCGGAAGGAACGAAATAATAAGAGAAGTTCTTTACGATGAGCCGCCTCTTGGAAGGGGATGGTTTGACCTTCGCATGAAGAAGATCAGTGAAGTATCTTTCCGGATAACCGTTCCTTTATGTGAAGTCGGGCACTTTGAAGCAAAATGCTTCTTTTTAAAAGAAGGCGATGTAAATCCTGTCTGGCCCGAAGGTACAAATACCATAATCAATGTGGAACCGGCAGGCACCTGTTGCGCCAACATTATTTACAATGCCTTCGTGCGGCAGTTCGGTCCCAATAAAGACGGCAGGGGCCTCCCGGACCCAACGGAAGAAAAATGGATTCAAAACCTTGACGGAAAAGGATATACCGTAATCCCTAAATCGGGAACCTTCCGTGATCTCATCCATGAACTCGATTTTATTATTGGTCGGCTGGGAATCAGAATCATTCAGCTTCTGCCAATTAACCCCACTCCGACAACATACGCCCGCATGGGCCGTTTCGGAAGCCCTTTTGCAGCTTTAGGATTTACATCCGTCGATCCTGCGCTAGCTGAATTCGATCCCCGCGCAACCCCTCTTGAACAATTCATCGAACTGGTTGATGCGGTTCATGAGCGCAGCGCAAAAATTTTCATCGATATTGCCATTAACCACACAGGGTGGGGAGCCTCCCTGCACGAAACCCATCCGGAGTGGCTCGTGCGTGGCGATGACGGGCGTATCGAAGTCCCCGGCGCATGGGGTGTGAGCTGGGAAGACCTCACAATGCTCAACTACTCAAAAAAGGATCTATGGAAATACATGACGGATGTTTTCCTGACATGGTGCCGCAGAGGGGTCGACGGATTCCGCTGCGATGCCGGCTATATGATTCCCGTCCCTGCCTGGCGGTTCATCGTCTCTTCGGTCAGGGAACAGTTTCCGGATACCATTTTCCTGCTTGAAGGACTTGGTGGAAAAACATCTGTAACACGAGATATTTTAAATGCAGGCAATTTTAACTGGGCCTACTCCGAATTGTTTCAAAATTACGATCGAGGCCAGGTCGAAAATTATCTTCCTGGTGCAATCGGCATTTCCGGTGAAGACGGTATTCTTGTGCACTTTGCCGAAACGCATGACAACAACAGGCTTGCTTCACGCTCGAAAACGTATGCAATGATGCGAACCGCTCTGTCTGCTCTTTCTTCTACGGAAGGCTCTTTCGGTTTTACAAATGGAGTGGAATGGCTTGCCGTGGAAAAGATCGATGTGCACGGTACATCTTCCCTTAACTGGGGCGCAAAAGATAATCAGGTTGAGCATTTAAAACGGCTTTCGGATATCTTAAAAATCCATCCTGCCTTTTCCGACAAAACAGCTTTAAGCTTAATCGGGCAGGGCTCCGGAAATCATATGGTTCTGCTTCGTCATCATTTTCCGACAGGAAAAAAGCTTCTTATAGTCGTAAATCTTGACGACAACAATAAAACGACGGCTTACTGGAACGCTCAAAAAGCAGAAATGGGTGGAACGGCTTACTTTGATTTAATAACGTCAGATAGAATCAAAATAGAATCCTCAGGAAATATCAATTCATGTTTGCTTGATCCGGGCCGGGTCTTATGTTTATCAACGGACGAAAAAGATTCAGACCTAATAAAAGTTAATTCGGGTAATAATTTTATTCCGCCTGAAAAAGTTACGCTGCAGAAAATGAGGGCCAAAGCCCTTGAGATTTTCAGGTTATATAACGGATATAATGATATTGGTGAATTGGATGTCGATAAGCAAGCGGCTTTACTTTCAGATAACCCACTTGAATTCTGCAGGAGCCTGAATCCATTTACCAAAGAAACTCGTGTAATAGTCTGGCGCTGGCCGAAAGATCTCAAAAGAGAGGTTATGATACCGCCCGGCCACTTCCTGCTGGTTGTGGCGGATAAGCCATTCCTGTCCCACATCGTAAACCGTGACCGTGTTTTATCTCAGGAAGAGGGCCTGCCCCGCCGGGACGGTTCCTTCTTTGCTCTTTTTTCTCCTATTCAAGCCCCGTCTGAACACCACCGGTTAACCATTAAGCTTACGGTTTACGATCCGGGCCGGACAAAACATGCCGAAACCTCTCTTCTTTTTCTTTCAGAACCAGAAAATGTACGAGTAAAAAGATTCTTCACACGCACTGAATTGCTTAAAAACCCAATCGTCTTTCTGGACACAAACGGCCGGGGCGCCATGCTGCATATTCCGGTTTCATGGTGTACTTTGAACAGTAAATACGACGCTCTCATAGCCGCAAATATTCATAGCGATTATCCTGTGGACCGCCTGGTTACTTTCACAAGATGCCGTGTATGGATTGTCTTTCAGGGTTTTTCTCAGGATATCTGTCTTGATTGCCTCGATTCTTTTGAGTTTGACTGCAAAGACGGCGGGCTCTGGCATTACCGCGTACCAACCGGGCAGGGTGAACACATTTATTTCGATATAAAGATTCGCATGATAACCGGTGAAAATGCAATCCGCCTTATTTTCAAACGCTTGTCAGACGGGAGCGAAGACAGGCGGTTATCAGACGATAAAGCAATTAAACTTATATTGAGACCGGATATCGAATACCGCAATTTTCACGATACAACCAAGGCATATAAAGGCCCGGAACATTCCTGGCCGAAAACCGTCTCGGTAAAGACAGACGGGTTTACATTTGCTCCGGAAGGCGGGAAGGGGCTTTACGTCAATTTATCAAAAGGCATCTTCGTTTCCGAACCCGAATGGCAGTATATGATTCACAGACCCTTAGAGGCCGAAAGGGGGCTTGACCCGGACTCGGATCTTTTCAGCCCGGGCTATTTCTACACCTACTTAAAAGGAGATGAAGATGCTGTTCTGTACGCCTGTGTCGGTGATAAAAAAGAAAATAAACCGGAAATATCCCATACAAAACAAACTTCATCGTTGAAAATGGAATTGAAAATTGAAGATGCTTTGACTCACGCTCTTGACCATTACATCATAGAAAGAGGGGCTTACAAATCCATAATCGCGGGATACCCGTGGTTTTTGGACTGGGGCCGTGATTCTCTTATCTTTACAAGGGGTATGATTGCAGCAGGAAAACTCAAAGAAGCGGGGCTTGTAATAAAACACTTTGCCCGGTTTGAAAAAGACGGGACTATTCCAAACATGATGATCGGATGCGATGCAGGAAACAGAGACACTTCAGATGCGCCTTTGTGGCTTTTTCTTGCATGCTGTGATTTAATCAGCGCGGAAGGAAAAGACGCTTTTCTTGATCGGAAAGCTGCCGGCAGAAGTATCCGCACCATACTTGTTTCCATTGCAACAAACCTGATATCCGGAACACCTAACGGAATATACATGGACAATGATTCCGGCCTGATATTCAGTCCGGCTCATTTCACATGGATGGATACCAATTATCCCGCAGGCACTCCAAGAGAAGGCTATCCTGTTGAGATTCAGGCGCTCTGGCATAAAGCGCTTTCATTCCTTTCCGAAATCGACGCTTACGATCAGTCCGGCAAATGGAAGTCTCTTGCCGCAAAAGTTCAAAAATCAATCTGCGATCTCTTTACGACCAGGGAAGGCTATCTTGCCGACTGTCTTTATGCCCGCCCCGGAATACCGGCGATAAAGGCAGAACCCGACGACGCCCTGAGACCGAACCAGCTTCTTGCCATAACTCTCGGCGCGGTCACGGATTACGACCTTTGCAGAAAAGTCCTTTCCGCTTGCGAAGAACTGCTTGTTCCAGGCGCCATAAGAAGCCTTGCCGACCGCCCTGTCCACAGGCCGCTCGAAATAAAACATTTTGGTTCAGTTTTAAATGACCCGTTTAATCCATACAGAGGAACATACACAGGCGATGAAGACACGGTGCGTAAGCCGGCTTATCATAATGGAACGGCTTGGACGTGGCTTTTTCCCTCTTTTTGCGAGGCGTGGGTTGAGGTATACGGAGCAGAATCAAAAGATACCGCTTTATCTTTGCTTTCCTCCGTTGTTGAGCTTATAAACTACGGATGCACCGGGCATGTTCCGGAAATTCTTGACGGGGATTATCCGCACAAAGCAAGAGGATGCGATGCACAGGCATGGGGAGCAAGCGAAGTATTGCGCGTCCGGACAAAACTTTTACAATCAAAGAAAAAACACCTTAATTCTTTCTTCAAGGATCCTATAAAATGAAATACTTACAGCCTTTTCAGGTTTTTCCGACAATACCGGAACCTCTTTCTTTTTTGGACGTATTATCTCGTAATCTCTGGTGGAGCTGGCAGCACGATGCCAAGGAATTATTCAGAAGAATAGATCCGAAACGCTGGAAGGATTCGGGACGAAATCCGATTGTTTTTTCAACCTTAATTCCAAAGGAACGTCTCGAAGAGCTTTCTTTTGACGAGGGTTTTCTTGCTCACCAGAAACGGGTTAAAGAAAATTTTGAAAGCGCTCTCCTTCCGAAACAGAACCTTTCCGATTCGCCGGTAGGCCCAGGCGGAAATATAGCATATTTTTCGATGGAATTCGGCATCCATGAATGCCTCCCCCTTTTTGCCGGCGGTCTTGGAATCCTTGCCGGCGATCATCTGAAAGCCGCCTCAGACCTGATGCTTCCTTTAACAGGAGTAAGCCTTATGTACAGGCAGGGATACTTCAGGCAGTTTCTTAGCCGGGACGGAATGCAGCAGGAAGAATATCCGGAAGTAGATCTTTATACTTTTCCGGTTGAAAGGGCCTTTGATTTATCGGGAAAAGAGCTCTTCATAAATATTAACGGGCCTAACGGCGGTATCCGTGCCCAGGTTTGGAAGCTGATGGTCGGGCGGGTCTCTCTCTTTTTACTTGACACGGACCTGCCAGATAATCCTCCTGAAATAAGGGAAATAACGGCCAAATTATATCCCACAAACCAATATAAACGTTTAGCGCAGGAAGTCCTTCTCGGAATAGGCGGAATGCGCGCTCTATCAGCAATGGGCATCTTCCCGTCCATAATTCACATGAACGAGGGTCACTGCACTTTTGCAGGTATTGAACGTCTTTCTCAAATCATTTCAAAATTCAATATTGATCTGAAAACCGCTCTTGAAATTGCTCCCCGGTCAACGGTTTTCACGACACATACCCCTGTAATTGCAGGACATGATGTCTTCCCAGCTGAAATCGTAAAACCGTATCTTGAACCTCTTAAAGATAACCTTGGGACCGGTGAAAATGAGATTTTATCATGGGGAGAGCCTGCGTGGAAAGATTCCGCCGGCCAGTTTTCGATGTTTGTTCTCGGCCTGAGAATGGCCCAGCATCGCAATGGAGTTAGCAAGCTTCATGGCTCGGTTGCCCGCAAAATGTGGGCGCATGTCTGGCCTGAAAGGCCGGTGGACGAGATACCTATAACGCATATTACAAACGGTGCCCATGTGCCGACATGGATTTCATATGAGATATCACTTCTTTTAGACCGCTACCTTGGTCCGGGATGGAATAAGCATCCGTGGAATCCTGTTATTATGAACCGTATAGACGGCATTTATAACGAGGAACTCTGGCGGGTTCATGCATTGAACCGTTCAAGGCTCATTCGCACATGCCGTGAAATGATGGTAAAACAGTATGAAAAACGGAATGCGCCAAAATCAATGATGGGGGATATAGAATCCGTTCTTGATCAGGATGCCCTGACAATTGTTTTTGCCCGCAGGTTTGCAACTTACAAAAGGTCGCATCTTTTGTTCATGGAGCCTGACCGTCTCGAAGCAATTCTAACATCGAAAACACATCCGGTACAGATAATCTTTGCAGGAAAAGCCCACCCCAAAGACCAGGAAGGAAAGGATTTGATAAAAAAAGTTGTTCAATTTGCCCAAAAGCCAAATATGCGCCACCGCCTGATCTTCCTTGAAGACTATGATATCAATATAGCGAGGGTTCTTGTTCAAGGCGCCGATGTATGGCTCAATACGCCGAGACGTCCTTTTGAAGCCTGCGGCACATCCGGCATGAAAGCCGCCATCAACGGTGCGCTCAACATAAGCATACTTGACGGCTGGTGGTGCGAAGGCTTCTCGGAAGAAAGAGGCTGGCGAATTGGCAACGGCGAAGAATATTTTGATCACGAATATCAGGATAACGTCGAAAGCCAGGCACTCTACAATGTTCTTACGGATGAAGTGATACCCTGTTTTTATGACAGAAAAAATGGTGATTCTCCGCAGAGATGGCTGTATAAGATGAAAGAATCTATGAAAATGGCCATGAAAAGCTTCTGCAGCCATGTCATGGTATCAAATTACAATAACATGTTTTATATTCCTTCCGCAAAAAGATTGCAGGATCTTTTATCTGACAATGTCGCTGAAGCTAAAGCACTGGCCCTTCAGCGCGAGAGACTCCGCTCTTTATGGAGTTGTTTAAAACTGGCGCCTCCGGTCAGAAAAAAATCCGGTCCGTTCAGGGCGGGAGATACTTTTAAGGTCACTACGGAAGTCTATCTCGGAGAAATAAAACCGGAAGAAGTGGAAATACAGCTTTACTTCGGCCGGATGAAATCCGTTGATTCCGTTACAGAGGGAAAAGCCGAATCCATGAGAGTTCTGGAAAACTTTGGGGCCGGCCGGTACCTTTACGAATGTGATATAATATGCGACGATTCCGGAAGATTCGGCTTTACGGCAAGAGCGATACCACAAGGCGATGACTGGATAAAAAACACCCCGGAGTTATTGACCTGGGCCTGATTTGGAACAAATTGTGAAGTCCGGCAAGGAAATATCAATGAATGATAATCCGAAAAAAAATCCAAGGATCCTTATTGTAACTCCTGAAGTTACCTACCTTCCGGAAGGGATGGGGAATATTGCAAACTATCTCACTGCAAAAGCCGGGGGGCTTGCCGATGTTTCTGCGGCGCTGATAAGCGCTCTTTTTGATCAGGGCGCCGATGTTCATGTCGCCCTCCCCGATTACCGGGGGATATTCAGCGCCCAGCTGGCGCATATTTTCGGTAAAGAGCTGGATTTAATCCGCCGCAAAATGCCGGATGAAAGGATCCATCTGGCCGAAGACAGGGTCTTTTATTACCTGAATCATGTTTATTCCAACTACGGCTGGGAAAACATGAAAATAGCCCTTTCCTTTCAGCGCGAGGTTATAAACAACATCATTCCCCGCGTAAGACCCGATCTTATCCATTGCAATGACTGGATGACCGGGTTGATACCCGCCGTGTCGAGAAGGCTCGGCATACCCTGTTTGTTTACAATTCACAACATCCATACAAAAAAAACTTTTCTGTCAAATATTGAGGATACAGGCATTGATGCCGCCTCTATCTGGCAGAACCTTTACTACGAACTCATGGCATACGATTACTGGGGAACACGCGAATCAAATCCGGTCGATCTTCTGACCAGCGGGGTCTTTGCCTCCCATTTTGTCAATACGGTCAGTCCGACCTTTCTTACAGAGATAATCGAAGGAAAACATGATTTTGTTGAACCCTATCTGAAACAGGAGTTATCAAACAAATGGTACGCCGGGTGTGCTGCCGGAATACTGAATGCTCCGGATTCGTCTTTCAATCCGGCCACAGACAGCGAAATTCCACGCCGGTTTTCTGAAAACGACTTTGTTCGTGGAAAGATTGAAAACAAACGCGCCTTTCAGAAAAGACTGGGGCTTATACAGGATGATACGGCTCCGATGTTTTTCTGGCCTTCAAGACTTGATTCAATACAAAAAGGATCGCAGCTTCTTGCGGAAATTCTTTATACGGTTGTCTCTTCATACTGGCACAGGAATCTTCAGATAGTTTTTGTTGCAAACGGGGAATATCAGCCGTATTTCAAAAACATCGTCGATTTTCACCGGTTGCACAACCGTGTAGCCGTGTGCGATTTCGATGAAAAACTTGAACGTATGGCATATGCCGCCTCGGATTTCGTGCTTATGCCCTCGCGCTTTGAACCGTGCGGCCTGCCGCAGATGATTGGGCCGATATACGGCGCCCTGCCTGTTGCGCATGATACGGGCGGCCTGCACGATACGATAACAGAGATTAATCCTGAAAAAGATACGGGAAGCGGGTTTCTTTTTAAATTTTTTGATACGCAGGGACTTCTCTGGGCAATACATCAGGCAATGACTTTTTACGATTTGCCGCCGAAGGTAAAACAAAAACAGATAAAAAGAATCATGGTTGAGAGCCTTGCAAATTTTAATCATTCCGTTACAGCGCGCCAGTATATAAATCTTTATGAAAAGATGCTGCAGCGCCCCCTGATAAACACCTGATAAATACTTTTTCATGAGGCTGCCTATTGAAAGCAGATCCGGATAATATACAAATGTTTTATGAAAGCGATCCTTTCCTGAAGCCGTTCAAAACCGCCGTTTTAAACAGGACAAATAATATATCCGAAAGAGAGACCGTCCTTACACGAAACAGCAAAAACCTTGCGGATTTTGCTTCGGGACATAATTATTACGGTCTCCATTTTTCGGAAAACAGTTGGATTTTCCGGGAGTGGGCGCCTAATGCCGTTTCAATATGCCTGATCGGGGAAACGACCGGCTGGCAGGAAAAACCCGGATTTTCGTTAAAAAGAATAAACGAAGATGGGCTATGGGAAATTGTTCTCCCTGCAGAAGCTTTGAAACACGGCGATCTTTACAGGCTCCGGCTCCGCTGGCCCGGCGGGGAAGGCGACCGTATCCCGGTTTATGCAAAGCGTGTAATCCAGGACCCCAAAACGCTGATTTTCAACGCCCAGGTCTGGTCTCCGCAAGATCCTTACGCGTGGAGCTGTCCTGATTTCAAATGCCGGCAGGATGCACCTTTCATATATGAAACGCATATAGGCATGGCCCAGGAGGAAGAAAAAACCGGCTCATACAGGGAATTCACGGACAAAATATTACCTCGTATCGCTTCCGCCGGTTACAATATGATCCAGCTTATGGCAATCCAGGAACACCCGTACTACGGATCTTTCGGCTATCAGGTTTCCAGTTTCTTCGCGCCCTCATCCCGTTTCGGAACGCCGGAAGATTTAAAAGAATTGATCGACTCGGCTCATTCCGCAGGCATTGCGGTCTTAATGGATATAATTCACTCCCATGCGGTCTGCAATGAAGTTGAGGGCTTAAGCCGTTTTGACGGAACACTGCACCAGTACTTTCATGAAGGTCCGCGGGGAATGCACAGCGCCTGGAGTTCCCGTTGTTTTGATTACGGAAAGATACAGGTTCTTCATTTTCTTCTTTCAAACTGCCGGTTCTGGCTCAATGAGTACCGTTTTGACGGATTCAGGTTTGACGGCGTCACAAGTATGCTGTATCTCCATCATGGTCTGGGAAAATCGTTCACATCACTTGAAGATTACTTCAACGAAGATGTTGATGAAGATGCGATTATCTATCTTGCCCTGGCGAATAAACTTGTACATGATATCCGGCCTGATGCCGTGACAATAGCTGAAGATATAAGCGGAATGCCGGGGCTTGCAGTCCCGTTAAATGAAGGAGGGTTTGGTTTTGACTATAGATTCTCAATGGGAATACCCGACTACTGGATCAAGCTGGTCAAGGATTCTTATGATGAAGACTGGCCGACCGGCCACCTCTGGTATGAGCTCAACAACAGGCGGATGGAAGAAAAGTCGATAAGCTATTCCGAATCGCATGATCAGGCTCTTGTCGGGGATCAGTCCCTTATATTCAGGCTCATAGGTCCGGATATGTACGAGCACATGACTGTAAATGATGAAAATTTCCGGGTCAACAGGGGGATCGCATTACATAAATTAATAAGGATGATTACAATGGCTACGTCCGGAAACGGATATTTGAACTTCATGGGAAATGAATTCGGCCATCCCGACTGGATTGATTTTCCCAGGCCGGGCAATAACTGGTCATATAATTACGCAAAACGCCAGTGGCATCTTGTAGACGACCCTTTGCTAAAATACCGTCTTCTTGCAAACTTTGACCGCGATATGATTGCCCTGGCAAAGTGTTTCCATCTTCTCGGATCTTCAGCGCCCATGCTGCTATATGAAAATACGAACGACAAGATAATCGCCTTCAGGAGGGCCGGGCTTCTCTTTGCTTTTAATTTTCATCCGACCCGCTCCTTTACGGATTACTGCTTTGATGCTCCTCCAGGAACATATAAGATGATTTTTGACAGTGACTCAAGGGAGTATGGGGGATACGGCCGTCTTATCCCGGGACAGGAACACCATACCCTTTCAGACAAGGCAAAAAACTCGAACCGTCGGTTTATCAGTCTTTATCTTCCTACCCGTACCGGAATACTGTTAAAGTACACAGAATCTCAAACGGACTCAAAATAATTTCTGTCTGGACAGATTAATAGGGGATGTGTTGGGGTTAATCGTTCTTTTTGAAATGATGAAAATATTTCATGACCATTTCGACGTAATCTTCGGTCTCTTTTATGGGGGGAATGCTGTTATACCTGTCAACAACGGTGGGCCCTGCATTATATGCGGCAAGAGCAAGCTGAAGCTTTCCGTTGAACCGTTCGAGGAGCTCCCTGAAATACTGTGTTCCTGTCAGAATATTTTCCCTCGGATCAAAAGGATCTCTCATCCCGAAAACCCTGGCATTTTCCGGCATTATTTGCATCAATCCGAGGGCGCCTGCTCTTGAAACCGCTCTTGGATTAAAATCGGACTCAACCTTTATTACGGCTTTCAGCAACGGAAACGATATTCCATGCCTCTTGGAGGCTTCGGTAATCATCTCATCATATGTATCCGGTGAATACGAGCTTATGCGCAACGGTTTTTTTGCTGAAAAATCTTTTATGAACAGCCTGTATTGATAAGACGGGTTTGTCGGCACATTGGTAAAATGGATCACGCCGTTTTCATCTATGAATTTGTATATGTCGCCGACGGCAAAAGAAGAAACGCAGGATCCAAGCACCAACAGAACAGAAAAAATACCTGTCAGCGCCAATTTCCAGAGACCTTTGCATAACGCCCATGCAGTGTGTAGGAAAAATTTATCAGACATTTCTCTCAAGTCAGATCCCAAATCAACAATTCCTTTTCTTTATCATCCATTCGGTTCCATAAAATTATATTAAATTATACATAACTTTTCAGACAATTCAAGAGAAAATATAAAAATCGGGTTTAATATCAATATATTGCGGTTATAAAACCGCCTGTATACCAGATAACCCATTCCGTAAAATTTTCAGCCCCTCAATCTCTTCCTTTTTAAATAATTTTATGGTTCCATATTTTCCATCAAAGCCGGGTGTAATAATGACTTCGTTTTTTCTCATTCGTTCAATCGCTTCCGCAAGAAGAGGAATGCCTGAATTCCTGAGTACATCGATTTCTATAAAATTAAGGATATAAAGCTCCGGCCCGAATTTTTCCAGCAGTTTATTATAGCAACGCATTATTTTTTTTGAGACTGGGTTTAATTGAAAAATTTCCGAGAGAATCTCCAAAAGAGGTATTGTCTTAAAACATCCCGTTGTTGTCGTTTTATTTTTTGATTTAACCGAAAGCTTCTGAATTCTGTGGAGTACACCGATTGTTATCTTCTTCCTGCATACCGGGCATATGCCGCCGTATCTGTCAGTTTCTTCCGGCAGGAGAGATTGCCTGCAATTTCTGTGTCCGTCCGCGTAATACTTGCCTTCTTCAGGATAGTATTCAACGGTGCCGGTAAACTCTTCCGGGTTGCCTCTTTTTATTGCCGATATTATTGAATCATAACAGAGCGATGTATTAAAAATATTTGCCTCTCTGCCTACTTTTAAGGGCGAGTGAGCGTCCGAGTTGGATATGAGGGTTATTTTATCCAAACCTGAAAATTTCCGGCACATATCTGGATCTGAAGACAGTCCCGTCTCTGCTGCAAATATATATCCTGAAAAATCCCCGAAACATTCTTCAATTGAATCGAAACCGGATATAGAACCGAAGATCGAATACCAGGGTGTCCAGATATGGGCCGGAATGAACATCGCCCTGTCTGAAACATCAAAGACCATTTCAAGTATGTTGGCCACGTCAAAGGTAAAAACCGGTCTCCCGTTCGATTCCGTCTTTCCCAGGCGCTTCAGTCTCCGGTTCAGTTTCTCAACCAAAGACAGTTCCGGCAATAATATAATGCTGTGAACTTTTCTGGTTTTCCCCCCTTTCGTGTATATATTACATACCTCAGAGGTCAGGATAAACCGGGTTATTCCCCTGCATGATTCTGGAATAAATTTATCGATTTTACCTGAAATATTCTTCTTCGGCCTATAAAGACCTTCTTCTGCCTGAACAAGTTTGTTTTTTAACTCTCCAAACCAGCCGGGGTGGGTAAAGTCTCCTGTTCCCAGCACCGTTATTCCTTTTTTTCTTGCAGCAACATAGAGATTTTCAACATCTGTGTTTTTAGATGTTGCCAATGAAAAGCGTGAATGGATATGCAAATCGGCCAGAAAGTTCATTTTTGTTTTTAAAATCTCTTGTTAATTTACAATAAGCAATATATATTCAGACGAATAATGTGTATTGCACAATATATAGTATTTGTTCATTAATTACAAAGATTTGTGGCGCTTATTATTCTATGGGTTTATTATCATCTTCTGTATCTATAAACAGGTATTATGTCGAGGGCAAAATAAAAGAATCTGTTCTCGATACAGTTAAAAAAGGTTTGGTAAAACACTCCTTCAGGGAAAACGATGACGAGCCTTCTAATAAAAATACGGGGTGGACATCTTTTAATAATCATTTCAATCCGAATTTTAACGGCTCTTCCTTTGTTATCGATGAGTTATTTATCTTTTCATTAAGAATTGATAAAAAAAATGTGTCTCCGAAAATCATCAGAAAATTTTTTTCCCTTGAAACAGCTAAAAGGCTCGAAGAAAGCGGGAGGGGATATTTAACCGCCAATGAAAAAAAAGCGATAAAAGAACAGGTGACTGATGCCCTTTTTCTCAGGGTGCCGGCTGTTCCGAATATCTATGACGTCGTCTGGAATTACGAAAAATCAATGATATGGTTTTTTTCAAACAACAAGTCTGCAAACGAAGAGTTGGAAATACTCTTTTCCGCATCGTTTAATCAGTCCTTAATAAAGATTTTTCCTTATTCTGCAGCAGATATTTTACTGGGCCTGACAGATAAAGAGCGTGACCTTCTTTCTCTTTTATCTCCTTCTAAATTCGCGGGGTAATGATGCTTGATGTTTCGTTGACATACTACAGGTATAGTTTCCTGGGCGGTGAATTTCTGACATGGCTCTGGTTTTACATAGTCAATACAGATCAGGATAAATTACTCGACAATAAAAATGAGATTCTTGAGATCGGAAACAAGATAGTCCTGGAAAGAAAAGCAAATGATGCTGTTGAAAAGGTTACAATAAAGGGAAAAGATGCCGGCCTCGAAGAAGGTATTATCTCTCTTAAAAAAGGTGCGGTTGTTAAAGAATTAAACCTGTTGTATAGAAAAGAAGATAAAGAGTGGAGTTTTACCATAACCGGTGAAAATCTTGGCGTGTCCAATTTAAAAACTCCCGATATCGGTTTTATAGAATCAAAAAAGGATATAGAGGGGTTTGTGGTTGAAAAAATTTTTCTTTATGATTCACTATATCTTTTAATAGATGGATTATATAAAAAATTTATAAAATTGCGGGTGTCCGCCGGCTGGATGGGGGTTGTTTCCGATATGAATAAATGGATAAATTCCTAAGTGTATATTTCTGGTCTATTTTTTGTTCATACTTTTTTAGTTTTAAACAATTCTATTCTCTTAATTTATATTTAGCCTTTTATAAAAACTTTCTTAGTTGAATTTAAATGTGTTTTTGTGTTTATTTTAATATAAAATCAAATCATTAAACACTTATTACAGTTATTGACAAAGCATATTATATATCCTCATATTTATTAATTATAAAATAAAAGGGATTTAATTATGAAAATCAAAATAAAAAAAACCGACGTTGTTGACGTGCTCTCAAAAATTCAGTCCATTGCCTCAAGAAAAACAAATATTGCCATTACAACAGCAGTATTGATTAAAACGGCAAATTCCGGAATCAATATTGTTTCAACCGATCTGGAGACCGGGTTTGAGGGGTTTTATCCCGCTGTAGTTGAAAAAGAAGGAGCAGTGGCAATAAATGCGAGAAAGTTGTTTGAGATAGTCAGAGATTTTCCAAATGATGAATTATATATAAATGAAATAGAAAATTATTGGATTGAAATCATGAATCAAAGCAATGTCGAATACCGTATGGTTGGAATGAATCCTGAGGATTTTCCGAATATTCCGAATGTTGAAAACACAACTTATTTTGAAATTAAATCAACCGCGTTTAAAAACATGATTGAAAAAACGGTTTTTATTACAGGAACTTCGGAAGAAAAAAGAGCGCATATCAATGGAATATATCTTGAGAGTCTTGAAAACAAGGGCGTGAAAAAAATAAGAATGGTATCGACAGATGGAAGCCGTCTTTCAAAAGTTGATTATGTGTGTGATGATGGATTTGCTTTGCCGGGTGAAACAGGAATAATAATTTCAAAAAAAGGATTGAGTGATGTCGGAAAATTTCTCGATCAGGAAGGTAATATAAAAATAGGTTATAATAAGAGCCACTTTGTAATAAAAAAAGATAATGAAACAATTATTATGAGGCTGCTTGAGGGAAATTTTCCGGAGTATAAGGATATAATAAACAGAAAAGAGGTTTTTTCGGTAAAAATGGACAGACAGAAGTTTTTAATGATGTTAAAAAGAATGTCAATATTTACATCGGATAGCCACAAGGGTGTTATTTTCAGATTCAACAAGGGAAAGCTGCTGGTTTCTTCGACAAACCCGGAGTTTGGTGAATCGAAGGAAGAAATGAACATAGATTATGACGCCGAACCAATGGATATAGCCTTCAATGTGAGATATTTTATTGAAACCATAAACGTTATTTATGACGATAGTGTAAACATACTTCTTATAGATAATGAAAGTCCGTGTCTTATAGAGGGAGATAAAAATAAAAATTTCTTGAGTGTTATAATGCCGATGAGAATATGAACGAAGAAAACAACAATACATATACAGCAGACAACATAAAAGTACTGGAAGGTCTTGAGGCGGTAAGAAAAAGACCATCCATGTATATTGGAAACATTGATGTTCAGGGTCTTCATCATCTTGTTTATGAGATTGTTGACAATAGTGTTGATGAGGCCATGGCGGGTTTCTGTGATCTGATTTCTGTGACTATACACACCGATAACACCATCAGTGTAGAAGACAACGGAAGAGGCATTCCGGTCGGGATTCACAAGACGGAAAATGTCCCTGCCGCAGAAGTTGTCATGATGAAGCTCCACGCGGGAGGGAAATTCGACAATGATTCGTATAAGGTTTCCGGTGGTCTTCACGGAGTAGGAGTTTCTGTTGTCAATGCTCTTTCCGCAAGGCTGGATCTTGAAATATATACGGACGGGAAAATATACCACCAGGTTTTTGAAAAAGGAAAAAAAGCAAGTGAGCTTGCAATAATCGGGGAGACAAAAAAAAGAGGAACAAAAATTCATTTTAAACCTGATACGGAGATATTAAACAGCGATAATTTTGAATTCGAGATTCTGGAAAAAAGATTAAGAGAGCTCGCATTCTTAAATAAGGGATTGCGGATAAAAATTGAAGATGAAAGATCCGAAAAAAAGAAAGATTTTTACTATGAAGGCGGGATAACAGCTTTTGTGGAGTATCTGAATAAACATACGGTTGCACTGCATAAGCCGGTCTATTTTGAGGGAAAGAAGAATGATGTTCTGGTAGAGGTATCGATACAGTATAATGACACCTTTACGGAAAAGCTCTTTTCCTTTGCAAACAACATTAATACAATAGAGGGTGGGTTTCACCTTATAGGTTTTAAGACGGCACTGACAAGGGTTATTAATCAATATGCATCAAACGGTAATCTTTCAAAGGATATGAAGGAAAAAATAAGCGGCGAAGATGTGAGGGAGGGGCTGACCGCCGTTATAAGTATCAGGCTTAAAAATCCGCAGTTTGAAGGGCAGACAAAAACAAAACTTGGAAACAGCGAGATAAAGGGCCTTGTTGAATCTCTTGTAAATGAAAAACTTGCAATATTTTTTGAAGAAAACCCGGCGATTGCAAAAAAGATATTGTCAAAGGCGATTGATGCGGCAAGAGCAAGATTTGCTGCAAGAAAAGCAAGGGATATGGCAAGAAGCAAGGGGTTGATGGCCGATGCAACGCTGCCCGGCAAACTTGCGGAATGCCAGAATTCGGAACCCTCACAGAGAGAAATTTTCCTTGTAGAGGGGGATTCGGCGGGAGGCAGCGCAAAACAGGGAAGAGACAGAAAATTCCAGGCGATCCTTCCTTTAAAGGGAAAAATACTGAATGTAGAAAAAGCAAGATTCGACCAGATCCTTAAAAGCGAAGAGATCAGAAACATAATCATGGCTCTCGGCACCGGGGTAGGAAGAGAAGAATACAACATAGATAATATCCGGTACCATAAAGTTATCATCATGACCGATGCCGATATCGACGGATCTCATATCAGGACGCTCCTTCTGACCTTTTTCTACAGACAGATGCCGGAAGTTATCGAGAAAGGATATCTCTATATAGCGCAACCCCCTCTTTTGAGAATCGGCAAGGGGAAAAGCGAAAAATATTTCAAAGATGAACAAGCCTTAAATGATTATGCCATAAGGCATTTTTGCGAGCAATACAGGCTGTTGACCGGCGATGATAAACATCTCATATCCGACCAGGGCCTCTATCTTTTTATTGCAAACCTGTCCGAATATTCATCTGTTTTGGCAAGGTTAAACAGAAACGGCATTAAAGCCGGCTTAGTGGAAACACTTTTAATAAACTGCGTGGAAGATAAGATGTTTCTGCAGGATATCAATAAAATGTCTCATATAAAGAACATCCTGAAAGAAAAAAAATATAAAACGGGCGAAGTGCTTTGGAATCCTGAAAGAAGCATCTATGAATTGACCGTTGAATACCCGGACAGCATGGTTGATGAAATGTTGTCGGAAGGTCTGAAAAAGGATGAAACAAAAAAAATCAAAATAGGAACAGGTCTTGTTTATTCCGCGGATTACCTGAAATGCATAAATTTAGGCCACAATATTTTTAAATATGATAAGCCGCCTTTTTATGTAGCAAGTAAAGAGAGCAAAGAATCTTTGCAGCAGGAAATAAAGATAGATGAGAAGAATGAACTGCTCCGCTTTATCCTGGAAGAGGCTAAAAAGGGGCTGGTTGTTCAGCGTTATAAGGGTCTTGGAGAGATGAACCCGGAACAGTTGTGGGGGACAACCATGAATCCCGAAAAAAGGACCCTTTTACAGGTAAAGATAGGAGATTCGGTGGATACCAACGAAATATTTACCATACTCATGGGAGATGAAGTAGAGCCGAGAAGGGAATTTATTCAAAACAACGCGCTTGATGTAAGAATGCTTGATATATAAAACGATATTGCGAATGTGCCATGTTAAATGTTGTCTCCATAGCCGCAAGAGATATTCCGGATGCCTGGTTTCAGTGTGTATACCACATTATAGACCACGGGCATAAATATGTAATCGAAAGAGGGAGTTTCGAGGGTCAGGAGAGACTCGAATTTGATTATATCACGGTTCATATCAAATATCCGGGTGTCCGCCCGCTTATTCCGGACATACCGCACGCATTGAGCATACCCAATCCCGTTGCGGAAGGTTACCTTGAAGAATACCTTCCATACCTGATGACATCCGCCAAAAGCCCCAATGAAGACTACACTTACGGGCAGTACCTTGAAAGCCAGATCGCCGAGGTTATAAGGATGTATAAAGAAGATGGGCGCGGAACAAATCAGGCATATATGACTGTCGGGGATCCCTCAACGCTCTACCTTGGGGATCCGCCGTGCTTAAGAGGCATCGACACAAGGATAAGATACGGAAAACTGCATTTCATGGTTTATTTCAGATCCTGGGATTTATGGAACGGATTTCCCGCAAACCTCGGGGCGATACAGCTTTTAAAGGAATACATGTCTTCCGAGATAGGGGTCGAAGACGGGGAGATAATCGCAGCCAGTAAAGGCCTTCACCTGTATGATTACATATGGGAGCTAGCAAAGCTGAGAACGATGCGGATGGATTGATTTTCCCGGAAGGGCTAATATGGGGCATTTAAAGCTATCTCCGAAAGAGCCGTCAAAATTCAATGCTTCCCGGCGTTCTGGGAAAAGGGATGACATCCCGGATATTTTTGATGCCGGTTACAAGCATGATGAGTCTTTCAAAGCCGAGTCCGAAGCCGCTGTGGGGAACAGTTCCGAAACGGCGGGAATCAAGATACCACCAGTAATCTTTTTTTGATAAACCGCTCTCATCCATCCTTGATTCGAGAACTTCAAGGCGCTCTTCACGCTGGCTTCCTCCTATCAGTTCCCCCACCCCCGGAACAAGGATATCCATTGCAGCAACGGTTCTGCCGTCATCGTTTATTCTCATGTAAAACGGTTTAATGTTTTTCGGGTAATTATAGACGATGACCGGTTTGTTGAAATGCTCTTCGGCAAGAAAATGCTCGTGCTCGGACTGCAGATCTTTTCCGAAAGAGACTTCGTACTCGAATTTTTTCCCGGATTTGACAAGAATCTTTACGGCCTCTTCGTACGGTAATCTCACAAAATCAGACGAAGATATTCTTTCGAGGTTTTTATACAGATTGGTGTCAACATATTTCGCGAACAATTCAAGGTCATCGCTGCATTCAGCGAGAGCATAATGCGCCAGATATTTTATTGTCTCTTCACCAAGCGCCATGTTGTCGTTAATATCCCCGAAAGCGATTTCGGGCTCCAGCATCCAGAATTCAGCTGCATGTTTTCGCGTGTTTGAGTTTTCTGCCCTGAATGTCGGGCCGAACGTATAGACATCTCCCAGGGCGAGCGCAAACATCTCTGCCGACAACTGTCCTGAGACTGTAAGGTTTGCCTGTTTTCCGAAAAAATCTGTGGAGAAATCTGTTTTGCCGTCAGTCTTTGGGATTTTGTCCGGTTCTATTGTTGTAACCTTAAACATCTCGCCCGCGCCTTCACAGTCCGAACCGGTGATTATGGGTGTGTGAATATATTTAAAACCTTTGTCTTTATAAAGTTTGTGTATGGCAAATGACATCTCCGATCTTATGCGGAAAACAGCCCCGTATTTGTTTGTACGGGGCCTTAAGTGCGCTATGGTCCTCAGGTATTCGTCAGTATGCCTTTTTTTTTGAAGAGGATAAGAATCGGGAGCGATGCTTATAATGTCAAATTTTGTTGCCTGAACCTCCCATTTCTGCCCGCCCCCTTTTGATTCTACAAGATTCCCAAGTACGGTCACAGCGGAACCGGTTGAAAGTTTCTTTATATCGTCGTAGTTGGGCAGGTTTTTGTCTGCTATTATCTGAGCATTTTTCAGGCATGAACCGTCATTAATCTCTATAAAGGAGAATCCGCCTGAATCACGTCTTGTCCTCACCCAGCCATTTATAAGAACATTGCTAATGGGTGTATCCGAGTTTAAAAGAGATAAAATTTTATGTTTTTTCATATTTTTTGCTTCGTGTTGTTCAAGGTTTTATAAAGTATCAGTTTTTAAGACTTTTTACAAAACTACATCTAAAAACGATAAACATGTTTTCCTTTCCTATTGGTACGATGTGATATATAATACTTCACCTTTTTTTTCCAAGTAAAAGATTTACTTGATTTTGAGCTTTTCTGTAAAGAGTTTTTGATAAATACTATGAACTTGAAAAACATTAACGATATTCTGCCGCTTGTTGAGCAGCCGAGCCGGTATTTGGGCTCGGAAATAAATGCGGTAAAGAAAGATTACGCAGGAATAAAGCTTTCGGTAGCCCTTGCATTTCCCGATCTGTACGAAGTAGGCACTTCACATTTCGGACTTCAAATTCTTTATCATATATTAAATAAACATGTTTATATTGCTGCTGAAAGGGTTTTTACTCCGGCAGTTGATTTCGAGGCATATCTGAGATCTTCAGATACACCTCTTTTTTCGCTTGAGACCCGCAGACCCCTTAATAAGTTTGATATTATTGGATTCAGCCTCCTGTATGAGCTTAATTTTACAAATGTACTCACAATGCTTGATCTTGCAAAAATTCCTTTTTTTGCAAGGCAAAGGGATAGTTCCCATCCGTTTATTATAGCAGGGGGCCCATGCACTTGTAATTCGGAGCCTGTTGCAGATTTCTTTGATGCTATCGTTATCGGAGACGGAGAAGAAGTATTTGTCGAAATGTCAAAAGCATGGATTCAATGGAGGGAGGATTCAAAAAAGGAGAGGGATACCCTGTTAAAAAGATGGTCTCAGATAGAAGGTGTCTATATACCTTCTTTTTTTGAAGCAAAGTATGACGAAAACGGATTTCAAACTGTATTACCGAGAAATTTAAACTACAACAGAGTAATCAGGAGCATAATAAGAGATCTTGATGGTGCGCCGTTTCCTGATGAGCCGGTGGTACCTTACGGCAGGCCCGTTCATGACCGGCTTCGCCTTGAAATATCCCGCGGATGCTCAAGGGGATGCAGATTCTGTCAGGCAGGGATGATATACAGGCCTGTCCGTGAACGCTCTTTGGAAAAAATAATTGATATTTCAAACAAATCTATTGCCGCTACGGGATATGAAGATGTCTCGCTGCTATCATTAAGCACAGGCGATTACTGTTCATTAACCCCTCTTCTTGAGCGGCTGATGGGAAATTATGAATCAAGGCATATCGCAGTTTCTTTTCCTTCGTTGCGGGCGGGAGCATTAACTCCGGAACTTGTAAATCTTGTAAAAAAAGTGAGAAAAACGGGCTTTACAATCGCGCCGGAAGCCGGGAGTCAGCGGCTGAGGGATGTTATTAATAAAAACATAACAGAAGAGCATATAATTCATTCGGTAAACACCGCATTAAACATGGGGTGGCAGGTAATAAAGCTTTATTTTATGGCCGGCCTTCCAACCGAAACAGATGATGATATTAAAGAGCTGATAGAGCTTGTTTATAAACTCCGCAATAGCCGGATCAGAAAAAACAGCTCGATTAATGTAAGCGTAACAACTTTTATTCCCAAAGCACACACCCCTTTCCAGTGGTCTTCCCAGATATCGCTGGCGGAATCGGAGGAAAAAATCGGGCAAATCAGAAGGAATCTCAATATTTCAGGTATTAACTTTAAATGGCAGAATCCGAAAACAAGCCTGCTTGAGGGGCTCTGGGCACGTGGAGACAGGCGACTCGCCGGCCTGCTCGTAACGGCATATCAGAAAGGATGCAAGTTTGACGGCTGGAGCGACAAATTTAATTACAGGTTGTGGGAAGAATCAATTGCCGAAGCAGGCATCGATCCGGATTTTTATCTTTTGCGTAAAAGATCAGTATCTGAGCCGCTTCCTTGGGACCATATTGATACAAGGATTAGCAAGGAATTTCTGATATTTGAGCTTGATAAAGCCATGAAGACGGAGATTACTGCTGATTGCCGGGAGAATGGCTGCAGCAGCTGCGGCGTATGTGATTTTGATATTATTGCGCCGAAACTTTACAGAAACAACGGAAAAGCAGAAGAGATAAAACCAATAGATGAGGGTACGGGAAAAACTAATTTCAAAAAACTGAAAATACTTTTCATAAAAAGGGATCAGGCGAGATTTTTCGGACACCTGGAACTCATAAACATATTTTTACGCGCAATAAGGCGGGCCGGAATTGAGGTTGCTTATTCGGAAGGATTTCACCCGATGCCAAAAATATCTTTTGAAGACACGCTTCCGATAGGAATGGAAAGTCTTTGCGAAACGCTTTATTTGACAGTATCGGAAAAAACAGAACCCGCGGCAATTCCTGAAAAATTAAACGAGCAGCTCCCGGAAGGTTTATCCGTTTATAATTGCAAGGAGGCTGTGAAGGACGCAGGCAACAAACAAGGAACCTGTTACTATGAAGTTTCATTGTCCCAGGGGCGTTTTGATAAAGAAAGCCTGGAATTGTATAAATTGAGTTCAAGTGTTGTAATAGAACGGATAAACAAAAAAGGAATGATAAAAAAGATCGACCTTAAGGAAGCGGTTAAGACCATCGACCAGATATCTCCCGGCAGACTGGAAATGGCGTTATCGTCCGAGCCGGGTAAAATGGTAAGACCTGCTGAAGTTCTAAAAAGGATTTTTTCTCTTTCTGAAGAGCAGTTAAAAACGGCAACGATAGTTAAAACCTCAATAACATTATAAAATATTCAGTTTGAATGGCCGGCATTGTTATGGCTTTTGGTGCCGGAATCAAACGTTTTGTTTATACGGTAACTACGGACCAGAAATCTTAAGACAAGGGGTTATTATGTACAAGAAGATAATTGTTACTGTTTGTGAACATGAAACACGAATTGCGCTTCTTGAAGACGGAACAATCGCGGAGCTTTTTATCGAACGGGGAAACAGTTCCGATATTGCAGGAAATGTTTATAAGGGAAAAGTTCAGAGGGTGTTGCCGGGTATGCAGGCAGCCTTTATTGATATAGGGCTTAATCAGGCGGCTTTTATATATGTAGATGACCTGAATTTCGGGAGTTGCAGGGAAATCAAACTACTTGATTCCGGGGAAGGTGATATCGATGAGACCGTAGAATTGTTCCAGGAATCGGTTGTTTCTCCGAATAAAAATCATGAACCAACAATAGGAGAGCTTATTACCGAAGGGCAGCAGCTGCTTGTTCAGGTAGCAAAGCCACCTATCGGCACGAAAGGCGCGCGGGTGACTTCTTATGTTACCCTCCCGGGCAGATTTATAGTGCTTATGCCTAATTCGGATCATATAGGTGTGTCGAGACGCATTGAGAACGAAGCCGAAAGAAACCGCCTTAAAGAAATGGTTATATCTTTAAGAAAGGAGAATTACGGATATATTGTCAGGACTGCAGCAGAAGGCATCCACGAAGAAACCCTTGATTATGAGATGAACTTTCTTATCAATTTGTGGAAAAATATCCAGGAAAAATACAAAACAGCTCCGGCCCCATCACTTCTTCATAAAGAACTTACGGTATGCCTGAGGGCAGCGCGTGATCTATTGATGCACGAGGCAGAAAAAATGATTATCGATTCACGGCCGGATTATGAATCGGTTCTCTCTTTTCTTGATACATTCATGCCAAATTTAAAGAGTTCGGTAGAGCTGTATGAAGGATATGAGCCTATTTTTGATGCAAATAACCTCGAGGGCGATATATCGCGTGCCTTGAAAAGAAAAATATGGTTGAAATCAGGTGGGTACATAGTAATAGAGCAAACCGAGGCTCTTGTTGCAATTGACGTCAATACAGGACGTTATGTTGGAAAGCATAATCTGGAAGAAACCATATTAAAGACAAATCTCGAAGCAGTAAAAGAGATTGCTTATCAAATCCGGCTGAGAGATCTAGGCGGGATAATTATAATTGATTTTATAGACATGGAAAAAAAGCAGAACCAGGAGAAGGTCTTTAATGCTCTAAAAGAGGCTTTGGCCAAAGATAAAAGCAAAACGCATGCTCTTCCTATTTCGGAATTGGGATTGATCCAGATGACAAGAAAGAGGACAAGGTCTCCATTGACACAGATTCTTTGCGAACCATGTTTTTACTGTGAAGGAGAAGGGTATTTGCTGGCAAGACAGACGATTTGCTACAACATATACAGAGAAATTCAGAGAGAAGCCCTTGACATGGCCGGCATTAAGGTAGCCCTGCACGTTCATCCCGAAATAGCCGAGCTTCTGCATGGAGAAGAAAACCACCTTATCGTCTCTCTTGAAAAAATGATAGGAAGACAGATTGTGATATATCCAAAACCGGAATATCATTTGCAGGAGTTTGAAACATATGAAATATATAAAGAGTGAGGATGGTTATAATATTATTTATTGACACGGCGATATATTTATGTTCTATTTCACGGTTGTTATAAGGTTGTTTCTGAAAAAAGACAACAAAGCATAACAGTTTAAATCATTGTTATGTTTGATAATATTAATAGCAAACACAAAATTGATGAAGGATGTATAAGTTATGAAAAGAACATATCAGCCAAGCAGACTCAAACGAGCCAGAACGCATGGTTTTTTAAAAAGAATGTCTACAAAGCAGGGAAGAAAACTGATAAACAGGCGAAGAGCAAAGGGCCGGGCCCGTTTATCCGTTGTATAAAGGATG
>Ga0315268_10001430_pt1 | contig 27460 bp, 30 predicted proteins | sample C1_top_MG_FD_204535 | JGI IMG/M metagenome (GOLD analysis project Ga0315268, IMG submission 204535) | Sediment microbial communities from Yellowstone Lake, YNP, Wyoming, USA - C1_top | ecosystem: Environmental > Aquatic > Freshwater > Lake > Sediment | place: USA: Wyoming | collected 2017-08-01
TGCCAGTACGGATGCGACGGGAGCTTCTGCGCAGATGCTCCGGAACCGCTCCAGCAAGACAAGTGCGCCAATGTGCAGTGCGATGACAAATGCCAGGGGAATACGCTCAAGACCGAAGGCAATTGCGACGAGGACGCTGGCAAGTGCATATACGCTGAAACGCCATGCGAGTTTGGATGCAACTCATCATCGTTCTTATGCAACGAGGCGTCGGGTGGCAAATTTTCAGGAAGGCTATATTATACTGAGTACAATCGGCCCAACGGAGTGATCAGCGAGCAGGGGATACAGGTCCCGCTGAGGAACCTGAAGCTCGAATTCATCTACACAACTGCAGACGGCAAACCGCACAGGGACCAAAAGAATTTCGTGGCATATACCGATTCCGAGGGCAGATTCTCCTGGGACGCTCCGGCGGAATTCTTCCTCGCCGGCAACAAAATAGAAGCCGACGCGGTCATGGAGGACAAGAACAGCAAGATCTATCAGTCCATAGATGAACGGAATGGAGGCGCTGTCCCAGACCCACTCGGCTGGATACTGGCAAAGGAGCTCTCACCCACAGACCCCCTGCTTGGCAGCATGGAAATAGACTTCAAGGAGCTGGGGCCGAACCAGGCTGTCTCTGCCCAGATATACGCCAACCTGCTCAAAGCAGTGGAGTTCAAGGAGAACGTGCTCGGCTTCACACCCACAACAAAGGAAAGGGCAACAATATTTTCCAATGCACGGGGGACGTCCCATACCACTGAGCTGGACTCGGGCGCCTCCAGCCGAGGCATGTTCATCCAAAGTTCGGATTCAAAGTATTACCGGGCAGAGGCTCCGGTGAACCGGGAGTACCACGAATACTGCCACCACATCCAGGATGAGACCTGGGGCCAGGACAGCCTGATAATTCCGCCGGGCGCAGATCACCACGGCTATCCAGCCAACAAGCAGTCAACGGGCTGGGGATACTCAGAGGGCTGGGCCGAATTCTGCGCGATGGAGATGGTCCGGCACATAAGCGGGATCCAGGACGTGAAATATGTGACCGAGAATGTGGTGCAGAACCTTGAGTTCGACTATATCATACGGGGATCGCTGGCATCTGATGAAGAGCTTGGCATCGCCGGCATCATGCTGGACCTGGCGGATTCTCCCTCGGATTACTCTTATGGAAAGGATGATGATTCCATATCTCTTCCTCTTGCTACTGTGTGGGCTGCGGTTTCCACGGCCAGAGACTTCGGCGACGGAAAAATCAGGAAGCCCATCACGCTCCATGACTTTTACCTTGCGATAAGCGACGATAGCTCAAGCCTGCAGCCTGGCATAGACGCAATATTCATAAGCCATGGCGCCTACCAGGATGAGAATAAGAACGGGAAATGGGACACTGGCGAAGCCATCGGGTATTCCGGCGAAGGAAGCACAGCTTCTGACCTGAGGCCGGACCTAAGGCCTGAGGAAGGGACGCAGGTAGCAGTGAGCGGAGAAGGCCTGCTGGCAGACGTCAGCGTCGCCGTGGCCGGTCCAATGAACTATTTATCCTATTCCTACCGGACGTCGGTCTTGAACAGCAAGGTATATCTTCCGACCGTGCCGTCACAGTACGACAGCACCATAACTGTCAGAGCGTTAGACGGCGCCACAGGAACCTCGTCGGCAAAAACATTTTCCATATCCAATTCAGAGCTCTATCAGAAGATTGACCCATCGAGACCGATCGGGAGCTACGATCCGGGACTGGCTGCTTCCAGTGGGGCATGCAGTTCGGACGGCCAGTGCATCGAGTGGAATTCTGGCGATACGTGCCAAGGTGGAAATTGCATATATAGTACTGCCGCCGGCCCTGGACAATCCGGTCCGGCTTCGAGCGGAGGATGCTGCGGGACAGCCGTGATCCTGCCGGCACTGCTGGGAGGCGCGGTGTTCGTAAGCGCAGGCCGGCGCGAGAAAACCAAAACCACTTAAAAAATTTTTGGTCCGAACGCGCATTTCGATATATTGCCGTCGTAAGGCGAGTCCCCGCGGAACTCGAACAAGCCGGGTATGCAGAACTCGAACGAAGCAGGCATAGTATTATTAATCAAGACCGCGCTAATATGTTATAATTATAAAAAAAAATCTGATTTTGGTTATTCTACTCCCTAAAAGCGATAGAAGGTAATCGAAATCGTTTTTAGGGGTATAAAATGAAATTCAATGAGATGAACTTAGATAGAAGGACGTTAGCGGCTTTAGAGGAAATGGGATATTTCGATGCGACCGAAGTCCAGGAGAAAACGATTCCGTTTATCCTGCAGGGACGCTCGGTCGTAGTACGGAGCCAGACCGGAACCGGCAAGACTGCTGCATTCGGCATCGCCATGATCGAAGCGATATCAAAGAACCGGGACCTAAAAGGCCTGGTCATGGTGCCGACAAGGGAGTTGGCCATCCAGATAACCAACGAGCTCCGCTCGATCGCGAAGAACCACCGCCTGAGCATCTTTGCCGTATATGGCGGGCAGGGGATGGGCCATCAGACATCAGCCATCCGCCGGGGATTCGACATCATCGTCGCGACGCCGGGACGTCTTCTCGATCATGTCCAGCACGGCACACTGCATCTGTCCGTAGTCAACTGCGTTGTATTGGACGAAGCCGACCGCATGCTGGATATGGGCTTCAAGCCTGATATCGACCGCATACTGCGCCAGGTGAATCCTGAGCGCCAGACAATGCTTTTCTCAGCGACATTAGAACCCGGGATCAGAAATATGATCGGGTCGTATATGAAATCCCCAGAGACCATAGAGATCGGTCCTGTCGGGAAAGTGCAGAAGATTGACGAGGAATTCATCAAGCTGAGCCGGGCAGAAAAGCTGGACCGCCTCAAGCAGATCCTTTCCAGCGAACCGACATCAAGGACAATCGTTTTTGTAGCTTCCAAATGGAAAGTCGAAGAGATCTGCCACAAGCTGAACCGCCATGGCATAGAAGCCAAATACCTGCACGGTGGCAAAAGCCAGACCCAGCGCGAGCGGACGGTCCGCGAGTTCCAGGAAGGCAGGTTCAGGATACTTATAGCGACAGATGTCGCAGCCAGAGGCCTGCACGTAGAGGATGTCTCGCACGTGATCAACTATGATGAGGCGGATTGTCCTGACATGCACACCCACCGCATCGGGAGAACCGGGCGCATGGGCAAAGCCGGCCGCGCGATCACTTTTGTAGAGACCGATCCGCTTCCAAAAAAACAAAGAGGCGGAAATCGCGGGCCAAGGCCCCCGCGCGAAGATCGTCCTCGGGAAAGATCCGGAACGCGGAGCAATCCCTATCCAGGCCAGAGAAACCGGCCAAGGGACCGCAGAAATCGGCGTTGGTAATTTTTTTAAATAGAAAGTGGGCTTCCGCTTGAACGGCGATCCGTTCAAGTCAGCCCACTTCGCCTGAGTCGAAACTCAGGATACAAAACACAAGACTAATGCGAAGTGGGCATCCCGGTTAGCCATGGAACGGATGCAAGGAGCCATTACCATCTACTCAGTCCTGGTTCTTGCAAGCACGGCACAGTACGCTTAGGGTTGCACCTTCCGGCCTGGCCCGGTTCACGAAATGGTCCGCCACACAAGGCAGGACGTCAACGCTTAAGGAAATGGGCATGCATACGATACATGACGCCCCGGGCATTCGAGCCGTCTAAGGGGATTTACGGTGCCGGGACCCCTGGCCCCGCTCTAGCCCAGTATATACTCTGCTTAGGGATATTTAAGGTTTGACTTGCGGGCTTTGGCTTTTCTAAAGCGCGCCCTGCACGATATCCAAAAGCTCCTTATGGAGATTCGGGCTGGCTGCGACTATGTTCGCAGACGTGAGCGAAAAAGGCCTGCCTTTGCCGTCTGTGAGCTTCGTTCCGGCTTCTTCTATTATCAGAAAACCTGCCGTATATGCGCTTTCCCTTGACGGCACGATCAGGCCGTCTATCCTGCCTAAGGCAAGCAGCGCAAATTCAGCAGCCAAAGAGCCGATGTTCCTCCACACGATCGTGTTTTTCGCGAGCGCTTCTATCGCGCCCAAACCCATTGGCCTCATCTTCATATCATAGGAACTGCAGTCGCAGCAGACGACCGCTCTTTTGAGATCATTCCTGTTGCTCGTGCTGATCTTCCTGCCATTGTGCCTTGCGCCTTTGCCTCTGTCCGCGGTCAGCATCTCTTCGCTAAGGGGTAGATAGACCGCGCCGAACTCAGGCTGTCCGTTCTCAATATACGCAGCCATCGCGCCGTAAGGCCCAATCTCCCTGCTGAAATTGACCACTGAATCGAGCGGGCAAAGCGCGATCGAACCCCCGCTATTCTTGTTTTCTTCTCCGAACACGCTTATCGAAGGCTCGACTTCCCTGATCTCCCTGAGCATGAGCTCCTTGCATTTTTTTTCTATATCATACGGGCTCTTTTTCGAATTGGACGGGTTCCGCAGATGATCGCCGGCTATCTGTGCGGCCTTGACTATCGCGTTTTTCAGCCTCTCGTCCATGACAATCACTTTAACATATCAAATGCAACAATTTATAAACCGAAAAACTAGACAGCGTATCTTACCCTGCTTTCCACGACCTTGACGCGCTCGAGCACAGCATGCGATTTTTCATAGGATTTGTAGCCGGAGATAAACGCGTCTTTCGCTTCCGTTCCCCTGTTCTCGCCTAGCGCCCGAAGCATGGTGAAAACATCCACAGCTTTGTCCTCGACATCGTTCGAGATGAATCCAAGGCCGAAATCAATGACAAAAAGTTTTTCGTTCGCTCGCTGTTCTTTGTTCTCAATAAGATTGGCAGGAGTATAATCCCCGTGGATGATATCGCTCGCGTGGAGTTTGGCGAGGATCTTCCCAGCGTCGATGCACTGCCTTTCCGACATCTTCGGCCTCTGGCCCTCCACAAAGCTCATCGTTATGGAGAACTCGCCCGCTTCGAGCACGGTCGGGCAGTCTACGCCAGCGAGCTTCGCTTTATGGAGAAGCCTCGCCTCGCTTCTTGTGCGCTCTATCCGAAGCTTCTCGTCAAGCTCGCGCACCCGGTATTTTTTCGCGATCCTGCTTTTGACTGCGCATGCGCGTCCAATCAGGATGCCCTTTGAAACTATTGCTTCAGCGCCTCTCATAGCATCAGCCGAAAAAGACCTTTGACAGGATGCTGAAGAACAGGAGCATGATGCCCCACCCGAACACTATCGCCGGGCTTATCACCACCGCGCCTATCCCGAGCAGGATCAGCACGGCCATGATCCATATCCCCTTGTTCCATGCGAACACCTTGCTCCCATCGAGCGGGAATGCCGGTATCATGTTGAAAAGCGCGAGCATTATGTTCATCGCAGCCCCGAACCTCCACACATGGAGCATGCCCCCGATCATGCCATAGCCTTCATAGCCCGGCCCGAGCAGATAAAGGAAGCTGAAGAACTGGGTGATCGGAGCGATCATCTCGAGGATGATGAAAAAGAACGCGAGCCCGACATTGAGCAGAGGCCCTGCGATCGATATCAGCCCGTTCTGCTTTCTGTTTATGTTATTCGAATATATGTACACCGCGCCAGGCGCAGCGAAAAGCACGCCGATGAACGATGTGGCGAGCATGAATATCAGCCCCTGGGTCCACATCTGGAAGCGCGCCTGCGCCCCGTAATATATAGCCACGAGCTTGTGGGCCATCTCGTGCAGGATGAATCCGCTTCCAACAGTCACGATTAGCGGTGCGAGGAACAGGAGGAACTCCTTCGGGTAGCTGATCATGCCTCCAGGCTCTGCGAACACTATTCCAAGCGCTACGGAAATCGCTAAAACGCTTATGGCGATCTGAACCGCTTCATCCTTTCCGATATCGATGCCTTCCACTAATCCACCATCCGTTCTTCGTATAATATCCTTATCCTAGGCGGGCTTATAAGGCCGACGTAGCTCTCCACCACGCCTATGACCTCTGCCCCGTCAGACAGCGAGATCTTTATCCGGTCGTTCCGCTTTCCACCATCGACCGCGGTTCCCATCCGTCCGATAATGCTGGGGATCCCTGAACCCGCTACTACCGATACGCTGTCGCCTGCCTTTATCCCGCGCACCTCGGGGTAAAACGAAACAATTCCTATGGAGATGACAGTGCCCAGCGCCATCATCTTCAATGCGCCCATTATCGATGCATCCGGCAGGAGCGCGAAAGACAGAAGTGAAACGCACAGCGAAACGATCATCAGCTTGAAGAACAGCATCAGCCTCATCATTCTCCCTCCGCATTCATCTATACATATTGGCCGCGGCCTGCTCGAACCTCTGCACGCTTTCCACATCCTCTTTCTTTATGCTCGGCAGTATGGATTTGAAGGATATCTCGAAATGCCTCATGGATACTTTCTTGGAGCCATCCCTTATCGCGCTCATGCCTGCCTCGCGCACCAGGTTGTCGATGTCTGCTCCTGTATATCCTTCAGTGAGCTTGGCCAGATCCTTTAAGCTCACATCCTTATCCAGAGGCATCTTCGCAGTGCATATCTTTGATATCTCAAGCCTGGCCTGCTCATCCGGCGCGCTGATCTTCACCAGGCGGTCAAACCGTCCTGAGCGCATGAGCGCAGGGTCGAGCATATCCGGCCGATTCGTCGCGGCGATCACCACCACGTTCTTCAGGCTCCGCAGGCCATCCATCTCGGTGAGAAGCGTATCGACGATCCTCTCGGTGACGAGCGTTCCTCCTTCCCCCCTGCCCGTCCTTTTCACGGCTATCGCATCTATCTCGTCTATGAACAGGACGCACGGGGCAGCCTGGCGCGCTTTCTTGAATATTTCCCTAACGGCTTTCTCAGACTCGCCGACATACTTGGTTAGCACCTGGGCTCCGCTTATCGATATGAAATTAGCCTCGCTCTCATTTGCGACAGCCTTTGCCATCATGGTCTTCCCAGTCCCTGGCGGTCCGTAGAGCAGTATGCCTTTTATCGGCCTGATGCCCATCTTCTCGAAAAGCTCTGGTTTTTTGAGCGGAAGCTCCACAGCCTCCTGTATCTCCCTCTTGATCTCCGCGAGCCCGCCTATATCGCTCCATTTTATGGTTGGCTTCTCCACGTACACCTCCCTCAATGCCGAGGGCTGTATCTCGTGCATCGCGTTGAAGAAGTCCTCCCTGCCGACGATTATCCTATCAAGCACTTCCTGCGATAATGTCTGCTCCTCGATATTTATCGCAGGGAGAATGCGCCTTAGCGCCTTGATCGCAGCCTCTTTCGAAAGAAGCGAGAGGTCTGCCCCCGTGTATCCGTGTGTGACATTCGCTATCTCAGTTATATCGACATCCTTCTCCAGAGGCATGTTGCGCACATGGATGTGGAGTATCTCTTTGCGGTCGTTCTTGTCCGGGACGCCTATCTCTATCTCCCGGTCGAACCGCCCTGGCCTCCGAAGCGCAGGATCGATCGAATCCGGCCGGTTCGTGGCCCCGATGACAATCACCTCTCCCCTGGCTTTGAGGCCGTCCATCACCGTGAGCAACTGGCTGACAAGCCTTTTTTCCACCTCTCCGGTGACCTCCTCGCGTTTCGGGGCGATCGCATCGATCTCATCAATAAAAATTATCGAAGGCGCGTTCTCCTGCGCCTCTGCGAACAGCTTCCTCAATCTTTCTTCGCTCTCGCCCACGAACTTGCTGATTATCTCCGGACCGCCTACATAATAGAACTCCGCGTCGGATTCGTTCGCCACGGCCTTGGCCAGCAATGTCTTTCCGGTGCCTGGCGCTCCATAGAGCAGGATGCCTTTTGGCGGGTCGATCCCTAATCGTTCGAAAATCTCAGGATGGCGCAAAGGAAGCTCGATCATCTCGCGCACCTTCTGGATCGTGTCTTTGAGCCCGCCGACATCGTCGTATGTGATGTTCGGCACGTTCTTTATCTCCTTCATCGGCTCCTTGTTTATCCTGACCTCGGTCTCTTCATTTACGATGACCGGGCCTTGCGGGAATACCTGCGCCACGATCAGTGGTATCGACGTTCCGAATATGCCTACCGGCAGTAGATTGCCTTTCAGGAGCGCTTTTCCCACCAGCCGTTTTTTCACATACTGGTCGAACCCTACCGAATAGCGGACCGCTTCCTGCGGTGCGAGGACGACCTTTTTCGCTGCCTTCACCTGGACCGGCTCGATCCTGACCTTTTCCCCAAGGCCGACCCCGACATTCTGGCGCAGGATGCCGTCCATCCTTATCATGTCAAGCCCTTCATCGTCCTGGTTCGCCTGCCAGACGATGGCGAGCGCTGCTTTCTTTCCGCTGAGCTTGATTATATCTCCGGTTGAGACACCCAGCTCGCTCTTGGCTTTCGAGTCGATCCTGGCTATCCCTCTCCCTATATCGTTCTGGAACGCTTCAGCGACCTTAAGCATGATCGGAGCCATGATATCACCTAATGAGTATTCGGCCCTCCTTATTCTCTACCCTGACTGCTATCTTGCTATTTAATAGCGATCGTTTTTTAAGTTCCACGACGGTGGAGAGCGCGATGTCTTCTGACGCCTCTGCTTTCAAAAAGCGGAGCGCGTTCTCCCGATCGAGGGCTGCGCTCTTTCCTCCCACTTCCACCACGAGTTCTGAGTTTTTTGTTTCGAGTTTGGTGAGTTCGCCAAGAAGCATGTCCTGCCTCCTTCTTGTGAGGATGCGGGAGTGCTCGTCCATCTCCACATTGCTGTTTTTGACAAGCGCGCCTTCGATTATGATCTCATCGCCAGCCTGGATATGATCCGCGCGAGCGAGCTTCTCGAAGATGACGCACCTTCTCTCGTTTTTTCCGTCGCTTATCATGAACGAGAATCCCTTCTTCATAGTATTTCCGTGGACAAAGCTGTCATAGCCTTCTATCGAACCGACAAAACCGCGCAGGTGGACCCGATCATTGTCCTTGAGTTCTGCAAGGTCGGAAAACGGTGCCTTGCTGATTATGTCGAGCGTTCCGCTGTAGCCCAGATGGAGCTCGCTATTCTTTTCATAAGCGCCCTTTACCGATATCTCGTCTTTCGCGCGGAGCGTTTTTGTTAGTTCGATATCGTCGTTCCACAGGATGAGCGGTTTGCCTGCGGTTTCGTCTTCCACCTCGACCACTCGCGAGCGCTTTCCCGAAGAATACTGGGCGATCGGCCAGACCTTCTTCACGCGCGCAGTGAACGATATCCTTTTCTCGCCCTTTGGTATCTCGATGAGCTTGTATGTCTTCTCCTCGGTTTTGAGAAGGCCCTTCTCCTTTGCGAGGAGCCTGAGCGCGACCTCTCTTGTCAAAAACCCGTGGAAGGACTGGATCTTCTCCGCTACTTGTATCTCCAGTTCGTCTTTTGACAAAAAATTTAGAAGCTCCTCCTCCGGGTCCATGACCCTTTCTGGTTGATAAGCGATAAAAAAGAATGGGAAACCCCCGCTGTCCTGATTTGTTTTATGTGGCTTATTTTTATAGGTTGCGATTATAATAGCAACCTTTATATATAACATAAGAGGCGTTCCTGCTATGGATGAAACAACAATCATTGATGTTCTGAAAAGATGGAATCCATGGGTAATGGAAATTTCTGCTGGCATTGAGAGGCCAGAATATCTCCAGAAGATATCTCCCTACCTGGAACGTAAAGAGATCATTGTGCTTAAGGGCGTTCGCCGCTCGGGCAAATCCACGATAATGAAACAACTGATAAACAGATTGATAAAGGATGGTGCTGACCGGAAGCAGATCCTTTATCTCAACCTCGATGATTACAACTTTGCAAACGACCTGCGCCTGAGGTTGCTTGAAGACGTTCTTAACGCCTACCGCAGCTATTCTAAGAGCAGGAAGAAGATCTATTTCTTTATTGACGAAGCTCAAAAAATCGATGGCTGGGAGAAATGGATAAGGACAAAATACGATCAGGATGAAAACATCAAGTTTGTCGTTTCGGGCTCATCGGCTTCTCTGCTGTCTAAGGAGCTATCCACCCTCCTGACCGGCAGGAATCTCTCATTCAAAATCATGCCCCTCTCTTTTAGGGAGTTCTTGGAATTCAGAAAGGACGGTACCTTGGAGGAATATCTTAAATTTGGCGGCTTTCCGGAAGTGGTTTTGGAAAGATCCGAAGACAAGAAACTGTTTATCCTGGGCCAGTACTTCGAGGATATAATCCATAAGGACATAGTTGACAGATACGATATTCGGAATGCAAAACAGCTCGTAGAACTTGCAAGGTATCTGGTCAGCGTCGCAGGTTCAAAAATAAGTTTCAACAAATTATCAAAAGTTTTCGGACTATCCAAGGATACGCTTGCGCTTTACGTTAGCTATATGATTGACGCCTATCTGTTGTTTGAAGTGCCTTATTTCTCCTATTCGGCCAAAATAAAGCACGATGTCACGAAATTGCCGAAGATGTATGTGCTTGACAATGGCCTAATCAATGCCGTCAGTATCAGGTACTCCAGGAATCTAGGCCAGATGTTTGAAAACTCAGTGCTTATCAGACTGTTTGAGCAGTTTGACGACGTTAGCTACTGGGCGGAATTAAAATCAGAAGTCGACTTCATAGTCGATGGGAGAGCAATAAACGTTACTGCTACGGACGATATAGCTGAAAGAGAGGCTCGAGGCTTGGAGGACTTTCTCAATAGAAACAAGAACTTTTCTTCACTGCTAATCACAAGGTCCATCACAAAAGGAAACAAGGTCTCACTGCCGGTTTTCCTTAAAATGAAGTTGTAATTTCTCCGCGATCTGGATCTCGAGCTCGTCCTTTGAAAGTATCTTAAGAAGCTCCCCCTCCAGGTCCATGACCCTTTCTGGCAGAAAAGCGATTTAAAATCGCACTATCTAAGTCTCATCATGCATATCTTCTCCAGCCTGGACTATTCTTTTCTTGTGAACGAGCTCGCGCGCTCGCTTAACGGAAAGCATTTCAACAGGATGCGCAAGCTTGGAGAATCCATCTACAGGCTAAAAATCGGGACAAGCGAGATCATCTGCGAGCTGGGCATCCGCATCCACTTCACAAAATACATCGAGCCGACAGAAGACGATAAATTCACAGAAAAATTAAACAAGGAGCTTGACAACGCGAAACTCCTCTCGATCGAACAGATAAACAATGATCGGATCGTCGCGTTCCAGTTCGACAAGGGCTCGCTGATCTTCGAGATGTTCGGAAAAGGCAACGCTGTTTTGGTCCGTGATGGAAAAACCATCTGCGCTTCCACCTACGAATCCTGGTCAGACCGGGAAATCAAGCCCGGAAGCCCTTATCAGCCCCCAAAGACCGCCCCCTCCAAAAACCTCGAGGTCAGCGATAAATACATAATCGTCTCGCTCATGCGCCTCCCTCTTGGCAAGGAGTATGCGCTCGAAGCTCTCGCAAGGTGCGGGATCGATGAAAAGACGCCAGGAAACTCTCTGAGCGGAAACAAGATCCTCGCTCTCGAGCAGGAGATCAAGCACATCCGTGAGCAAGCCAAGCCATACGCGTTTTACGAAAAAGAAAAGATGGTTGATTTCTCGCTCGCAAAACTAAGAAAATACCAAAACACACAATCGTTCGAAACGCGAGGATTCGCATCGCTCAGCGAAGTTGCAGACGAGTATTATGCTCATCTGGAAAAATCCAACCCAAAGCTCGAAAAGCTCTTAGACCGGTTGGAAAAACAGAAGGAGCGCATGCATATCCTTCTTGAAGAGGAAAAGACTTACCGGGAAAAAGGAGATCTGATCTACGCCGATTACCAAAAGATCGAAGAGATCCTAGTTATGGCAAAAGCCGGGAAATTCGACGAATTAGAGAAAAAAGGCGCAAAGATAGATAAGAAAGAGAAGTCGGTAGAGCTCGAAATATAACTAGCTCGAGATATGACGAGCTTAACCTAACCCGAGCAGATCTTAGTATGCCGATTCATTCGTTATCAATTGTGGCTGGAGTATCAGCATCGCCCTTTTCGGCTTATCAACAATAAAAGAAAGCACTGCGTTCTTGCTGTCTTTGGCCAGCATATGCACTGTCTGGACGTTGACGCCTTCCTTGGCCAACAACGCTGTGGTTTTGTTCAGCTCTCCGGGCGTATCCAGAAGCTTGATTACCACGGCGTTCGTATCTTCGCATTTGTAGCCTGCAGACTCCACGACCTGCTTGGCCTTCACCGCATCGCCCATACCAAGAGATATCACTGCCTTTCCGCCGATCACATCGACGTTTATGGCGTCTATGTTGATCTTGCTTTTCGCCAGGACATAGGATATGTCGGCAAGAAGCCCGACTTTGTCATCTGCAACTATCGTGATGGATTTCATAGCAACAACTCTGATAAGTTCTGATAATATTACAATCTATAAATCTGGATATAAGGGGTGGTTTTTATATACATAACGTCTTTCCTGCCCGCAAGCCCCAGATCGATCGCTATGGCCACAGACCGCCTGCCGACAAGATTGGCTGAATCGAATTCCCTGAGTTCTTCCTTCACTTTGCTTACCTTCGTCTTCTCGCCTACATAGAAGCCCCGGTATCTGTCCAGGTCCAGATAGAGCTCTTTGCTCTCGAGCACCTTCCCTATCAGATCCTCGTCGCAGACCGCAACGATCTTATGGTCGTTCTTGTGCACCTTCATGAACATAGCCATCATATCCGCTCTATCCCGGCGTCTTTTTTAAAGTATAATGGAAAAGCATGCCATGCGTCAGTCCATAGCATATGCGCTCATCGCGATGTTCCTGCTTTTCCAGATGCACGGCTGCATCAACCAATCTCAGCAGACTATAGAACCAAGGATATTGACTTTCGATGACTGCGTGTCGGCAGGAAACCCCATCCTCGAATCCTATCCGAGGCAGTGCAGGATGCCTGACGGCCGGACATTGGTATCCCAGAAGGACGTTTTCGACATCGGCATGGACATCTCCTGCGGATACGATGCGGACTGCCTGCTTGTAAATTCCGAACTCGGCTTCAGCTGCTGTTTCGCAGGGAACTGCGAAAAGATCGACTATTCAGAGGTCAAATGGATCGCCGTGAACAGGGCATGGTTCGGATCCGGGCGGATAGCGGACTGCCCGCACCCTAGCGAATGCGGATCAGGGCCGCTATGCTTCCCCAAGCCGATCAATCAGAACTACACAGCCAGATGCATCGGGCGCAAGTGCCAGAAAGCCCCGAAATGATCGTTCGATGCGATGAATGCCCCTGCGAGAGCCATGGCGATATATAGCGGATAAAGAAGGACCGCTACGCCTTATTAGCTTGTCGCACCATTGATTATCATGCAGCGCGCAATAGCGGAAAAACTAAAACTGCCCGCGATAGTTTCTGATATACGCAGGTCTGCCGCAGAGCTTCTTGGCAAGCCCGTCTCCGCGCTTACCGGGCATCGCGGCTGGAAGAGCGAACAAAAAATACTGGCCATCTGGGCTGCAGATTGCGCCGAGCATGTGCTTCCGTATTTCGAAAAGAAGCATCCTGAGGACGACCGGCCCCGGAAAGCCATCGAAGCATGCCGGGCATGGGCAGCCACCGGAGTGTTTAAGATGGCTGACGTGCGCAGGGCTTCGCTTGCAGCCCATGCTGCCGCCCGTGAAGCAAAAGAGGCTGATGCGATCGCTGCCGCCCGTTCAGCGGGGCAGGCGATGGGGACCCCGCATGTCACTACCCATGCTTTTGGCGCTGCTGCATATGCTATCAAGGCTGCTGCCGCCCATTCCAACAATGCAGATGCCGGCATCATCAAGGAGCGCAACTGGCAATTAGAGCGCCTGCGACGCATATGCGCAGAAAACGGCGTACTGCTCTCTGACAGAAAATGAACAAAAATGCAGGAGCGCTTGAACCTGCGTTCAAGGTTCCATGCATCCTGCAGGGGATGCTGACGATGAGTTTTTGGCCGCTTTATGCTCAGTTTTTTGTAAAACTTTTTTCCTAAAAAAGTTTTTGCAGGAGGAAGAGCCTCTGGACAGATCTGAGGTCTGAAACCTCGTTCGCGCTGCAGTGTCAAATTTGGCACTGGAATCCCGCTAATCAGGAATATGCCGGTTAAAATGCATTCTAGCCGATGTGACCGCAAAACGGTAACCATATACATAAGCTCTTCGCATATATCAATGCAATTTGCGGAGTCTATTCTCAATGGGTTCAATATCAACAAACTGTCCAGAATGTAAAAGCAAGCGTATCGTTCGTGATTATGAAAAGGGCGAACTGATGTGTTCTAGCTGTGGCCTTATCATCGCAGAAAATATCCACGATATGGGTCCGGAGTGGAGAGCTTTTGACGCTGAACAGAAGGAAAAGAAAGCAAGAGGCGGGGCCCCAATAAAATTCATGAGGCCGAACAAAGGTCTTGTAACTGAAATAGACCAGTACAACCGTGATATCCGCGGCGGTAAAATCAGTCCGAAGAAACAAGCCCAGCTTTACCGTATGAGAAAATGGCACAAACGAGTCTCTATATCCAGTTCGATGGAAAGAAACCTCGTCATTGCACTTTCTGAACTTGATCGGGTTGCATCATCCCTTGGTCTTCCTGACAACATAAAAGAAAGCGCTGCTCTTCTTTACCGGAGGGCAGTAAAGGAGGAACTTATACGAGGAAGGCTAATCGAGAGCGTGGTGGCAGCAGTAATCTATGCCATCTGTAGGATTCAGGATATCCCGAGAACTCTCGATGAACTCTCCAAGGCCTCCGGTATCCCGAAAAAAGAGATAGGGCGTGCCTACAGGTTCATTAAAATCGGACTCCGGGTTGATGTTCCGCTTACAAATCCCTCTCAATACATTTCGAAATTTGCAACTGCATTAAGGCTTGGCGGTGATGTACAGGAAGATGCAGTGAAGCTTATCGGCAAGGCTCTACGCAAAGGTCTCATCTCCGGAAGAGGGCCAACTGGAGTTGCCGCTGCAGCGCTTTACATTGCCAGCGCTATGCATGGCGAGAAAAAAACCCAGAAAGAGGTTGCGGACGTAGCTGGCGTCACCGAGGTTACGATCAGGAATCGCTACCGCGAACTCAAGAAAGAGCTTGGTCTAAAAGTTAATTTGTAAACCTCTCTCCAGACCATCTCTCGTCGGACGGGCACCCCTGGTCTACTCTTAGACCAGATCAGAAAGCGCTAGGGAAGGATTTGAGACCTGATCTGAGTTCCAATTGAACGGCGCACCGTTCAATGGACCAGTGGACGGAACGCCGTCCACCCGGTCCCCCCGAAAGAAGGAACTCAGAGCAGATCTGAATGCAGGAGGAAGGATTTGAACCTTCGAAGGCGCTGAGCCAGCAGATTTCCCATCTCCCTATCGAAAAGGGAAAAAACAGATCTTGAGTCTGGCGCGTTTGGACAACCTTTCGGCTTATTCAGCCCTCAGGGCTTTTCCCGAGGCTTCCCTAAGGAACGATAATTCGTTCCTTGGGGCACAAAGAACGCATCGGCGTTCTTTGTTGTTGCCCTTGGATATACTGAAGCCAAAAGGCTCTTGACCGCTTCGCTACTCCTGCATCAAACTTTTAGGAATGGCAAAGAACAAAGTTCTTTGCACCCCATTGTTCAAAGAACAATAGGGAAGTTTCATCAAAACTGATTGATAACTTTTCTATCAAAACTTCCTGAGGAAATACCTCAGGACCTTTCGTGAACGTTTGCCATGAGTTAAACCCAGGCAAAGGTTCAACTAGTATTCAAGGACAACCTTGCCCTTCTTTATCTTGGCGACGCAGGGAAGCCTCTCGCTCGGATCAGTGCCGAACGTCTCCAATCCCGCCTTCTCTATGTCGTTGGGGGGCTCGAGGTTCTCCATGCCCTTCAATACCTTGCACTTGCATGAGCCGCAGCTCCCTGCCTTGCATGCAAAAAGTATCGAGCACTTGCCGTCCAGGTCCACAAGGGCCGAGTTGTCCGGCAACTTGACGGTCTTCGCGTCGTTCTTGATTTCCACTTCTGCCATAAGATCACTGATACACTTCATCGGCGATAGCAATTAAAAGCTTCATTTCCTCGCATAGGGATCTAATATTTACCCCAAATCCGCAGACAGACTCTTTCCGTGCGGTAATCCTCAGGTTGCTCGCTGAACACAGTCCCACTTCGACCGCTCGCAAAGCCTGGCGGGGTTTTCATAGGCAATCTGAACTCTCATTTCCTCGCAAAGACAAGAAGCCATGGACGGCGATCCGTCCATGATTCTCATTTTCTAGCGAAAACGAGATACGCGGTGTGCATCAGGCCGAAATGCGCTGGCCTGAAGCCGAAATCGCGCACCTCATATTCCCTAAGTATGGTTTCGATCGTGAACACTTCTGAAAAGTGCTTGAGCGCCTCCAGGTGGAGCGCCTTCGCCTGCTCGGACTGAAGGCAGTGCGCAGCAAGGTATCCTCCTTTCTTCAGGGCGCCGTGCGCGAAAACAGCGACCTTCTCAGCATCTGCTATGTCGCAGAAGACCAGGTCCCAGCTCTCGTCCTTCTCTTCTATCCCGTGGAGCACGTCATGGAGGCGGAACGCGACGTTCTCAAGCCCTGCCCTCTTCACATTCGCCTCAGCGATATCCAAAAACTCCTTCCTCTTCTCGTAGCTCACGACCTCCTTGGCGATATTAGCAAGCTGGACGCTCATGAAACCCGTGCCAGAACCCAGCTCGATCACCCGCGAATCCTTTCCGATGCCAGTATATGCTATGATCATCCCCGCGTCTTTCGGGAGCGTCACTGCAGGCCCGCCACGTTTCAGCTTCCGCAGGAGCGGAGGGAAATGAAAATCCGGCTTGTCCATATCAAAACCCTCTACGCCCTTCTAAGTGGGGTTTTGTATCCCCATCAAAGGTTTTCTTCGATCTCATATGAAAGGCTAGGGTTCCAAACTATTTTTAATAAGCGCCCGCCCTCATTTATCCATGGTCAAGTCGGATTCGCTTCGGAAGCGGTACATACTTTTCGAGTTCCGGGGCCAGCAGACGAGCGAGGAATCGCTGAAACGCGCCCTCTATGCAGAAGCATTGCGATTCTTCGGCGAGCTCGGCCTTTCCTATGCCGCATTGAAGCTGGTCGGCTATGACCCTGCGAAAAAGACCGGCATGCTGAGGTGCGAGCGGGCCCATCTGGACAAAGTGCTGGGATTCTTAGCCCTCCTTGGCGAGTTCGATTCAAAACCCGCAAGAATCAAAACCCTAAAGACTAGCGGAACAATCAGAAGCCTGGGATGACGCTCTTCCTCACCCACTCGAGATAATCCCTCTGCCCTCCTTTGACTTCGATAAAAATTATCTCAGGCACGTGGTGCGGGTGAGTCTTTTTTATCTGCCTCTCGAGTCGAGTGTAAGCTTTCTTCGTGGTTTTTATCAGCAGAAGATATTCCTGGCGCTTCTCCATCTTTCCCTTCCACCGGTAATACGAGCGGCCGGTCGCGATCATGCTCGCGCATGCGGCCAGTCTCCTCTCCACAATCTCAGAAGCTGATTTTTCCGCGCTTCTTCTGTCCGGATAAGTTGACAATACTATTATCATGCGCTAGATTCGTCACGGCTTCTTAAAAACTATCTCAATCACATCGCGGTGCTTGAGCGGATGGTCTTTCCCGACAGCCTGCCTGGTCTTGACATCGATCGCCTTGATGAATCCTTTTCCGATATCAGAATGGAGCTTGAATGCGAAATCGAGCGCCGTTGTCTTGGGGGGCATCAGGAAGCAGTCTGGCAGGACGCGCCCTTCCGAATCCTCGAGCTTCGCGACGCCGCCCGGGAAGATCGCGATGTAGTGCAGGAATTCGAAAACCGCGGAGTTGAGGCAGTCCTGTATCCCAGTGCCTCCGAACCTGTCGCACACCGCCTTCATTATCTCCATGGCATTCTTCTGCTGTTCGTTGAGATCTGCCTTTATCGTGAACGTCTTGTCGCCCGGGATGTAGTCGATGAAGCCGGCCTTCGCCGCGCCTTTCAATGTTATCTCGGCCTCGGCCGAGCATGCGACCACCATGTATTCCGGGAAGGTCTTCTTCAGCTTCTGGAAATTATCCCATCCGCTGGAGAGATCGCACTTGTTGGCCGCGATGATTATGGGCTTGCCGATCTGCCTGATCTTCTTGCATAGGGAGAGCCTCTCGTCATCGTTCCAATCACCCAGGGGCTTCTCTTCCAGGGCAATCTCTTTCAGAACCCTGGATATGATCGCCATCGTCATCCCCAGCCCGCTGAACTGCTCGCTCAGTATCACCTCGTTTTTCTTTTTCACAAGGCGCGATTCGCGCTGGAGCTTGTTCCAGTTGGCATCGAGTATGCCCTTTATCCAATAATCGAGCTCCTGCTCCAGGAAGCGGACATCGTCGCACGGATCGTAGGAGCCGACTGCGACCCTTTCGCCAATCTCATTTGTCGATCCGCTCGCATCGACGACATGGATGAGCAGGTCTGCCTGGCGCAGATCATCAAGGAACTTGTTCCCGAGCCCCCTGCCTTCATGCGCCCCGGGCACCAGGCCAGCGACGTCCAGAAGCTCGACCGGGACGAACCGCCTTCCATTGGCGCAGAAGCCGGTCCGCGGATTGCACTGCCTCTCGAATTCCTTATCGACGCACTGCACCTCGACATATCCGATCGCGCGGTTCGGCTTGATCGTGGTGAACGGCCTCACCGACCGCTCTACCGGAACTGATGTGAGCGCCTGGAAACAGGTCGATTTTCCGCTGCTTGGTTTGCCTACTAATCCGATCAACATTCAAACTAGTCTCTATCTTGTATGGATTAAAAAATAGGTCGGGCAGGCCCGTCATTGCTTCCTTCCAGCTATTCTCTTGAACTCTTTCCAGGAGCTTTGCACCCCTTTGATGGATTCTCCCCTGGACACTATCCATTCCACAAAGCGCTCTATCTCTTCAAGATCAGATTCCTTCATGTGGGTTCTTTTGTAGAACCGGACAAGCGAGCGGAGGACAAGGCCAAGATCCGCTGCATCCTGCCTGCATAACGAGGCCAGGCCGGCCATGACGCTGAGCTTGAGATTGTACCGCTCTTTTGTCTTGGCGAAAACCACCGGGTCGATCTCGCGCCCGGCAGTTTCCTTAAGGAGCTTCACTGTCTCAAGCGTCTGAGCGATCTTTTTCTGGTCATAGCCGATCATCTGCAGGCCCTGCGCGGTTTTCAGGGTGCAGGACACCGGGGTCTTAATGCCGACGGTGAAATCCAGGTCTTTTGGGAGCGTCTGCGTCTTTGCGAAAAGGTCAGGCCTGCTCGCTATAACCTCTGATTCAAGGAGCTTCTTTTCAAATAGCCTCTGGGTCTGCATATATTCACCTTATCTCCGGCCATCTCCGCAAGTATTGAGCGGACTGGTGCGGGCTCTCCGGGGGCCGTGGAGCATTAGACTGGTTCTGCTGATTCACCATCTGCTGGTTTTGGATCTGCCGTATCATTGCGGTGCCTTGATTGAAGGAGATGTTCCCGGTCTGGCGGTTTTGCATGTACAGATTATCCACTTCACGCTGTACTGATGGATGATTGAGCTGAGGATTGTGCATCTGCGGATGGTGAGGCTGCGGGTTGTGGACTTGGGGATGATGCTGCGGGATGTGCGCCTGCTGGCGATACGTCTGCGGGCTTTGTATTTGATGCATCTGATGATTTTGGGGCGGTGCATACTGCGGTGTATCCTGAAGATTCTGCTGGATGCGGGCGGCCGGATGATTCGTCGCCGGGCGGTGCGGAATCTGCGTGTTCGTACTATAGGCATGCGTCATATTATGATGCATCTGGGGTCCGAACGGCCCAATCGGTCCGCGTGGCGGAAATGATGCCTGCATCGCAATCGCAGGATGTTGTGCGGATATTTGCGGGGTGTTTTGGGTGCTGATATCTTGGTACTCTGGAGCCCGTATTTTTTCTTCAATAATCGCCTGCGGATTGATCTGTTCCGGCGCTATCTCGGGTACGATCATCTTTGGGGGTTCAGCCTCCATCGGGATAGGATCCCCGCCGTCTGCTTTGGGATTGATAAGATCGACCACTACCTCTTCCTCGCTCTGCTTCTGCGCCAGTCTTTCCTCTACAAGCCTGGCAAGCATAGCCGCGGATATCTTTTTGGTCGCCATATTACCGCTTCTTATTCTGGGATAACCCTTGATATTCTACACCTCGCGCAACATTTATAAATATGTCAATAGTTGTCATTAGCGTGATTCAAATGATATTGTTCATGGGACTTGGACCGACCGAGCTTCTGCTTGTCGTGCTTGTGGTCGTCGTGCTCATCATGGGACCGAAGAAGATCCCCGAGCTCTTCCGCGCCATGGGGCAGTCGGTAGGCGAACTCAAGAAGGGTATGAAAGAGTCGGATGAAGAGATGAAAGCAGATAAGAAAAAGAAGACCAAGAAAAAGCCCGAGAAAGAAGAGAAAGAGGAAAAAGAAGAATCCGAGTGAACTCCTCTCTTGAGAAAAAACCCGGCCTTTGGCCGGGCTCTTGTTTTTTATTTTAGATATCTATCATTCGATCCGCTTATTTTGTGCAGAAAAGGAGGCCCAGCTCGAACAATCCCTGCATGACAAGCCCCAGCGCCAGCTGGGAAATAATGGAGTGGTCCGGAGTCACTATGCCGGAGATCGCCAGTATCACCACAAAAACCATGCGCCTCGATTTGGTCATCCATGCCTTGGGCAGGACGCCCATCCTGTTCAGCCCTATGATGATAAGGGGCGTCTGGAATGTCATTCCTCCTATGAAAAGGTTGACAAGCTCGAATTCGAAGAAAGACTCGACCGAGAAGAAGTTGGCTATCCCCAATGCGACGTTGCTCTGCACAAAGAAATCAATCATCAGCGGGAGCATGATGTAGTAGACAAAGAGGGCGCCCAGGATGAAAAGCACAGCCGAAGATACCATAACCTTGAGCGTCAGCATCTTGTGCGACTCCAGGAGCGCCGGCTCTATGAAAAGGAAAAGCTCGTAGATCAATACCGGGATGGCCAGCGTCACGCCCAGGATGAATGAGATATCCAACTGGACCATGAATCCGCTCATGACCGAAGTCGCTGTGAGGACGGGCTGGTAGGTGCCAAGATTATAGTGCCCTGCGAAATCGTTCCACATCCATGTGATAATCTTATCCGAGAACAGAAGGCCGAGCACGAAGCCTAAAATGAAGACTACAAGGGATGTCCTGACCCTGTTCCTGAGCTCTTCAATGTGCTCGAAAAAAGTCATGTAGACTTCAGCCATATCATCCCTTCTTCTTTCCGCTCTTCAGCGATTTCTTTCGGGCGCTTTTATCTCCCGTAGCTTCTTTTTGAGTGCTAAGCTGGGTCTTGGACCCTTCCTTCGTTTTCGGTTCTGGTTTTGCCTCTTCCCGCACCGCTGGCGTTGGGGCTTCCGGCGCTTTGGGCGCCTCTGTTTTTTGTTCCTCTGGCTTCATTGCCTCTGGTTTCTGCGGTTTCGCGGATGGGACGGTCTCGGCTTTTGGCGCTTGCACAGCTTCGGGCTTCGTTTCAGGAGCCATCGCCTGCTTCTGGGCGATCGGCGCCTGTGCAATCGGCGGTGCCTGCACCGCAGTCTGCTGGAACGCCTGAGGCCTCTGGATGCTCGTCGGTCCCTGCTGCTGTGATCGCCCGGGTTGGATCTGCTGCATCGGGCTCTGCCCTGGCCTGGCGAAAGGCTGCTGTCCTCCGGCCAATGCTGTTGTCTGCTGAGGCATCTGCGACGTCTGCTGGGCGCCTGCCGGCTGCTGGCCTATCATCTGTCCCGGCCGCTGAGCCTGTTGTGGCATCTGGCCCATCTTCATCGCCTGCCCGGACCCGGCTCCCTTTGCAGGCTGCGCCTTTCCAAAGTCCATGGATTTTTGTACGAGCGCGATCTTCTCTTGCTCTTTACGAAGGGTCTCCTGCACCTTCTGGAGCTCCTCTTCCTGTTTTTCGAACTCCTTCTTCACGTTTTTTAGCTCGTACTCGGCCTCGATCTCGACTTCTTTTATGGGCGCCATGACCGTCTCTTTCACTTCATCAAGATCCTTCTGAGTGGATGCGGCCTCCTTCTGATACATGAGCCAGTACTTATAAGCCGTCTTGAAAAACGGTTTGATGGATTTGATGCTGTTCGGCCCCATGAGAACGATTATGGCTATCGCAATCACAGCCAATTCTGAGAAACCTAGGCCGAATATGATACCATCCACGGTCGCACCTGCTTAGTTCTCTCCTATATCTATTTTAACCTTTCACTACTCTCCCTATCCGTTCACCGTCTCATTTTTTGAGCAGGACGATGCTCTCCCTTGTCCTGACTTTCGCAGGCTTGACATCAGCGGTGCGTTCAGCGCCGACTATAATCTGCGCATCGGAAAAGCCCAGCCTCTTCGCCATCCGGGCGAATATCTCATCTGAAAGCACGTGCGTCTGGTGGATCACGGAATTCGATACCACGATGTACGCGGATCCTCCGGGGCGCAGGACCCTGTGCATCTCGGATATTGCGCCTTCCATGTCCTTGAGATAAGTCCCGACTATCGGTATCTGCAGTCCGATATCCCCGGCCTCCGGGGGCATCTCCTGCACATCCATCCGTTTCCCGATGAACGAACGGATCGCGCGCATGCGCACCTCCTCTGCAGCGGACCTGCTCATATCCAGGAGGCTGAGCTCGAGTCCGTAGATCTTGGAATAGTCGATATTGTTCAGGTACGGCGGGGATGTGACAACCAGGTCGACGCTTTCGCCGGGAAGATCGAGCGCCCTCGCGTCGCCGAGCATGACCTGCGGGGCATGGCCCTGCGCTTCATTCTCGAGCTCGCGCACCATCCTTTTCACTTTTCTCCTGAATATCTCCCTGGCCGGAAGCGCGCGCTTGTGGTTGTCGATCTTGAGGACGCCCCCGTCTTTCATGATCAGGCTCGCCATCGGAAGCACCGAAAGCAAAGCGAGAAGCAGGAGATTGCGGACCCGTCCCTCCTCCTGCTCGATCGCGCTTCTAAGCGAGAGGATCTCATTATAATTCCTTTTCGGGAACGCGGCCCGGGGCGAAAACAATTCGAACCCCCAATCGATATCCTGCGCCGGCTCCGGCTTTTTAGAGATGAATGCGAGCGCTTCTTCAAGGTCTGCCTTTTCATAGTCGTCGGTCTTCGTTTTCGATACGAATACCGCGAGCGGAGAGGCGTCCACACCAAAAGATTCGATCTTCGCCCGCTTGGCCGCAAGAAGCGTGGTTCCAACCCCGCAAAACGGATCGAGGATCGTACGTGCGCCTGGATTCTCTTTGAGCGCGTACTCCACGATCTGGGGCGCGTACCCTTCCTTGTACCAGAACCATCCGTGGACCGGCTGTTCTTTCGAAAGCTCGAATGTCATGTATTTTCCGAGCTCAAAGTTTTGGGTTATCCGCATCGTGTTTCCTCCGTTTGCCAATCTCCGCCCCTTTTTTCGAAAGCTCGTCTGCCTCGGCGTTCTTTTCCCTTGGGATGTGCTCGAACTTCACCTTCAGTCCGATGCACAAATGGTCGATCCTTCTCTTGAGCGGGGCGAGCTTGAGATCCCTCACCTTATATTCGCCGTTGAGCTGCTTGACAACCAGCTCGCTGTCTGCCTTGATATGCACATCCTCATCCCCGAGCTCGTGCGCGGTCTCAAGCGCACGTATCACTGCGGTGTATTCCGCGATGTTGTTCGTCCCTTCCCCGAGATATTCGCTGAGCTCCTCTACCACGAACTTGTCCCTGTATATGACTACTCCGATGCCCATCGGGCCTGGATTGCCCAATGATGCGCCGTCAGTGAAGATCACAAGCATGGATTAGCCTCTGAGCGCAATGATTTAAATCTGCGACCCCCAAACCACATCATGCGCTCATTTCATCCGCACCCGATCGTGGCGATCCTGAAGATCTTCCTTACGATGGTGGCGCTGAGCTTCTTCGTATTCAATTTCCGGAGCATGCTCGGTTCCATCTACCTCCTGCTCATCATCGTATTCTGGATCATAGCGCTCTTTTTCATGCTGATGTCCTTCGTGTCATCGCGGACGCACACCATAACTTTGGATGAGAACACGATCAGCTACCGCTCAGGCGTCCTGGCCACAAGGAATGTCGTGCTTTCCTATGGGAAGATAACCGAAGCCAGCTATTTCCAGGGCCCGATCCAGCGCATATTCGGCGTCGGGACGCTCAATGTCGACACCGCAGGAGGCTCGGATATCGCGATCCGTGTCAACGATATCCGGCATTCAGACGTCAAGCAGCTCCTTGGCAATATCAACGCCAAAGGCATGAGCGGAGACGGCACATAAAATTATTGGGCGCAAAAAACATTACAGCGAAAATCAAGCACGGGAGGCATTTCAATGAAAAAAGGCATCGAATTCACAGACGATTTCCTGATCATCAGGGAAAAACCACTGATCCTCAAGCTCAGAAGCCTTGGCGCAGGAGTGGAAGACGCAGAGGAAACGAAGATAACCTACCTCGAGGCTGCGTATTTTGCCGAACGGAAGGTGCTTCCTCTGGAGAAGGATGAACTCCTAGCGCGGGCAGGGAAAAAGGACAAGCTCGCATCCGAGAAGTTTTTCGTGATAAAATACCTCCGCGAGCGGGGCTACATCGTCAGGCCGAGCCTGGACGGGACGAATTTTTTGAGGCTCCACCGCAAAGGGTTCCGCCCTGGCGAAGACAAGACCTATTATCTCATAGAGGTCGTGCCAAAAGGCTGGAAATGTAGCGCAGAGTCGCTGATCCCGTCTTTGGAGACCGCCGGCAAGCTTAGGAAGGAGCTCGCGATCGCGGTGGTGGATCCGGATCAGGAGAAGCCGTTTTTCATCAAGCTCGGGCGCATGAATTTTGATTAGGAATCTGATATCTGCTTAGCATCCTTCGACAAACTCTTTCAGTGCGGCAATTCGGAGCTTGCTCGCTGTTTTTTCTTGATAGTTGTCAGAGAACGGCGATCCGTTCTCTGCACCAATCGAAATCGACGATTCGATTTCGGTGCGCAGGGAACTGCGGTTCCCTGCCGACACGCGGCGCTTTTTTGCGCCGCTCGTGTCGCTTCGCTCACATTCCTTGGTTTCACCAAAAAGCTGCGAGCCTCAAAGGCGAGCAATGTCAAGGTCGACGCATCGACCTTGAGCATGATCGCGAATGAAACGTCCGACAGAACGTCGCAACGTTCTGTGGACCAGCGAAATGCCGTGCATTTCGCCCGGTCATTCGCGACATCAACCAAAAACCGCTCGCAAAGCTCACTCGGGTGCGACTTCGAGCGCTCGCAAAGTTCGACGGGTTTTGAGAAAATCCCCACCGGCTAACCGAACGATTGAAAAATCGTTGTACATAACACATGTACGGGGGATGGATGTGATACGCGAGCACTGCGGATCTAAGGACAGAATACGGCATCATAAGGTTTAAATATATCACTATTTATAGATATTATCATTAAAAAGTGATATATATGAAAGCAACGAGCAGGGAAACATACAAGATTATAAGAGGGGTATTAAAGCTAAAAAAATTCAAGCAATATCAGATAAGCAAAGAAGAGAATGTCACGTTCAGCCTGGTAAACCGCGTCGTGAACTGGCTGGTTTCGCAAAAGTATGTGGCCAAGCGCACGGGCCATTATGAACTCCTGTCAGCCTCTGCGATACTGGGACTTTTTCCTTTATATCGGAAAATGAAGCCTTACGAGACCTTTTACGTGGCCCTGCCTGCCAAGCAGGTTCTGGAGATTGTGAAGGGCAATGGAGCGCTTTGCCTTACTTCGGCTCTTTCTTATTATGATGATTACTATCGGGACCCTGCGATCCACGCATATATCAAAGATGAGAAGGTCTTGAAGGAACTCAAGGACCTTCAAAAAGGGTATACCCATATCGAGGTTTACCGCGAGGACCTGAACAGCGATGATTTCACAACCATAAAAGGGCAGAGGGTGACCAGCAAGATAAGGACCGTGATCGACCTGTTCTGTGCAAACAAGGCTTATGCCGCAGAGCGCCTGATAAGGAAGGTGTGGATCTGAATGAAGGAACTCTATTCAAAGAACATCACCGATCCAAGCCTCAGCGAGCTGAATGAGTTCGCAAGGTGGTACAATGAAAAGCTTGGGAACTATCCAGTGATTGTCGGGGGCTGGGCTGTCTATTGCTATACTAAAGGCTTGGGCTCTAAGGATATTGACGTAGTGTTCCTCGGGGATGCAGCCAAGCACAAGACCTTGTTCGACTATTTCAGGGCGCATGGATATATCGAAAGAAGAAGGAGCTTTTTCGACAAGGAATTCGTAAAGCTGAACAACGGAGTTGAGATAATAATCGATGCCGTGTCCTCAAACAGGACCATTATATTTGAAGGCAGGAAGGCAAGGCTCCCCTGGAGCTGGGCGATCAAGCATAGTTCGCTGTATGATCTTGGCAGTTCGAAGATATACATCCCGACACTTGAGCTGCTGCTGGCCTACAAGTTCGGCGCCATCCTTGGCAGGAATATCCAGCTTCGGACAGGGCTGGAATTTGAGTATTATCGCTCAAAGCTCTGGAAGGATGTCCAGGACGTCGTTTCCCTTTCTGGCTTGAGGATAGATCAGAAACGCTTGAGCAGTTTTTTGGCCAGATCCGGTCTGGATGAATATCGCGAGGAGATCCTGACGGTCATTCAGGATAATTTTGACGAAGAGATGCGTCCGTTGATAAAAAACGCGTCCATAGAAAAAATCAAAACGATATTGATCTTAAAATGAAGGATTGTTCGGTTTCCTCTTAGTGCCTTAAGACTCCAAAAGATTTGAAAAACAGACGCCCCATAATACCTTTGGGGGATGAATGTGATATGCGAGCACTGCGGGTCAAAAGAGATTGTGAGGAAAGGCAGGCGAAAGCTGCTCAAAACAACAAATCAGGTCTATTTGTGCAAGAACTGCGGCAGCCAGTTCAGTTCGAAGCAGGGCAAATACGACGCTTCGCTGATATTGTTTGCAGTCAATGCCTATAACAGCGGAAAGAGCCTTGGGCAGACGGCTGCGCTTGTCCGCAGGCAGTATAAAACCTCTATTCCCCGGATGACAATCCTCAGATGGGCAAAAAGCTATGGCCCGGACTTTTTATCCATCAGGAAGGAGATGCGCAGGAAATATAAGGGTGTTCCGGTTGTCTCATCGAAAAACTTCTCTCATTCCGGAGTGATCTATCCCTTCATGGTGCACCGCTGGAAGCTCCAGGAGTTCTGCAGGCATGAAGGATTGAAGGACCATCTCCTGAAACTTGGAAACTGGATAGACCGGTATTTTTCCCATGGGGCGAGATGTTCCCAGCTCGAGAGCGTTAGTGAAGTCAAAATTTTCGAGAAGAAAGACCTTTGCGCTGCGGTGAACTGCTGCCTTGAGGCGTGCGATGACCTGAAAGAAAGGCACATGATCGTGCAGAAGCATTTTCTCTTCAATGACAGAAATACTATTGCTACTGAAGTGCCAGTCTGGGCATTCGATAAGACGATAGGATGCCTGAGCGGGCAT
>Ga0315268_10001431_pt1 | contig 27447 bp, 24 predicted proteins | sample C1_top_MG_FD_204535 | JGI IMG/M metagenome (GOLD analysis project Ga0315268, IMG submission 204535) | Sediment microbial communities from Yellowstone Lake, YNP, Wyoming, USA - C1_top | ecosystem: Environmental > Aquatic > Freshwater > Lake > Sediment | place: USA: Wyoming | collected 2017-08-01
TTTTGCGGCGGTAGGGTTTTTGAAGTAACTGCTGGCCCCGGGCGTTTGATCGGGGTAACCAGTATTGGCGACTGGCCGGAAACGCGCCGTCAGATAATCTAACCGCGTCATCGTAATGCAGAAACGCAGTGTTCCGTGTGTGACTCAAAGGCGTATGTCTGCGGCGCCGCATCGGTGACAGTTGTTCGTAGTCAGCGCAACTACGAAAAACGATTTAAGCGCTTTGTTCTCAACGGTGGGGTCGGGCGAAAGCCCGGCCCTTCTGTTTTTCCGCCAAGGGCTTGCATTCTCCGACGAATTGCCTCATCCCCAAGCCCAAATTCAAGGTCGAGTTTTCAGGGCAAGAAACTTCTCGACGTATTTGCCGAGCAGGTCAGCTTCGAGATTCACGGCATCACCCACCTTGCGGTCACGCAAGGCCGTGATTTCGTAGGTGTGAGGAATGATCCAGATGCGAAAGCTGTTCTTTTTCACGCCTGCTACCGTGAGGCTGATGCCGTCCACCGCCACCGAACCTTTGTGAATCATGTAACGCATCACCTCCGGCGGTGCGGCAATGTCCAGCATGTGATCCCGGCCCACCCGTTCCCACTTCGTGATTTTGCCCAAGCCATCCACGTGACCGGTGATGAAATGTCCGCCCAACTCACCGCCTGCGCGGAGCGGACGTTCCAGATTCACCAGCGAACCGATCTTGGCGAACTGCATGTTGGTGAGCCGCCACGACTCTTGGAGCATGTCAAACCGGATGAGCCGGTCCTTGCCGCGCGTGGCGAGCTTCACGACCGTGAGGCAGCAGCCATTGACCGCCACGCTCGCGCCGAGCTTCAGGCCACGTCCGATGACGCGCGCCCGGACAGTGAGTTCAATGGATTTTGCGGTCGGCTTGATGTGCTCGACCGTTCCCGCTTCTTCGACGACGCCTGTGAACATATCAGTTGGAGTTCAAGCTTCAGCTTACGCCAGTTTCGCGTGAGCCGGTGGGAAGACAAGCTAAAGCTTGGACTCCAACCGCGCCGTCAACAGCAAATCCGGCCCGATCCATCGCCACTCCAACTCACGCAGTTGGATTGCTTCGCTCAACGTTTTCACGCCGTCGCCAGCCACGCCTTTGCGCGAACCGCGGCCGCCCAGGATTTTGGGCGCGTAGAAAAACACCACGCGCTGCGCCAAGCCGCCGAGCAGAAACGACGCGTTCACCTCCCCGCCGCCTTCGATCAGCAGGTTCGTGACGTTTTCCGCACCGAGCTTTCGCAGCAACCAACGCAAATCAATCTGGTAGGGCGCGTCACTCCGTGCGCGCCGCTTGGCGGTTGGTGCGACCAGCACATTCACGCGCTTGGCCAGCGCAGCCACACGCGACTTGGGTGCGCGTCTGCCCACAACAATCGTGGTCAACGCCGCGTGATCATCGCTCGCGACTTTTGCGGTCAACGGCGTTCGTGCAAGCGAATCCAAGACAATCCGCCGGATTGGCTTTGCCATCTTCCATCCTCCACCGTTCATCTTCATTCTGGCCGTCAACGACGGGTCGTCCACCAGGACTGTATTCACGCCCACGAGAACCGCGTCGCTGCCCTGGCGCAGTTTCATTCCGTGCGCCCGCGCCTTCTCACCGGTGATCCATTTCGATTCGCCGCTCGCTGTGGCAATTTTTCCATCGAGCGTCATCGCCGCTTTCACACTAACAAACGGCGTGCGATGAACGATCCAGTGATTAAAGGCTTCGTTCAGCCGTTCGCACTCACCGGCCAATTGTTGGTAGGGCGCGTCACTCCGTGCGCGCCGCTGCTTGGCAAGACCGGAGACGGCGCGCAGAGGACGGCGCGCCCTACCTTCGCCGAATAAGGCGACTTCGATCCCCGCATGCCTCAAAATCTTGAAACCTTTGCCCGCATGTTTTGGATTCGGGTCGGTTGCGCCGATGACGACGCGTTTGATGCCGGCGGCGATGATGGCCTCCGTGCAAGGCGGCGTGCGCCCGTGCGTGCAGCACGGTTCAAGCGTCACGTAAAGCGTCGCGCCGCGCGGATTGTGACCGCGCCTCTGCGCATCGCGGAGCGCCTCGATTTCAGCGTGTGCCTCGCCCGCGCGCCGATGCCAGCCGCGGCCGATGACTTTGCCGCCCTTCACCAGCACCGCGCCCACCATCGGGTTTGGCGAAGTCGTGCCGTAGCCGCGGCGGGCGAGGCGGAGCGCGAGGCGCATGAAATGGACGTCAGGCATCGCGAGCATCTTAGCCACTGACACTCACCGCGCCAAAGGCAAAAGGCGACGGTGGGGAAAAGTCTCAAACTGAATGGGTGGCCAGTCGAAATGAAAATCAACTACCGCAAGCAGCACCGAATCGAAATTCACACAGAAACGAATCCGATCCCGCACGGCGGGGTTGTTCACCGTAGAAAATCACGAACTAGAAAATACTCGTTGTATGGCCGGTCATCAGTGATTCGAATCCGTGGATCCGGATTCAGCAAACTGGGAACCGACAGTTCATTCGAGAGCATCCGTTGAAAGTCGGTGGTCAGATCTTGGGAAGAACTCCACTCCAACAGATCGCGTTTTACCTCTGGCGTCATGCGCGCCGCGAGTTCCACCGCCGATTGTGCCTCAATCGGCTGCATGGACGCCAACATATGCCATCCCCGCCCTTCAATGCCTCGGAAGCAACGGACATGTGGAAACGAGTCGGTAACCGACCGGAGGATGGCTGGTGCTGCGCTCGTGATTCCATCGCCCGGCACCCAGGCTTGAAGAATCCCACCCGGTTTCAGGTGCTTCTTGGCCAGTTCATAGAATTCGATTGAGTAGAGCAGACTCGACCCGGCCGCCATCACGGGCGGCGGCGGATCGAGGACGATGACATCAAACTGATCAGCGCTACGTTTCAGATAGCGCCGCCCATCGTCAATGACGATACGACCCTTGGGGTGGCGCGCATATTTCTCGGCATCCGCATGATAAAAACCAAAAGCCTCCCTAACACCCGGCACCAATTCCACCGCCGTGGTCTCGATATCCCAGCTCAACGCCGAGCGATACGTGGTGCCCATGCCGAAGCAAATGATGAGCGCAGATTCGGGCTTCCCCTTGTGAAACATGAGCGGCAGATGGACCATGTATTTCGTGACAGGCGTCAAAACTGTCATGTCCAATCCATTCACCATCAGAAGACGTTCCCGCCCTTCGCCAACTGAGAAAACGGAAGCCGCATAGTCCCGTCGGACTTCCATTCTCTTGACCAGCCGCGACACCCGACCTTTGAAGTCTTGCGAAACGAACAGTGCGCACGCCAAAACCGCGGCGATCGCGAATCCCCATCCCCGCCGCTGAAGCTTCGTCAAAGACCCGCCGTGCAGATACCAAAACACAAAAAACGGCAGACTGAGCAGGATCAACGCATATCGCTCACTGATCCACGGCAACAGAACGTAACAGGCAAAGAGTGGTCCGAGAATACAGCCGAGCACGTTGATGGCGTAAGCCTTGCCCGTTTCACGGGGATCGCCCGCGGCATGTTTATCAATCAAACCCGGCGTCAAATAACCGAGCGCTCCGCACAAGGGGCCGATGCTCAACAGCACCATCATTGCACTCAAGGGCTCCAAGGTTCCCCGCCAATCCCGTGGCAACACGCGGAAATCGTTGATCAAGACCGGAAGCAACGCGACTGCGGCTAGAAACGAGATCAATTCTGCGGTCGTCCACACCGTTCCTTTCTTCAAATCGCGACGATATAGCCACGACCCCAGAAACGTGGCCCCCAGATAACAGAAGATGATTGAACCGAAGGAATAGACCATGGTCTTCAAAGTCGGCACAAAGGCGCGCGTCCACACGACCTCCATCGCCATGGCGCTGAACCCGGTGAAAAACAGAATCCATTTCACCATTCCCGTCCGTGAAGCCCGCCGCGACCCCGCCGTCTCGAAGACGGGTTTGTTCTCACTTTCAATCGGCAACCTCATACCGGCTTTGCCTTGCCGCCAACCCAGATACCCGCTGATCAGGGCGACAATTCCATTTCCCACCGCCGCAATTGCCAGTGTGCGCTGAAAGCCGAAAAACTCCACCAAGACCACCGCCGTCAACAGTGTTCCGCACATCGCGCCGAGCACATTCGCCAGGTACAGGAAACTGAAACTTTCAGCGTTCCCCGGTTCGCGTTCCCGCACGTAGGCCATCATTAGAGGAAACGTCGCGCCCATGAAGCAACACCAGGGCAGGATCGAGATTGCGAGGGCCACCGCTGAAAGCGACAGATAACCCACCGAATTGGTCTGGCCCGCTGCCAACAGCAAGTATTCTCCCACTTGAAAAGATTTCGGGACGGCGAAAGCCCCCACCCCGATCATCAATTCGGCTGTGGCGTAATAAATGGCCGCGGACAGATCGGTGGTGCGTTGCAGAAACGGTATCACCCGTCCTCCCATCCACGCTCCCAGTGAAAGTCCCAGCATGAACACGGAAATAACGACGGAAAGCACCGGCATGATGATCCCAAAAGAGGCAAAAGCGATTCGCGTCCAAACGACCTGGTAAACCAGCCCCGAAAAGCCGGAGATGAAGAACAACCCGAACAACAACCGGCGCATGGATGGACTCATGACGGCGGGTTTATACAAAATTTGCCCCACCTAGACCAAGCCTAGAAATCCATTCTCAAAAAAGCCTCCGCTACCCGCGCCGCGGAGCGCAACGAGTTCCGCGTGCGGCCCACCCGCGCACCGATGCCACCCGCGCGCCGGGCGGGCGCATGAAATGGACGTCAGACATCGTGCGCATCGTAGCCGGTGACGGGAAAAATCCCAAAATAGATTTCCAACCCCGCCCTTCGACCATTCAGGAAATGGGCGGATGGTCCGAAAAACCGCCTTTGCTCCAAAAATAGGATAATTTGGACGGCCAAACGGTCAAAAACATCACAGCCAGCTTCAAATCAGGCACTTGCAATGAAAGCTTGTCAACTGACAGAGCCACTTTGCGATGTCACAAGGCCTCTGTGTCACATGACATAACGACGTTGTCAGATGACAAAGCCATCTTGCGACCTGACATGACGACGTTGTCACCTGACAAAGCCGCTGTGTCAGATGACATGGCGACCTTGTCACGTGACGGAATGACCTTGTCAGATGACAAAGCGACGTTGCGACCTTGCAAAGCCAGTCTGAGACATGACATAACGACGTTGTCACATCGCAAACTGACCTTGTGACAGCGCAAAGCGACTCTGCGACATGACAATGTCACGCTGTGACCTCGCAGCCTCGCGGTGCGAGTTGCCAATGCCGGGGGGAATCCTGTTGGGATTCGGTGAAGTCGTGCCATAGCCGCGTCGGGCGAGGCGGAGAGCTAACTGCATCATTCTTTCGTAAGTCATGAGTTCAGGAAGGCGGGTGATACCACCAGACGTAATGTAAGAACTCTGAAAGCAAAATAGCGGCGATGATTGCCAGAATGTGCCAGCCCATAATCTTCATCGTGGTTTTCTTTACTACCCCTTTCCGCACAGCGCGCGCTAAAAACCAGCCATATATTGGCAATTGGGCTAGTGCCACAATCAATTCAGGGATGCCGGGAACTACAAGCGTAGTAGGACCGTGTTGAGCATAACTCGCAAACATAACGCAAAGCGAATATGGGCAAACAATCCAAGCAAGTGGACTTACCCAAAACAACAGAATTGGCGGCAACGGAGCAAGTAGCCAACCCCCAATGACTATTCGTTGAGGGTTCGTTCTCATTCCTCAAACAACGCCTGCGCGAATTGTTTGGCGTCGAAGGGCTGCAAATCGTCCGGCTGTTCGCCGAGGCCGATGAATTTGATGGGCAGACCGAGTTCCTTCTGGATCGCCACCACCATGCCGCCTTTGCTCGTGCCGTCGAGCTTGGTCACGATGAGGCCGGTAAGCGGGACGGCTTTGTTGAATTCACGCGCCTGGTTGAGCGCGTTCATGCCGGTGCTGCCATCGAGCACGAGCAGGACTTCGTGCGGCGCGCCGGGCAGTTGCCTGCCTATGACGCGATGGAGCTTGAGCAATTCCTGCATGAGGTTGTGCTTGGTGTGCAGGCGGCCCGCCGTGTCAATGAAGAGGTAATCCGCCTTGCGCGCCTGCGCGGCAGTGACGGCGTCGTGCGCCACGGACGCGGCGTCCGCGCCATAAGCGCCGGCGATGACTTCGACCTTGAGGCGCGTGCCCCAGAGTTTGAGCTGTTCGATGGCGGCGGCGCGAAAGGTGTCGCACGCGGCAAGCAAGGCGGTTTTCTTTTGCGACTGGATGAGATACGCGAGCTTGGCGGCGGTGGTGGTCTTGCCCGTGCCGTTGACGCCGACGATGGAAACGACGGTCGGGCCGCTGGGGGCTTTGAGCAAATCAGGTTTGTTGCTCGCGAGATTCTTTTCGACTTCGGCGCGAGCGATGGCAAAGACGTCGTGGCCGGTCGTGCCTTGGGATTCGTAAGCCAACTTGACAGCGGCGACGATTTGTTGCGTCACGGCCAGGCCGAGGTCGGCGGCGATGAGGGCGTGTTCGAGTTCTTCAAGCGATTCGCTGGTGAGTTTGGGCGAGCGCGTGACGATGCGTTTGATTTCATGCGCGAGCTTGCTTTGGGTTTTCTGCAGGCCGGCTTTGAATTTGGAGAAAAGGCCCATGGATTAGTCGAGGGTCGAGGGCCGAGGGTCGAGGGCCGGCGTCGCAACCGTCGCTCCCGACTTTCGCCTTTTGTCTTCCGCCTTCAGCTTCTCAACGTATTCGTAGGCCAGTTTGACCGTGCCGATGAGTGGCCGGCCTTTGCTTTTGCCGTGGCAATCCGAGCCGCCGGTCACCAGCAGGTGAAAACGCTCTGCGAATTCGAGGTAGCGTCTCCTGGCGCTGGCCGAATGCTTCGTGTGAAAACATTCCAAGCCGTCCAACCCGGCGTCTTTGAGGGCGGGGATCAAGTGGTCCGCGCGATTTAACGCGGGGTGCGCCATGACCGCCAGTCCACCGGCCTGATGAACCAGCTCGATCGCTTCGAGCGCGGACATCTTGGCCTTCGGCACCCATGCGGGCCGGCCTTTTTTCAGGAAACGCTCGAAGGCTTCGTCGTGGCTCGCACAGCAACCGGATTTCACCAGCGCGCGGGCTACATGGGGACGGCCGGGCGAGCTACAGTTGGCGAGTGCGAAAACCTGCTCAGCTTGCAGCGGCACGTTCAGTTCATTGAGACGGGCGACCATCTCGCGGACGCGGTCTTGGCGCACGATTTGGCAGCGGGCGAGTTCGCGGAGCAACTTCTGGTTTTCCGGATCAATGAAGTAGCCGAGGATGTGAAGTTCCAGTTCATTGTGCTCGGCAGTTAGTTCTGCCCCGGTGATGAAATCAAGATGGGCGGTGGCGCAGGCCACCGCCATGCGCGGGCAGCCCTCCACAGTGTCGTGATCGGTCAACGCCAGCGTCCCGAGGCCGGCGCGGCAACCGCGCGCGACCACTTCTTCGGGGGAAAAGGTGCCGTCCGAGAAGTGCGTGTGGAGATGGAGGTCGGCGCAGCCGGAATTCGGAGGCCGGAATTCGGAGGCCGGAACGCCGGCCGAATTCTGACTTCCGGCGCCCGACTCCTGACCTCTGACCTCTGGCTTCATTTCACGATTCGCGCTGGACGCATCAATTCGCCCTTCACCTTGTCCAGAACGCCGTTGACGAATTTGCCGCTGTCGTTTGTGGAAAATTTTTTGGCGATGTCCACCGCTTCGTTGATACTGACGACGGGCGGGATGTCTTCGCGGTGCAGCATTTCGTAAATCGCCAACCGCATGACATTACGGTCCACGGCGGCGATGCGGTTGAAGTCCCAATTCTTGACGTGTTTCTTGATGTGCTCGTCAATCGCATCCCGGTGTTGCAGCGTGCCGCGGATGAGCGGTTCGGCAAAAAGACGTTCCTCGGCTTCATCGGCGGTGGGCGGCGGGAGTTCGATGGGCTGTCCCCAGTGGGCCGGGCCTTTATCATCGGCGATGGCGGCGGCGCGTTGCGTGTCCCAAAATTCATTGAGTGCCCGCTCCAAGTCTTCCGGCGGACTCAAATCATGCTGAAACAGAAATTGCACGGCGCGTTCGCGCGCCTCACGTCGTTTGCCCATAAATCAATTTCAACATGCCGGACAAAGCAGCATGGGGAAATGAAAAACTGCGGCCTCTTTCTCCGTACTTGCGCGAATGGAATCAGCACACTTATACTCCGTCCGACTTAAAAGTATGAATTCAAGTATGAGTGCTTTACCTGTTCGTGTGGCGGTGACCGGCGCGGCCGGCCAAATCGGTTATTCATTGTTGTTCCGAATCGCCTCCGGCGAAGTGTTCGGGCCCAACCAGCCCATCATCCTCCACCTGATTGAAGTGGACGTGCCGGAGATTCTCGAAAAACTCAAGGGCACGGTGATGGAGATCGAGGACTGCGCGTTTCCCCTGCTCAAAGGCATCGTGGCCACGGGCAACCTCGACGAAGGCTTCAAAGGCGTGAACTGGTGCCTGCTGGTCGGCGCCGCGCCGCGCAAGGCCGGCATGGAACGCAAGGATTTACTCGGCGCGAACGGGAAAATTTTCGTCGGCCAGGGCAAGGCCATCCAGAAAAACGCCGCCAGCGATGTGCGCGTGCTGGTGGTCGGCAATCCGTGCAACACCAATGCGTTGATTTGCATGAACAACGCGCCGAACGTTCCGCGCGACCGGTTCTTTGCCATGACGCGGTTGGACGAAAATCGCGCCAAGGCCCAACTCGCGAAGAAAGCCGGCGTGGACATCACCGCCGTCACCAACCTAGCCATCTGGGGCAACCACAGCGCCACCATGTATCCCGACTTTTACAACGCGCGCATTGCCACCCGTCCGCTCATGGACGTGATCAAACACGAGAGCTGGTTGCACAATGAGTTTATCACGATCATACAACAACGCGGTGCGGCTATCATCAAGGCGCGTGGCTTGTCCAGCGCCGCGAGTGCCGCCAACGCTGCGATTGACACCGTACGCTCACTTATCAAACCCACGCCGGCCAGCGATTGGACCAGCGTGGCAATCTGTTCGGACGGCAGCTATGGTTGCGAGGCGGGACTCATCACGTCGTTTCCGATTCGCAGCGACGGGAAGAAATGGGAAATCGTGCAAGGCGTGCCGCTCAATGATTTTTCGCGCGGGAAAATTGATCTCTCCCTCAAAGAACTGAAGGAAGAAAAGGCGATGGTCAGCGAGCTGTTGCCGAAATAGTTTTTCCACCGAACTTGCTCCTCATCGAAGGTTGGTTTCCTGCGACCAGGCCGGGATTGGGAACAAGAGCAAGCCAGGACTAAGAAATTGCAATCAAGGCGTGGCCTGCGTCTCCCGCCTCAAAGCAAATTGAACTGAATATGGCAAACGGAATGAAACGCGGCAAATTGGGCGTATTGGTCGGCGGTGGCCCGGCACCGGGCATCAACGGCGTGATCGCCGCAGCCACCATTGAAGGCATCAATCAGGGATTCGAGGTCATCGGCTTTCGTGACGGATTCAAATGGCTCGCCGCCGGCGACATGCAACATTACACGAAGCTGACGATTGACGACGTCAAGCGCATCCACCTGCGCGGCGGCTCAATCCTCGGCACCGCGCGCACGAATCCGGCGAAGTCCGAGGCCAGCATGCACAACCTGCTGGACGTGCTGCAGAAGTTGGGCGTGACAGCGCTGGTGACGATCGGCGGCGACGACACGGCGTTTTCCGCCAGTCAGGTCTATCGCAAGGGCGCGGGCGCGATTCGTGTGGCGCATGTGCCCAAGACGATTGACAACGACCTGCCGCTGCCGGGTGCGACGCCGACCTTTGGTTTCGAAACGGCGCGGCATCACGGGGTTTACATTCTTCGCAACTTGGCGGAAGACGCGCGCACCACGTCGCGTTGGTACATCATCATCAGCATGGGCCGCGCGGCGGGCCACCTCGCGCTGGGCATTGGCAAGGCCGCCGCGGCCTCGCTCACCATCATCCCGGAGGAATTCCACGGTAAACCGGTGACGGCCGAAGAGGTCGCCGACATCATCATCGGATCGATCATCAAGCGCCGTGCGCGCGGCTCGCATTACGGCGTGGTCGTGCTGGCCGAAGGACTCATTGAATCCATGGGGGAGAAGGGTTTGGTCAGCGCGGTGCCCGGCGGTAATCTCGATCGTTACGGCAAGGTGATTCGTGACGACCACGGCCACTTGCGTCTTGGCGAAATCGAGTTTGGCCGGCTCATGAGAGACCTCGTCACTGCGCGGCTCGACCAACTCGGCCTCAAGATGACGCTCATTGACAAGGACCTCGGCTACGAGTTGCGCTGCGCCGACCCGATTCCTTTCGACGCCGAATACACCCGCGACCTCGGCTACGGCGCGGTGAAATTTCTTCTCTCGCACGACGCGGGGAAATTCGGCGCGATCATCAGCTTCGAGGATGGCAAAATGATGCCGTTGCAATTCGAGAAGATGCTCAACCCGCAGACCGGACGTTTTCAGGTTCGCAAAGTCAACGTGGAAGGTGAGTCCTACGAGTGCGCGTGCCACTACATGATCCGTCTGGAAGCAGCGGACTTTCAGGACGTGGCCCAACTCGACCGGCTGGCCGCCGTTGTCGCGATGACGCCGGACCAGTTCTGTGCGCGGTTCGGTTATCTCGTTGGTTTGAAGTAAACCTGTGTCAACAGCGCAGTGAAGGCGGCGTGGCCACAGCGGTATGCGTACGATAATCTGGCGGGTTATCACGAGCTGAAGAGCTCGGGAATTCTGTTGACTCCTATCAGGTCCGCTGCTTGCCACATTGCGTTCGCTCCGGTACGGTTTCGCCTCGTTTATGGCATTTCTCAACGACAACTATCTGAAGCTGAAAGCCGGCTACCTGTTTCCCGAAATCGGCCGGCGCGTGAAGGTTTTTTGCGAAGCGAATCCAGAAGCGGCCAGTCGCCTCATCCGTTGCGGCATCGGCGATGTGACCGAGCCGTTGCCGCCCGCTGTCATCACCGCGATGCACAAGGCCGTGGACGAGATGGCTGCGCGAGAGACGTTCAAAGGTTACGGACCGGAGCAGGGCTACGAATGGTTGCGCGCCGCCATCGCGAAGAATGATTTCCGCGACCGCGGTTGCGACGTGGCCGACGATGAAGTGTTCGTCAGCGACGGCACCAAGTGCGACACGGGCAACATCCTCGACATCCTTGGAGCGAAAAACAAAATCGCCATCAGTGATCCGGTTTATCCGGTTTACGTGGACACGAACGTGATGGCCGGCCACACCGGCGAGGCCAACGAAGTCGGCGCTTACGGCAAGCTGGTCTATCTGCCGTGCCGTCCGAGCAATGGTTTTATCCCAGAGCCGCCGAAACGCCACGTGGACGTGATTTATCTCTGCTCACCAAACAACCCGACGGGCGCAGCGGCCAACCGTCCGCAACTCGAAGCATGGGTGAAATACGCGGTGGAACACAAGGCCGTGATTTTCTTCGACGCCGCCTACGAGGCTTACATCAGCGACGCGGCGTTGCCACGTTCGATTTACGAAATCCCCGGCGCGCGCGAGTGCGCCATCGAGTTCCGCAGCTTTTCAAAAGGTGGCGGTTTCACTGGAACACGCTGTGCGTTCACCGTCGTTCCCAAATCGCTCGATGCGCAAACGAAAGCCGGCGAGTTCACGCCGCTGCACCCGTTGTGGGCGCGCCGCCAGACAACAAAATTCAACGGCGTGTCATACATTTCCCAGCGCGGGGCGGAAGCGCTCTACTCTCCGGAAGGCAAAGCGCAGGCGGACGGGATTATCAAACATTACATGGGTAACGCTGCCGTGCTTCGCGCGGGTGCAAAGAAAGCCGGCTTGAAAGTCTTTGGCGGCGTCAACGCGCCTTACATTTGGGTGCGGACTCCGAAAGGCGTTACAAGCTGGCAGGCGTTCGACAAAATCCTAGGCGAAGCGAACGTCGTGATCACCCCCGGCTCTGGTTTCGGCTCCAAAGGCGAAGGCTATTTCCGCATCAGCGCCTTCAACAGCCGGGCCAACGCCGAAGAAGTCGCGCGGCGATTGCAGGAGTTGAAGTGGTGAAGTGGGACGACGCTTGCCGCGTGTTAGGCTTTGGCATAACGTTCCCGGCGAAGACGCCAGCCAGTGAGAATTGCATTCTCAACGAACTGTCCGGGCGTCCCGGTGATGTGAAGTTTGAGTTCTGAACCGCGCCACGCGGACGTGGCCGGAAAACGCGGAGTCTACCATGGCAACCAAAAAAACTGCCCCGTCCAAGAAACACATCCTGCTCGTTGACGACGACCTCGAGCTGGCGCAAACCTACAAGGAATTGATCGAAGCGCACGGCTACGACGTAAGCACCGCGTCCAACGGCGTGCTGGCCATCAAACACTTCCTGAACCGCAACGTGGACGCCATCGTGTGCGACCTGAAAATGCCGGAGTTGGAGGGCGACATGTTTTATACCGCCGTCGAGCGCATCCAACCGGGCCTGCACAAGCGATTCATTTTCATCACCGGTGTGGCGGACGACCCGACCTTCGAGGTTTTCATCGCCAAAACCAAAGCACCCGTGCTGCGCAAGCCCGTGCCGATTAAAAAGCTGCTCGCGGAAATCAAGCGTGTGGCCGGGCGCGCTTCTTGAACCCCAACGCAGTTTCCTTCGGCGCATGATCGCTCTCATTGCCGCTGGCCTCATCGTGTTGAAATGGGCCGCGCAGCTTTTGTTGGAACACCTCAACCGCCACCACGTGCTGGCGCACGCAAACGCCATCCCCGCCGCCTTCAAAGACACGGTGGACGACGCGACCTACGCCAAGTCGGTGCAATACACCCTCGCGCGCAGCGGCTTCAGCCGGTTCGAGGACACTTACGACGCTCTGGTGCTGCTGGTGGTCTTGTTCAGCGGCCTTTTGCCGTGGGCGTTTGATTTTTGCCGCGCGCAGTTTGGAAGTTCGGCTTGGGTGCTGGCGGCGTTTCTCTTTGCGGTGGGATTCATTCTCACACTGCCGGGCCTGCCGCTGAACTGGTTCGACCAGTTCCGGCTCGAAGCGCGCTTCGGCTTCAACACCACCACGCAAAAAACCTGGTGGTTGGATCGGCTCAAAGGATTTCCCCTCGCGCTCGCGCTGGGTTATCCGCTGCTGGTGCTCGTGCTGAAACTCGTCGAGTGGACCGGTGATTCGTGGTGGCTGTGGGCGTGGGGCGCTTTGCTGACGTTTCAACTGGTGATGATGGTGCTCGCGCCGGTGCTCATCCTGCCGCTGTTCAACAAATTCACGCCGCTGCCCGACGGCAGCCTGCGCGAGCGGCTCGTGAAGCTGGCTGACCGCACGAACTTCCGCGCCAAAAGCATCCAGGTCATGGACGGCAGCAAACGCTCGCGTCACTCGAACGCGTTCTTCACCGGCTTCGGGCACTTCCGCAAGATCGTGCTGTTCGACACGCTTGTGCAACAACTCGCCGAACCGGAATTGGAAGCCGTGCTCGCGCACGAAATCGGGCACTACAAGAAAAAGCACATCGTCAAGCTGCTGGCGTGGTCGGCGGTGAGTTCGCTCGCGGGCTTCTACGCGATTTCGATTCTGGCGCGGCAGGAATGGTTTTATCGCGCGTTCGGTTTCGCGCCGGGCAGCATTGTGCCGGCGCTGCTGCTGTTCGGGTTGCTGGCGGGCGCGGTCACGTTCTGGTTTTCGCCGTTGGCGCACGCGTGGTCGCGCCGCTACGAATACCAGGCCGACGCCTTCGCCGCGCAGGTCATGAACGAATCGCGCTCACTCATCGGCGCGCTAAGAAAGCTGACGGAGAAAAATCTCAGCAACCTCACTCCCCACCCGGTTTACAGTGCGTTTTACTATTCCCACCCGACGTTGCTGGAGCGCGAACAGGCGCTCATGAAGGCGGCGACGTGATGGAAATCGAAGTGACCGGGCCGGACTTGCGGCCCATCATCGGGTTAGGCCATGTCTATCCATGCCATCTGGTCGCGTTTTCATGCGGTTTCGTCCACGACTTGAGTATGCCCTTCTGCTCTAACTCATCCAAGAACTTCGTCGGCACTCCGAGAAAGCAAACAATGCACTCGTGATGGAACTGGTCGTAGCTACCGAACTGCAACTCTCTGTGCTTCTCAATCTGAATGTGGATGATGTCATCCATATAGCGTCTGTCTGGCAAGACGACATCCAAAATTGGCCTGACGGTATCTGACTCAAGAGCGAACGTGATGAAATCCAACTCAGGAAACAAAGTCTGGCGCTGAAGAACTGATTGCTGCTCGATGATACGCGGAATGGACGCGGGGAAATCACAATGAGATAAATTACCCTCAAACGAGATTCGCGCGTCCCCTGCTAAGAAGCGCATCATGTGCGTCAGCAACCCCGGTTTATCGCGGGCAACCAACCAATAGCGGTCTTGGGGAAAGGCACTCATTTTTTGTGATTTCGACACTGCGCGGGTCGAACCGGTTTGTCCAGCGAAAGTTGGGGCTGGATTCGGCTTCTTTCATGGTCAACCACACGCGGCCAAGTAAAGGGCGAACCGGCGCGGTGTAGCCAATCGCAATCAATCAAGCAACTCTTTCGGGGCGACTTCGATCTTGTCCGCCACCACCTTGGGGATCGGCGCCGCGCTGAGCTTGCCATGCTGCTCCGTCACGCACACGGCGGTGATCCGGCCCCGCGCGATCTCGACGGCCGGGTGTGCCCCCACCTTGTGAAACTTGAAAACGTAGCTGACGGATTTCACCTTCTTCTCGCTCACGAGCAGGTGGACCTCCACTTCGTCCTCAAACCGGAGCGGTTTTTTGAAGTCGCATTCCGCGTGGACGCGCGGCCAGCCCACGGGTGGCTCAACCTGCTGCGTCCAGATGGAAAATCCCAGCGATCGGAAGAAGGCATGTTCCGCCGAGTCCATGTAGCGGAAAAAATTCGCGTAGTGGACGATGCCCGCCATGTCGGTGTCGCTAAACTCGACGCGCTGAATGAACTTGAATTCGTAGGCCATGCGGGGATGTTAGATTTGTGATTTACGATTGGCGACTTGAAATTACGCGCTCGATAATCCGCACCGCCTCCCGCGCCATCGCTTCGGCGCTGAAATTTTCAAACACGGCTTTGCGGCCGGCTTCGCCCAGCGCCTGCGCCTGCTTCGGGTTCAACAGCAATTGTTCGATGGCATCGGCCAAGGCGTTAGGGTCGCCCGGCTCGCACAACACGCCGCCGCCGGTGGCTTCGATCAATTCAGGAAACGCGCCGATGCGCGGTTGCACGACCGGCACGCCGGCTGCCAGCGCTTCGATGAGGTAAAGTCCGAACGCTTCGCCGTAATTCGCGGGCACGGAAAAAATCGTTAGCGACCGGAGAAATTCCAATTTTTCCGAATGAGCCAGGTTCGGAAGAAATCCGGTCTGGCCAATGTAGCCCGCCGCCGCCAGACGCTGCCGCAGCGTTTTCACGAAGGGTTCGTCCGCCGGACCACAACTTCCGCCGATGCGCAACCTCAGATTTCCCGCGCGTCCGCTCTGCTTGAGCAGGATGAAGGCTTCCACCAGCGTATCGAGGCCTTTCTCCTTGCACATCCGCGCGAGATAGCCCAGCACGGGGGCGGAGCGTTGCGTGGGGTGCGTGGGGTGATCAGTGTCACCCGTTTGCTCGTATCCTTCCAATCGGATGCCATTGTGGATGACTTTCACTTTGTCCGCGGGCAAACCCAAGCGGCGGGACATCAAATCGGCAAAATAGTTACTCGGTGCGATGAACTGATCCACGTCTGCGGCGCGCTCGGACAACAATTCCCAGGCGGCGGCACGGTGGGAATCCGGTAAGGCGTCGAGAAACGAATCCTCGCCTTGCAGTGTGCAGACCACGGGCGCCCGGAGTTCCGCCTTCAGGCGACGCGCCATGCCGACGAGCAGCGCGTTGGACAGGCAAATCACGTCTGGCATTCCCTGTTGTTTCAACCACGCGATGAGTTCCTCAAGTTCGCGTGCCTGCCGGCCTTCCTCGCCACGCAACATCGAGAGGAGGATATTGCCAACGTCGGTGGCGCGGGTGCTGGCGGTGCGACCGGCGGCCCACCCAAGCAGCTTCCGCGACGCAAGCATGCGTCGCAGCCAGTGGGGCGCCTTGCGAAACAGGCTGGATTTTTGCTCGAGATATACGTTGATGCCGCCGAAGAAAATCGGTGTGGCGGCGCTTTGATCCTCCTCGTCCAGCGTGAGCGGTAGGTAAAGCGGGACCATCGTCACGTCGTGGCCCATCTGCCGGAGCGCGGACACGAGTGCGTTGTCGCGGAAACAATTTCCGCAATAGATCGCGCCGGCGCCGGGAGTGAGCTGAACAATGTTCACTTGAACGGTTCACCGACCGGCAAATCATCCGGCAAGGCCACGAACTCGCGGATCTTCTGCCAGAGCGAACTGAAATCCTTGTTCACATCGCCACTGAGGCAATCGGTGATTTCGCCCGCGGCTTCGGGATATTTGTCTATCACTTTCTTGAACGAGAACGCCGGGTCGTAGAAGGCATAAACGAGTTTGCGCATGTTCTCGACGCCTTGGCGCAACGCGCTCGCGTAACTGGCGAATTGGGCCGGCGAAAGATCTTTGGCGACCAACGCCGCATGCACCGCATCGCCTGCCATCACACCGCTCTTGAGCGCGAGCATCACGCCGCTGCTGAATACCGGGTCGAGAAACGCGAACGCGTCGCCTACGAGCAGCAGACCCTCGCTACCGCAGTGGCGCGCATGATGCGAATACTCGCTGATGACGAAATACTCGCCGACCTGTTTGCCGACCGAAAGGTGGCTTTTGATCCAGAGGTTCTGTTCAACTTCGCGGTGGAAAATTGTCTTTGGGTCTTTCACGCCGCCGCGCGTGAGATATTTGCCCTCGGCCACGACGCCCACGCTGACCATGTCGTTGTGCTGCGGGATGTGCCAAAACCAACCTTTCTCCGGCACGTAGGCCACGGCCGTCTGGCCTTCGTCAATGCCCGGCTCGCGCTTCGACCCCTGGTAGTAAGTCCAGACTGCGACTTTGTTGAGGTAAGGGTCTTTCATGCGCCAGCCGTTGCGCACAGCGGTGAATGCCTCCTTGCCCGTGCAATCCAACGTGATCGGCGCACGGAATTCAACGGCCTCGCCGGACTTATTCTTTGCCCGGACGCCGACAACACGTCCACCTTCGCGCAATAATTCTTTCACGGTGATTTCCTCAATGACCTGCACGCCTTTGCTGCGCGCGTGGTTGAGAAGCATCTCGTCGAACTCGGAGCGCAGCACCTGCCAGGTCTGTGCCACGGATTCGCGGTCGTAGCGATTGAAGAAATAGAATGGCTGGCTCGCTTTCCCGTTTGGCGAGATGAACACCACGCTGTATTTTTTTTGAAACACGGATTGTTTCATTCGCGGGATCAATCCGAGTCGTTCCAGCGGTTGATACGTAAATGGAATCAGTGATTCGCCGATGTGATAGCGCGGAAACTTCTCGCGTTCGAGCACGATCACGCGATGGCCATAGTCCGCGAGAATGGCCGAGGTCGTCGAGCCGGCCGGCCCGCCGCCGATGACGAGAGCGTCAAAAAGGTTTGCAGTCGTTGTCACGATAAATGTGTTCATTAAACAGTTAGTGCAATCTTCTCTTGACGCAAGTCGGGAGGAATAGATTCAACCGTGCAGTTGCGCCAGCTTTCGTCCGGCCTCATCCAGCCAGACGTCATCCGGCAGAGCGTAGGGACGAAAGGTTTCGAGCCATCCCTCATGGCCATTGAAGAGAATAGCGCGGTGCAGGCCGAGGTTGTTGGCTTGCGGCGAGTCAATCAGGCTGGCCGAATCGTTGGCGCTCATTTGAAATACGACGCGCATTTCGAATTCGCTCAGCGCTTTGCGGCTCACCATACGCATCACGTTGTTGTAGCTGTCACACGTGGCGATGACGTGGAAACCGAGGCCCGCGCCTTCGCAAATCAGTTTGTTGAGTTGCAATCCCGGATTGCCGGTCGCGCCCGCGTCGAGCGAAAAACTCATCTCCTCGTCAAAGCGCAGCTTCTTGTTCCGTTGGAGTCCGTGAATCAGTAAATACGTTTCCGGCCCGGCAGCGTCTGCGGCGTCCGTTCGTTGTTGCTGTTCGGCCGCCAGCGCCGCCATCACATCGTCCACCTCGCCGGCGCGAACCAGCCTCACTTCGAGCGGAATTGCGCGCACGACATGCTCCAGGAATTTCGCCTCCGCCGATTCCGGCGGGCTGCAATCAAACACGAGGAAGCGTGCCGAATTCTTCGGATGTTGCGCCGCGAGCGACACCAGCGCCACGGCCAACATGCCGAGCGCTGCTTCTTCGCGTTGACCGACGACGAGCAGGTGGCTACCGCTGGCACGACGGAAGACAGCTTCAGTCGGACCTTTAATCGAGTTCGGCGCGCCGAGAAAGATGCGCAGGTTTGAAGTGGGATGAATGTTCTTGGCGTCGAGCAATCCTCGCAACACTGGGTTGTCGCGTACGTTGGCAGGAGCGTTGCCCTCGAAGACGATTGGCTCGCGTGAAGGCGCTTTCTTTGCGCCAAGCGCAGATGCCTTTGCCAACCACCCGTCACGCGTTTGATCGGGCAACCAGACGACTTGAAAGGGGCTGTTGCCTTGGATCGCGCCGCCGTCGTCGTTGTAAATCGCCTCGCCCGGACGCGAGAGCAGACGCGGCGCGGGATTGTCCTCGTTCATGATGAGGTAGGCGTCGGCTTCATTGCACTGGAGCGCAATGCGCACCACCATCTGGCCAATCGTCGCGCGGGCAAGCGTGTAAGCTCCGCCGAGCGTTTGCGAACCAAGCAGGACGTGAATCCCGAATGCGCGGCCTTGGCGCACGATGCGGTCGAGCAACAGCGCCGCGCTTTGCGAAATGCGGTCGTCCTCGACAAACAACTCCTGAAACTCGTCAATCAACAGCAGTACGCGCGGCATCGGCTCTTTGCCACCGGCGCGTTTGTAGCCGGCGATGTCCTGCGCGCCGAGTTTGCGGAACAAATCACCCCGCCGCTTCAGTTCCTCATCCACGCGCTGGAGCACGCTCAAACCAAACTCACGGTCGCTCTCAATGGCGATTACCCGCGCGTGCGGCAGTTTGTGCGTGGCGTAGCACTTGAACTCGACGCCCTTCTTGAAGTCCACGAGATAAAATTCCACCTGATCCGGGCTGCACCAGAGCGCAAGGTTCGTAATGATGACATGAAAAAGTGTGGACTTGCCCGAGCCCGTTTTGCCCGCGATCAAGCCGTGCTGCCGGGTGCCCTGGCCGAGCGCGAGATATTGCAGCTTGGTCGCGCCCGTGCGGCCAACCGGCACGCGCAATTCGCTGGTAGTATCGAGCGACCACATTTCCTTTTCGTCCGGCACGACTTCCGCAAATGGCATTTCAACGCGATACGAATCGGTGCTGTCCTTGCCGATCTGCATCAGCAACTTCGTCGCAAGTTCCGCGTCAGGTGGCGCATCGAGCGACAGTTTCGTGCCGTCCCAATTCGCCTGGGCCAGCACAAAACCCTCGCCCTTGGGCACGATGCAGATGGCGTTCTTGCGCAACTCTTCCGGCACAAACTCGACCGGCGCGGGCTTGCGTTGGTCCCAATGGATGAGTAGATGCACACCGCAACGCGGCCCGCTGGCGGCGATGCTTTGCAGGCGCTTCACGGCAATGTCGCTGAAGTTTACCGGGAAATCCGCGATGACGAGAAATTGATATTTCTCCGCGAGGCGTCCGGCCTGGGCGTTGTATTCCGCGAGCGATTCGTATTCATTGCGCAAATACATTTGCGTGACCTTCTCGATATGCTCGTTGAGGTCGGCGAGGCGCTGCTCGAACTGTGCCTGCTGCGTCCAGATGCGGCTGTTGATGATGCGCTCCTCGAAATCCGCCAGGTGCATGATGCCGGCGAAATTCTGGCCGAGACCGACCGGATCAAAAATCGTAAACGCGAGCCGTCCGGGCGGTGCGCTAGTCAGCAGACGCAAGGCGAGGTTGTTCAACGCGCCGATTACCTGCGTCTGGCCCGACTGCTTGGTTTCGAACAAAACCGACGCCTGCCCGGGCATCGCGAGCAAAAGCGGAACGGACAGATGCGTCGAACCAGGAATCGTCAGCCGTTTGCTCGCGAAGGAAACTTCACAAAACTTTTCCAAGTCCACGGCCAGTTGGGCGAACCGCGCTGCGTGCATGAACTCATCCGGCAATGTGAATTTCTGCCAAAGCTCCGCGCGCCATGGCGGGAAAGTCTTCTCCGCCATCGTTGAGGCATTTTGCAATTGCGCGTGAAGCGGCAGGACGTTTTCCCGCCAGTTCGTCTCGAGCGCTCGCCACGCGGCGTCGGATGCGGTTTTGATTTTGTCCGCGCCTTCGGCATTGGTTGCTTCGATTTGTTGTTTGCGCGCGGTGGAGGCTGCGGTCAGTTGGGTGATCTGCTCAGCGTAGGCCTGTTCGATACGTGCCAGGTTGTGCGCGCGCCGACCATCGTTGACCGTGTTCAATTTGCGCGCCTGTTCGCCGAGCCGGACCGCCCAATCCGCGCGTAGCGATTTCGTTTCCGCCTGCACTTGCTTCCATTGATTGTTGAGCATCTGCGTAGTGCTGGCGTGGGTGATTTGAATACGCTCGGTCTCCTGCGCGAAGCTCGCGTCCGCTTTCCGAGCGGCGGCATCGTGAAACAGGTGCGCCTCGTTGAGCGCGCGAGCGGCGGCGTTGGCTGGGCGCGCGGCAAGACGTTTGCCGAGGAAATAAAGAATGAAAATCCCGCCAAGGCACGCGGCCATGATGCTCCAGACGTTGGGCGGCACGGCCTGAAAATCAAACCGCCGCAATTCCGGCACGAACGCAAACGGCACAAGCAAAACCAACAACACGCAAAGCCAGATCGGGAAGAAACGGAACCAGACCGGCAGCACCGCGGCGTTACACCGATTCAACTCGCGCCCGGCCTGATCAAGTTTGGTGTGAAGTTGTTCGAGGAGCTGATTTTCGTGTGCGGAAACATCGTGTGCGGCTGACTTGGTCGTGGCGCTCAACGAGCGGGCGAGCGAGGGGTAACCGCGCAAAGTGGAACGGGCGCGGACTTCGGTTTGCAGCAATCTGGCCTGTTGCTCCGCCAACCGGGCGTTGAAGTTGTCGTGGTTGGTCTTGTTGATTTGCGTGTCGCTGTCGCGAACGCGATCGGCTTCCAACTGGGCGCGCTGGATTTCAAAAGTATTCTTACCTTCCGCACTCTCGATCTCGGCGAGCTTTTGTTTTCGCGCGCTTTCCAGCGCCCTACTGATGCATTTATGTCGCGCGGCGCAGGCCGCCTCCACCTGCTGACGTCGGGTCACGGCCCCGGTTTGCGCGGCATCGTTTTCGGCCGTCCACCGGGCGCGCTCATCTGCCAGGGCCTGGTCAAATTGCGCGCGCAACTTGTTGGCGCGGGAGCGAAAATCCTGATCCAGTTCCCCGGCACGCGCGACCGTGTCGCGGGTCGCGCGACGCAGGCGGTCGAGCAACGCCAGCGATTCCATCGCGCCGGGCGGCCTATTTGCAGTCGTCGTGGATTTTGGTGAGGAGTCGTTCAAGCGAGTCAATGTTGTTCACGGCCTGGTTTACGCCGGCAAACAGCTCATCGAGAAATCGTTTCTCGAACTCAGCGCTCTTCGCGTCGTGCCAGTATTGCTTGGTGCGGTCCCAATCTGCACGCAGTTCTTTCGTCAAACCCATCAGTCGATTGCTGCTGCCGGTCATGATCGTGCACTTTCTTCCGGCGCCGGCGGGGCGCCGGCTTCGGTGGCATCGGCGACTGCTGCCGGGGCCGGCATGGTGGCGGCGTGGCCTTGAGCCGACTCCGCGTAGTCGCCCAAAGTTTTGATCAATTCGTTGATCCGAGCCACCGCCTTGCCCAATTCGTGTCCCAACGTGTGGCGCAATTTTTCGACCTGATGCGCCACCGGCTCAACCTTGTGATCAAACTGGCGGCGCCAATTGTTGGCGGCGTACATTTTTTGTTCGGCCTCGCGGATCGCACGCCTGGCCTTCTGCACCGCGGCCTGTTGCATGGAGGAAGTTTCGCTGAGACCGGAGAGTTGGGCGCTGAACAGTTCCTGTTGCCGTTGCTGAAGCTCCTGGGTGAGGCGGCGGATCTGGTTTTCCCAATGAGTGGGCCGGTCGGTTTCCAACCACAGCCGGGTGCGGACGACTCCGTCACTGACTTCGTCCAGCACGCGCCCGGCTTTGTCGCGGTAGATGATGAGTCGGGCGCGGAAGTTTTCAATGGCTTCCAACGACGTGACCTTGGCGCGTTCCGGCATGGCTCAGTGTTGGTCGAGATATTCTTCGATGCGTTGCGCTTTGCGCATCAGGAAGGGCGTGTGTTGATTGGAACTCTCGATGAATCTCTTGAGGACTTTCATCGTGTCGCGGAATTCCTCGGAGAATTTCTGGTGCTCTTGGTCCTGCCAGGTGTCGCCCAATGCCGCGAAGCGCGCCTGCAACAACGCCATGCGGTTCTGGATTTCAATGTTGAACCGCTTCAATTCTTCCGCGAAGCGCCGGACTTCGCCGGGGTCCATGATTGCCTGTGGCATGCTTGTTCCTCTCGGTTCAGTTGTTCGCTGGAGGAAAAGTAACAGACTGTGGCGCGGGCTTCCAATCGAATTGCACGACGACCAATCAAGCCGCCGACCCGAATGAGGACGAGATTAAGCGATAGATTACGACGCAGCGGCCGGCGGCAGAATTTCCACGATCTCCGAAAGCGATTTGCCTTGCAGGTTGGAAATCACGGCCTTGCGACCGTAAAGCGTCACGGATTGCTCCAACTCAAACGCGCGCGCAATGAGTTCGTCCGGTTCGACGCGCAGAAAATGCCTGGCCTCGGTCTTATGGCGCACGCCGCAATCCTTGAGAATGCGGCCCAGCGGCACCTGTTCGAGCCGGATCAATTCCTGTGCTTCTTCGGGAAACAGCCCAAAAAAAATCTTGTTCGCGCCGAACTCGACGGGCCTTTCGTCATGATTCAACCGCAACACGACCTGACGGAAATAAAATCCACCGCGCTGCTCGCTTTTGAGAATTTCAAGGTGGATTGGATTTTTGTGAAAGTCCTCCAGCGTCGGCGTCATGTCGTTGCTGTGAACGAGCAGCGTGCGAAACGGTTCGGGCACGGCTTCAGCGGGAATCGCCTCGAGGTGGGGCGGCGGCAGCTTGGCGCGGGAGTAAAATTCCGAAAGCGGGTAAGCGAAGTTGGTGGAGTTGGTGTCAGGCATAGCGTCCGGTGTTGTGTTCTGGTTTAAAAAATTCGTGCAACAGGCGGTCAATTTGCAGCAAGCCCTCGCGCGTGACGCCGATATGGTCGCCGCCGTTGGTGAGAAAACCCCATTCCTTCAGCGTTGCGAGCGGCGCGGCGAATTGCTCGCGCGGGTCGGTGCCGAATTTCTTCGTGAACTTTTCCGCGCTCACGCTTCCAAGCTTGAGTTGGAGCATGAACTCGCGGAGGTAGCGTTCTTCCGCCGACGGCGTAAGCGCGCGATAAACCGGCAGCTTGCCGGCGTTCACTGCTTCCACGTAGGGTTGGAAGTCGTGGTGGTTCTGGTAATGCACGCTGTTGAGGTGGCCGAAACTCGCCACGCCGATGGATAAAATATCCGCGCCGGAAAACAAACCTTCGCGGTAAATGAACTTCACCTTGGCCGGGTCGCGCACGACGGTTGTGCCGCTCGTGACGGTGTAGCCAATTTTCTCGAACTCGCGATACGCGTAATCCACCCAGCGGCGCTTCGTTTCCCAATCCGCCACGGGCGCGACGAGTTTGCCGGTGGCTTTCATCTGTTGATAGATGCCGGTGTTGAATGGCACTTCCATCTGGTAGATGGTCACTGAGTCTGGCTGCAATGCCACGGCTTTGGCGACAGTCTCGCACCACTTTTCCTCCGTCTCCTCGACCATGCCGGCGATAAGGTCAATGTTGATTTGCGGGAAGCCGATTTCGCGTGCGTAGGCGTAGGCTCGGGCAATTTCCTTCGAGCGATGCGCGCGGCCGTTGATCTCCAGGATGTGATCGTCGAAGTGCTCGATGCCGAGCGAGAGACGCGTGACACCGAGATCGCGGATAGCTTGCAACTTGTGATCGGTGAGCGTGCCAGGCTCGGCTTCAAAAGTGACTTCGGTCGCTTCGTCCCACGGCAACAGGTGTTTCATGCCATCGGTAAGAAAGCGAAGCTGGTCAGGCGAAAGATAACTCGGCGTCCCGCCGCCAAAATAAACGAATCCCGGCTTGCGTCCGGCAATGGCAGGTTTGCCGGCATAGACGGTCAACTCCGCCAGCAACGCGTCGAGATAGCCGCGCACATCGGCGGAGTCCTTGTCCGTATAGACCTTGAAATAGCAGAAGTGGCAGCGCTTCCGGCAAAACGGGATATGGACGTAGAGGCCGAGGGGGGGTGATGGTTGATGGTTGATGGTTGATGGCGGACAATTCAGCGCGGCTAGAAATTGTGGCACGAACTCCGGTTTCCAAAACGAATACGGCGGATAATTGGAGACGAAGTAGTTGCCCGCGGTCGTCTGTTTTTCCAGCGGCGGGACTGGGGCGCGCTGGATTGGTGTTGTGGACACGGTACTCATCGGTGCCATTCGTGATTCAAGATTCGTGGCGATGAGCCAAGGTTACACTGAAATTGGTTTTAGCAAGGCGCAAGCCAATCACTCTTTTCCATCACTCCCCGAACCCGCCGAATTGTCTCGCGCCGTTTCATGTTACCTCCGCCGGCGCAGCCAGACCAGGCCGCCGAGCAGCAACACCGCGCCGGGCATCGCGGCCAGCAGTATCCATCGCACGGTTTTCACCTGTGACCGCGTCATGGTGATTCGGAATTCCTTGATGGGTCGCGGGCCAACCCCCTCCAATAATTGGGTGCGTTCGAGCAGCCAGTTGACGGCACAAGCCGCGAAATCGCGGTTCGCCCACTTCTCAATGCATTGGTTGTCGAGAAATGCCGAGTCGCCCACCACAAGAATGCGCGTGGTACCACGTTCGGTGGCGACGCCGGGCACAGCGTTTTCAACGACAGCAGCAACGCCATATCGTCTCTTCTGACCGCGGGGTTCATTCGCTAAAACGGCATTTTCGCCCGTGAAGGCAACCAATTGCACCTTGGGCGCGCCGGCATCACGAGACCTTGAATCCATGGGCGCGACAGACCGCGGCTGAATCAGGTACAGCCCGTAGCCGATCATCGGATTGACCAACGGATGCTGCGAATACGCGCTCACTACGACGTCGCCACCGGCCTTGTTTTCAGTCTGGTCCGGGTCAATGACCGCGTTCTCGCCTACAATCACGTTCCACCTTACGAGCAGGCGTTCCAAACCCGTCGGCCGGCCGAGCGCCGCAGGATTGAACAGCGCCAACAGGCGGCCGCCTTGGGTGAGATACTGTTGGATCTTTTCCAGTTGGTTGGTCGAGATTTCAATCACCGGTCCGGCAATGACGAGCAGGTCGCAATCCGCGGGGACGTTATTTGTGCCGAGCAGCGAGAGCTTCTCGGTGCGAAGATAATTCTGATGCAGCACCGAGGCGAACGACAGATAACCCGTTTCGGCGCCGTCTTCCAGTGCGTGCTCGCCGTGGCCGGTGAGAAAATACGCCTTGAGCGGACGGGGACTGCTGACCGCGAGCAGAGCGGCCGTGAACATTTTTTCGCCCAGAAACGCGACGGGCTTGCGGCGCCACTCACGTTCCGTTTCATTGGGCACTGATTCGAGCGTGTATTCTGCCAGCGCGTTGCCATTCACAACCTTCACCCGGCCATCGCAGTCGAAGATGATGATGTTGGTGACGTTGATGAAATAGCTGGCGTATTTGTTTTTGACATTTTCGGCTTCGGTAGCGTCCCACCGGTAATCCACCGCAGTCACACTTAGGCGCGGGTTGGCGTTGTGGTAATCGCCAAGCAGGGCAGATACGGTCGTAAAGAGCGGGTCTTCCTTGTCGTAAAGCAGCGTGACCTTGATGTGATTGGTCAACGAGCGGAGGAGGCCAACGGTCAGCGGCGAAAGCGGCTGGCGGGTTTGCGAACTCAGATAGCTGCGGTGATACCATCGCGCGCCGAGATAATTCGCCATGACGACAACTGCGAACACCAGCACCGTTCGCACCACATAATCCACCCGGATGCCCCAGCGGCGGGCTGCGGAGAAACTGGTTCGCGGTTGTGGGTCGTTTGGCATGTTATCTCCACCGGCGGCTCTCAACCACTCGTAGTGTCAGAAACAAGAGGAGAAGCGTCAGACTCAGGTAAAATACCACGGCGCGCGTGTCCACGACGCCACGGGCAAAATCATGCATTTGATCGAATAGGGCGAAATAGCCAAGCACCTGCGCGGGCCAATATCCTCCCGCCGACATCCGGTCGGCGAGAAACCCCAACGCGAACAAACTCACGCTCAACGCCAGCGTCACCATCGCCGCCACCATCTGACTGCGTGTGAGCGCGGATGCGAAACAGCCCAGCGCGAGAAACAGCGCGCCCACCAGCGCCACCCCGAGGGACATGCCGCCCAGCGTGCCGGCATCAAGCATCGTCGGTTGATTAGCGAACCGCTGCACGACCAGCAGGCAACCCAGCATCGGCAACCACATCACCAGGTAAAAACCAAACGCGGCAGCAAACTTGGCCAGCACCACCGTCATGTCCCGCACCGGCGTGGTCATCAACGTCTCGAAAGTGCCGGAAAATTTTTCCTGCGCGAACAGCCGCATGGTGATGACCGGCGCGGCCAGCAGCAGGATGAGCCAAAAAAAATACGTGAGGTAAAGCAACTCCGTCACCGGCATGGGCGTGGGTTTGCTCCCAAGATCATCCAGCACCACCACGAGGTTCAAGCCCATCAGAAAGGTCGTCGCCGCGATGATGACGTAGCCCGTGACGGAAACAAAAAAAGAGGCCAGCTCGCGCCGCGTGAGTGTAATAAACGTCCGCATCAGCTTTTTCTCCCATGCTGCGCTGAAGCGCCGCGGAGGCGGGTTTGCGCCATTCCATAGTATGAGAAAGTTGTTATCACGCTTCTTCCTCCTCCTCCTCCTCCGGCCTCGTCACCTGCACGTAAATATCCTCAAGGGAATGGCGATTGCGCGTCAGTTCGCGTAGCGACCAACCGCGCTCGCGCGCGAGCGCAAAAATCTGCGGCCGCAAATCATGGCCCACGCGCGGCGTCAGGGCGCACCGTTGGTAATCGCCTTCGGCGGGCGATACATTGAACTGTTCGATCTCCGGCATCAGCGACCAACATTCGCGCAGTTCGTCCGGCGACGCGGCAATTTCGGCGATGACCTGGCTGTTGCCGGCCATTAGTTTCTGCAAATTCTCCGGCGTGTCGGCGGCGAGGATGCGGCCTTCAACCATGATGAGGATCCGGTTGCACGTCATTTCTG
>Ga0315268_10001432_pt1 | contig 27423 bp, 21 predicted proteins | sample C1_top_MG_FD_204535 | JGI IMG/M metagenome (GOLD analysis project Ga0315268, IMG submission 204535) | Sediment microbial communities from Yellowstone Lake, YNP, Wyoming, USA - C1_top | ecosystem: Environmental > Aquatic > Freshwater > Lake > Sediment | place: USA: Wyoming | collected 2017-08-01
TCCTGAAGTCGTAGATGCCGATCGCCACTTTCCTGCGGTTCCGTCCAAGCGTGAGGTGAAGCTTCTCCTGAAGGTCCATCATCGAACGTATGAGAGGGTCTGTGATTTCGATGCCTTCTACCAACGCGGACCAAATGAAAGGTCTGACCTCCTTGACCGAAGAATCGACCTTGAGGTCCACCGTGGACTCTCCAACTGCGTAGGATCTGAGGCCAGGCTCATAGCCTAGAAACGCGCGGAACGCTCTGGCGATGCCCTCGACCGAATACAGGTCGGGTCGGTTCGGGAAGAACTCGAAGGAGAGATCATCGGAGGAGTCATCCGTGGACTTCAGATCTGCTCCAATCATCGGGAGGCGATCCCGTATGACATCTCTCGAAACCTCCCTGCCCATTAGATCGCACAGGTCCGAATAGCTGAAATTGATTACTGGCATCTTGCTTTGGCTCATCTAAAGGAAAAGATTGCGTGTATAATAAGGTTGGCAGATATGGCTGGCGACATCACTCTTGGGAAATGTCGTCGGATGCGCCATCCCCATAGACAGATTCAACTGTCGGCTCTTTTGCCTTCGCGATGGTCGCCGAACGGCCACTCGTCGTCACCCGTGTCTCATGAACGAAGATCGCGATTATCAGGGTGGCGACTGCGAGAGCCATCGAGCAAAGGATTATCGGCGCCTCTGGGCTGATGACTACGTATATGTACCCGAGGGCGAAGAACCCAATTATGTTCCCAAAGCCCTGAATCATCTGGTATGCGCCCATGACTCTGCCTCTCTCCGCTCGAAGCATCACGTCCGCCAGCATGGCTCCAACGGAGGGATTTGACATCGCCCCGCCGAAGCCCCCTATGGCTGCCAGCACGAACACGTGCCAGACCTCCGTCGCCCACACGTTCAGCAGTAGGCCGCCGACCATAAGCGTCCCGCCAATCAGTATGAATGGCCTCCTGCCGTGTTTGTCAGACATGGCACCAAAGGGAAGAGTCGCAAGAAGCATGGCGAGCAATTCGATGGATATCGCAATCCCGACTTCGGTTTCAGTCATCCCGAGCCGGTCATACCAATAGTATATGAGCCCCAGGTTCAAGAGCGCCTGGACGATCCCCATCACGAATCCGCGGGTCGTCACAGCCGCCAAAGCCTTGTTCTGTTGGAAGTTCCTCTTCCAGGCTCCGAACATCGCGAGGATCGATGACTTCTCATCGGCCATGTGCACTTTCGGCTCTCTGATAAAGAACACTACTCCAGCGCACACAGCTGCGAGCCCAGCAGCGATGTAGAACGGGTAGTAGAACCCCACCTGGCCAGCCAAAATGCCTCCCAGCGCGGGCCCTCCGAAACCCCCCAACAGTTGTGCCGTGCCCTCTGCTCCCATCGCGACCCCTCTTTTGTTCTCAGGTACTAGATCGATGGTCAAGGCGAACGCAGCCGGGGTCACCAACGCCGCGCCTAGACCCTCCAAGACCCTCAGGATGGCGAACTGCCAGGACGTCGATATCAGGACCAATGCATACGTTGTCAAGGCGAATGTCAGCGTTCCCGCGATAATCAGAGGTTTTCGTCCAAGTCGATCTGCCAGGTATCCGGCAGGTATCATGCCCAATGCGAACGACAGGGCGAACAGAGAGTACGTGGTTCCCAACTGAGCCGCGTCCATGTTCAGGTTCTGCTCGGCGAACTTCGGCATGATGGGAGAGAGTATGCCGAAACCTAGAGAGACCACTGCCAGCGACAGCATCAGGATGGAGAAGTCTCTAGAAATGGCCAACGCGTCCAGAATCCTCGTGCCTGGTCTGTCTTTCTTCCTGGTGTTCCCCATGCCCATACCCTAATCAACAACGGCGGTCATTCAAGTACTTCGATGCGGTCACTTGTGGCTTCCAGTTGGCCACCATTACCACAGAGCGGTACCACGAGGAAAAATATAAGGCTACCCTACCCAAATCAAGACCCTGACAGCGTGATAGTTCTGTCCTGTCCCGAAGGCGACTCAATATGATCAAGGAGAAGGTCAAGACGGGGATACCCGGGCTTGACGAGATGCTGGAGGGTGGTCTGATTCCAGGGAGAGCATATGTTGTATCAGGAACCTCGGGAACGGGAAAGACGACGCTCGCAATGCAGTTCCTTCTAGACGGTGCCAGGAGAGGAGAACGGGTTATATACATCTCCATCGACGAGCCTCCCAACGAAGTGTACCAGAACATGCGGTCCTTTGGGTGGGATATCGACAGAGTCCAGGTTTTCGACGCGACACCTGACATCATGAGCTACGACAAGACACCCGTGAGGGACGTCTCCACCGAACGCAAGGTCGTGTACTTCAAGGAGATGGCGGGCGAGATCAGGCAGACATCCGACAGATGCCCCGTCGACATGACCGTGAGCACGATCCAAGAATTGCTGAAACAGGAGATGAGGCAGAGGAAGTACTCGAGGGTAGTCGTGGATTCTCTGACCTCCCTGAAGTATTTCTACATAAGGACGAGCGAGGAGAATGCAACGCTCATATCTTTCTTCAGGCTTCTTTCAGACCTTGGGGTCACGAGCCTGTTGACTGTCCAGCTACCCGAGATCTCCAAGCCCGAAGTCGAAGTGCACATCGCAAGAGGGGAGATCAGGCTCCACAAGTGGATCGACGGTCGCGGAATGACTCGAGGCGTGACCATCGAGAAGTACAGAGGGTCGTCCCATGACAGCCGTCTTAGGAGCATGAAGATATCATCTGACGGAGTGACGATCAAGACTCTCGCTAGCGAAAAGGCGGAAACGGAAGCCAAGGATAGGGAAGAGGAGGCCACTCCACCGGCACGTCCAGAGGTCCAGCTAGCGGCCTCCGCTGCCTCAAACGAACCTCCATCTCCGCAAGCGGAAGCGTTGCCTCCGCCTGAACAGACTCAGGAGATTCCGCCTCCGCCACCTCCCGACGTCTCTCACGAGGGGGGCAGTGGAATATGACCGATCAGCCGAGCTCCGACAGGGTCAGCACTGGCGTGCCCGGACTCGATGACATGTTGAGAGGCGGCCTCATTCGAGGAAGGCCGTATGTTGTGTCGGGGACGACGGGCAGCGGCAAGACAACACTGGCGATCCAATTCCTTCATCAAGGCGTTAAGAAAGGCGAACGATCGCTCCTGGTGGCGATCGACGAGCCGCCCGTCGAGATAAGGGAGAACATGCGCGCTCTCGGGTGGGATGTCGGCAAGATAAGGATACTCGACGTGCACCCTGCCTCGAAGTCGTTCAGCAAGCGGGTGTCGATGGTCGAGGTAGCCGCTCAGAGAAGCGTTGGTTCCCTGCGGGACGCGGGTCCGAGCGCCAAGACTGAGGCGATGAAGCAGGCTGCCCCTGAGATATCCATACCGTCGCTTCAGCTGATGTTGAAGCAGGAGCTCCAGGATGTGAAATACTCGCGAGTGGTGATTGACTCCCTCACATCCCTAAAGCACTTGTCGGAGATGATGGATGACCTGTCCACGAGCATAGTGTCATTGTTGAGGTTCCTGTCAGAAGCGGGAGTTACGAGTCTCATTGTCACCGATCTGCCGGACCAGACGGAGCTCGAGCCAGAGATATTCATCTGCAGAGGGGAGATAAGACTTCACAAACGTATGGTGGCGAACAAGACCGATAGATGCGTGACCGTAGAGAAGTTCAGGGGCTCACAGCACGATACCCTGCCTCGCCCGATGACGATCTCGGAGACGGGCGTGTCTGTCGACTCGCGAAAGAAGATACCCAAGACATCGATGAAGATGCTCCAGGCCTTCACACAATACGGCAGGTAGTCTGCGCGGACACGACACATTATTTTACGGTGGAATGCGCTCAGGGCTATCCGACATCATGAGCAGGAAGAGCACATTGCCCCTTGTGGAGGCCTCGGGCAGACCTTTCGAGATGGGCAAGAAGATAGGCAAGATATGCGCCAAGAGAGCTGTCGCGTACAGGAAGGCAATCTCTGCTTCAGTGCAGTACAGCACTGGCTACACCTGGCAGAAGGCAGTCGAGCGGTCCAAGCTCTATTTGCCATATGCGGAGGAGTTCTATCCGACCTTCGTGGAAGAGATCAAAGGGTACTCTGAGGGTGCCAAGCTGCCCTTCGATGACACCTTCACGATGTGCTGCCATGAACTGCTGTCGTCCCAGGGCTTCAAGGGGTGCACCGACATCGCGGTCAACGGCGAGGTCACATCCGATGATAGGGTGTTGGTGGCCCACAACGATGATTGGTCCAACGACTGCCTGGACACGGTCGTGCTCTTGCACGCGAAACCGAACGGAAAGCCAGAATTCTTTGCCACGTCGTACGCTGGCCTCCTGCATTCCTGCGGGTTGAACAGTGCCGGGATCAGTCTTACAGGCAACGCGCTCGATTCCAACGACGTGAGAATTGGCATTCCAAAGGCATTCCCGGTCAGAAAAGTGCTTGAGGCCAAACGGATCGGCGAGGCCATGGACAACGCTATGCCTGCTGAGCGCGCATCGAGCTACAACAATATCGTCTCCGACAAGAACGGGGAGATATACTCTCTTGAAGGCTCGGCGACCGACTGCGCTTGGCTTTATGCCATCGACGGATACCTCGTGCACACGAACCACTACGTGTCACCGAAGATGGAGAAATTCGAGGCAGATCCTTCGTCAAACACCTGTTCAATCTTCAGGTACAACCGTGCCCTGAAGCTTGTCGAAGACCAACTGGGAGAGGTCACAGTCGACTCGCTCAAATCGATTCTCAGCGATCACGCCAACAAGCCAGGCTCGATCTGTCGGCACGCGGATCCGGGAAGGCATCCACTAGACGTCTCGGAGACCATATTCTCCATAGTCTATGATCTGACCAACCTCGAAGTCCATGTGCTGAAGGGAAAACCCTGCAGCAGTTCTTACGTGAAGCTGTCGCTGAAGAAGTAGATGGCATCGAGGCCACACGGAAAGTATTTAATGCACATCACGGTATTGCGCAAGAGCCATCATGGGCCCATAGCTTAGCATGGTTGGAGCACCCGGCTGATAACCGGGAGGTCACCGGTCCGAATCCGGTTGGGCCCACCTCTTCTCGCCAACACATTCGGAAAAGACCATAAGCGAGGAAAGGCGCAGGGAAGGGATTCTGTTGACGCGGCGGTCAACACTATGGAAAAGGTGATAGCACTGGAGAGTCTCTTCAGAATCAATGACTACGGAAGGAATATGGTTCCGCTACGCAGCGGTGATTGGCACATTTTCCTGCGTGATGATTGCTCTAGCATTCTTTGTGCAATGGTATGGCGTGGACTACAGTAGGAACGGCTCGTTCAGCAATCGTGTGGAGTACGCTGCTGGAATTGAACGAATGGGCGATCTCATGTCGAAGGTAACCGTTGTCCTGCTACTATCCTTGGTTTCATCCGTCATCGCGGTTGTTCTATCCTATCTTCGTAGGAGGGTGCCAGGCGTAGTCGCCTGTGGGTTGTCTGCTGGGCTCCTACTGGCGGCAGGCGCCATCTTCTACTTCGGGATCATCGATGCGCTCCTTCTCGACAGTTTTGCTGGGTACACGCTTCTCAACAGAACATTGTCCGTCGAAGCCGCGCCGATGCTGGGATGGTGGATCGCTGTTACGGTGCCTATCGCTCAGGGGGCTCAAGCAGTCGTTTTGGCCTATTCGAATGACCGAAGCTGCGCCTCGCCTCGGAAAAGACCATAGAGGAGGAACAGGGAAAGGGTTTGGTGCATTCTTCGATTTTCAATTATGCATAATTGATTTTCAGCTAGTAGTCCAAGTTCGGGCCAGGTTGGGGCCACTTCTTCTCCCCAACCCACTTGGAAAAGAGCTTTGAGGAGACTCGGCAAGCAGAGCTTTGTTCGAGAGCGTTCGAGGACAACAGGATTTATGTCATCAAGTGCCAATCTGTAATCCCACCTAACTGGTGGTTTCCCTGTTTCCAATTCGATGGATGGTCGAAGCGTCCATTCCTCTGTTGATTCTGACATCGGCGTTCGTTTTCTCCTACATTCGAGCTCGTGACGGATCGTTCAAGGTCAGAATCAATGTTCTCGCCTACGCAGGAGTGTTGCTAGCTTTCGTTTCATTCTTAACGGGCTGGAATGTGGTTGAGAGTGGTAGCGACTGGGCCGTGTCCAGCGACTTCGCCTTCTTCCTCCTCTTCACATATCCTTTTGCTGTCGTTACTCCGTTGGCCGGTATCGGGCAGGCAGGTGTGTTGTTGTGGGTCCTCAACTATGCTCAGGAGCATGATGCGAGCATAGCACCGTTCTACGGCTACGCGATTGCCTGGATATCGGTTGTATTGATGGTCGCTAGTATTGCCTGGCCGGTTGGACTTCCGCGAGGCCACGCTAGATCGGACATCTATGACAGGCTGCTGACTCTGACTTTCCGGCGCTCATCGAGACACTGGTTGTCGACAAAGAACACAGGCGCTGTATTGTACGTTCTGGCGTCTTCAGGGGTTGGTGCAGTCTGTATTGGATTGAATGCGCCTGATGTTGCCCTGGAAATACTCCTTGTAGGCTTCATCTTCGTTTGGCTTTTCCTAGGCAGAGGGTCATTGTCGACAAAGGAGAATGTCGGTAGCCTAGTGCCTGGAACCGGAGTAAGAGTAGCGGCGAACAGTGCCTGGGTTCTGTTCATGGCTCTAGCGTATCTTGCCTCGATTGTCGCGATCGAGACCTACAGTGGCGCATTCGGCCTTGGTCCATCTGGTGAGGAGAGGACAAGGACCCTAATCCGCGGTGTAGTAGCACTTGCGGTTATCGTCCCACTGGCCCTGGTCATCCGTCGCCGGGCTGTGGTTCCTCGCCTCCCGAGAGACCTGACTCTTGTATCAGTGGCAATATACGCGTTGTTCATCCTGATGGCATCCCTTGCGCTCTCACCGACAATTCGCACGGAAATATCCTACAATCAATGCCTCTTCTTCGCAGGAATAGGATTGTTCGCCCCGGCCCTCTTCTACATTCAAGGTCAAAGCGGAAGTGGAAGCCAGCCGAGCCAATGACTATGTGTTTCTCCACATTGTGTAGAAGTCAAGCCTCGTCACTGGGTCGAACTGGAAGCTAATCGCATGGTCCGCTACAAGTATGCACTGAGACTGACCAACCAATATCATGTTCGGATTCTCCTTCGATTCCTGCCATATCTGTCCGTAGGATCTGATTCTGGATGATTCCGACACACTCGCAGAAGCAGCGCGAGCTGCCGAGTCGATGATGGAGTCAGAGATGCCTGAGCGGAAGAGATCGCCACCATTCGCAGAGGAAACGAGAAGCTGAGTCACATAGTCGTCCGGGTCCGGATAGCGAAGCATCTTCTTCGTGAAGAACATGTCCCAGTCGCCCGCTCTCTCAAGTATGCTGTTGTTTCCTTCCTCTACGGTGACAAAGATCCCCAGCCTCCGCAGGCTGACGGCAAATGACTCCGCTGAGGCAATCCGTATTGGGTCCCCTCCTTGAACGACCAATTCCATCGTTGTTCCATTGAACCGATGGTTCGCGACGTCCAAGAAGTAGCCTGATGAGTTGAGTAGGTCAGACGCCAAGATGAGGTTATAGATGAAGTGCTTCGCAGGCTGCGATTGCGCTGAGAACGGAAGACCGTTCGGAATGCAGCCGTTCAGCTCCTCCAGATGGTCTTCATACAACTGTGCGGAGGTATTGGCGTAGTCAAAAGCGTAGGAAAGGGCCTGTCGGACCTTTACAACCTTCATGAACGAATGGCTCGATCTCGAATGGGCCGTGTTCATGACGGCGATCTCAATGCCATAGGTTCGAAACGTTTTGATGGTCAGGTCGGTGTCGCCCTCAACATCGGATACGTTTGATAGGGGGACGTCGGCAATGTCGGCATTGCCGGACCGGAGGGCGCTCGTGATCGATTCCGCGTCCGCAACCTCTTTGATCACGACCTTATCGGTGTGGTTGCCGGACCACCCTCTCCAGTGAAGAGGATTCTTGACCAAGACTACTTCGCTTCCCTTCTGCCACCTCTCAAGCATGTAGGGCCCCGTTCCCATTGGATTGCCGCTCATGAATTCGTGGGCATACTTGTCCGCCGCCGAGTAGTGTTCAAGCGTATACTCGCGGTCAAGTATCGACAGAGGGAGCGGCTGCGCCATGATCGCAAGGAATCCCGCATAGGGATGTTTCAGATTTATCGACAAATGGTAGTCGTCCAGCACCTGAGTGCTGTTCAAATCGAGACTCTTGTTGACGATCCCCGCGACTCCTGTGTTTGGGGATTCCATGGAAAGGACGCGCTCGATGCTGAACTTGACATCGGAGGCAGTTAACTGGTTCCCGTTCGAGAACTTGACGCCCTCGCGAAGCGTGAAGTTGTACCAGAGACCGTCGGTGGTTGTCGTCCAGTGAGTTGCCAACCCCTCCAGGAATACTGGGGCGTTCTCATCCGAGGAATACCTGATGAGGGTTTCGTAGATGTTGCCTATCGGCATGAGCGATCCACTGTCGTCCGCATCGGCGGGGTCGAGCGTGAGAATGGGATTGGTGGTGCAATAGACGAGCACGGTCCCTTTTCCACCCTTCCCTGCAATCCCCAAGTAGACTACACCGCTCATCAGGAGCACGGCGACAACAATCAGCGCGAACGCTGTGACCTTGATGTTCAGCACCTCGCGAATCTTTCGAGATTCCTCTTCCACAGAGACTCACCCTATGCCCTAGTAGGGCATCTTCCTCGTTGGGGGAGTCGCAGAGGTATTCTCGATAATAAAGGATTGCCGACCTGTTCCATCCGGACATCTTGACCGAGCCGCCAGCTCGTAGTCTCACCGCTAGAGAGCGAAAGGTACGAAAACAAGTACACCCTTACCCCGCTCATGGACGACACGGACGTCGTGATCCTCAATCTCCTCAGAGCGAACTCGAGGATGAAGAACACCGAGATCGCCCGCCAGGTCAGTCTGACCGAGAGAGCGGTCCGTGCCAGGATCGAGAAGCTCACCAGAGAGCGCATTATCAAGAAGTTCACCGTCGAGACATCACCCGTAGGTGTTGAGGGTCTCGTGCTCATAGACACGAACGTTGGCCGGACAACTGCGGTCAAGGAGAAAGCCAGACAGCTGTCGGATAGTGTGTTCGAGTGTTCAGGGGAGTATGACGTCGCCGTGAGACTCAGAGCAGATTCCTTGGATGAGCTGAACAGGAAGGTCGACGAGCTCAGAGCGTTTCCTGGAGTGTTGAGAACGTCGACATTGATCAAGCTCATCGAGGGCTAGCAAAGCTCTTGGAATCCCGTCACGTCGGCCAGATGCTTTCGTTCTCTGAATTCACAGGCAAAAGTTAATGTCCTGTAAATGGTTACTAAAAAGACAGTGAATCAATGGACTTGATGGAGGCCATCAAGACTCGCAGGAGCGTCAGGAGATACAAACCGGCCCCTGTCCCCGAGTCGCTTCTGAGGGATGTTCTGAACGCCGCAAGGCTTGCGCCCTCCGCATGCAACGCCCAGCCATGGAGATTCGTGATTGCCAGGAATGAAGAGACGAAGTTGAAGCTTGCTGCAGCGTCGAACGGCCAGAAGTTCATCGCGCAGGCTCCCATCGTCATCGTCGCATGTGGGATTCCGGACGACGCGTTCCCCACGGTAGGAGGCTACATGAGCAGCCACGTGATCGATGTCACCATAGCCGTTGACCATCTCACGCTTGCAGCTCAGGCAGCAGGTCTCGGGACCTGCTGGATCGCCTCGTTCAAGGAGGACAGGGTCAGAGAGATACTTGGAATTCCAGAAGATGTCCGCGTGGTGGCTCTGACCCCGTTGGGCTATCCGGACGAGACGCCAGAACGCTCTCCCAGGAAGAGAATCGAGGAGCTGGTCGTGTATGACAGATACCAATAAACACCCTTCTTGCGCTATATGCCCAGAGAGCGCGAGGAGCAATGAACCATAGCCGGAGCGACGAGCACCGGTACGTTGCTGTGTCGGAGAGATTGTATTGGCTTCCAAAGGGATAACACGGTCGGGAGAGGCGTACTGCCTATCGTGCCACCAGATGGTCGAGCGCGAGGCAACGAAGTGCGAAGGGTGCCTTTCCGAACTTACTGAACAAGTCAAAGCTTTTCCATGTCCCAAGTGCCAGACCATAATAGCCCTTGGGGAACCACAGTGCCCCACCTGCGGCCTCAGATTCAAAGTGAAGACCGTGAAGGCGCGTGAGACAGGCGAGGACGACAGATTCCTCATGAAGTTGATCGAATGGGGCAAGGCTCCGCCGGGAGAACCCCAAGAAGCAGGAAAGACGAAGGCCGAGGGAGAGAAGACCACCGCAGCAACTCCCTCTCCCCCTGAGGGACAACTTGTCAAGCTAGCACAGCTGAAGGAAAGCGTGAAGGACCTGATGGCGAACCGTTCAGAGATGCTTGAGCGTATGGAGAAGAGGCTCGCAGAGGAGAAGGGAAGGCTCGCTAGCATCTCCGCAATGGATGACAAGACGGCCAGCCCGGAGCAGGTCGAGGCAGAGATTATGGCGCTCGCGGACGAGATGGCAGATATCACCATGCTTCAAGCTCACATGGAGTCGCTCTCCGATGAGATCTCCTCGCTCATGGAATCGGTCGATGTGAGTGAGGCGACCAAGGAGCGTGGTCTCGCGGCCAAGGCCCTTCGGAAGAAGCTCGACGCCAAGGAAAAGGAGGTCGAGGAGCTAAAGGCGAAGGAGGACCAGCTCTCGAAGCGCGAGGAGATGGTCGATCGCAAGATCCAGGCATACGCTGCCAAGAAGAAGCAGCTCGATGAAACCGAGACGGAGCTGCAGGCCAGGCTCACCAAGCTGGAGGACGAGCGCGCGGAGCTCGAGAGACTGAAGGCGAATTCGACTGGAGCTAGAACTGAGGGCGAGCGCGAGGAGGCACACGAGGAATGGCTCGAAGAACAGAAGAAGCTCCGCCAGCAACTCACTGTCATCAAATCCACGGTTGCCAAGCATCGGCTTGGCAAGGAACCCACGGAAGAGCAGATCCAGACTGCCGAAGGTGGCCTCGACGACATGATCGCGGAACTGGAGAAGCAGATCGGGGAGCTGATAGTGGAGAAGGTCGACCTCCAGTCCAAGACCCAGGAGGCATCATTGATGGACGAGGATCTGAAGCGTCTCCTGAAAGTCATGGACCAGATGCTCGGCCAGCTGCCCGAGGACGCCATCGAGAGATTCTCGAAGTCTGACGAGTTCGCGCTGTATGAGCGGATTCTAGACAGGTTCAAGATTTGAGAATCCAGAAAACGATTTAATGTATAATGCCATATATTACTAGACTGATACACAGACATCCCCCTCAATCGCGCTAGATGATGGACGGAGCTCGGCTACCATGGGTCTTAGAGACAAGGCAAGAGAGAGCGCCTCGAAGGCGACTCAGGAGCACGAGCAGGAGCAAGAGGCGCCAGCTCAGCCACCTGAAGAGAATCCGCCCCATCCACCGCCTCAGGAATCGACGGGGCCTCCGAAGCTCGAACCGTCAGTGACATACCTGGTCGAGGAGGAACGGCCAGACCTTGCCTACACTCTTTTCATCAATGCCTCCAAAGAGGGCATGAAGGGAATGGTCGTTTCAAGGACCTATCCCAAGAACCTCCGCAAAGCGCTCGATCTTGGGGACGTTCCGGTCCTCTGGCTGACAAATGCGATGAGCGACGAGGCGATAGGCCCCAAGGATCTTGAGAGGCTCTCTCTGGCCATCCGCAGGTTCCTTGACGAAGGCGGCGGGCAGTTAGTGCTCATCGACTCGCTCGAGTACATCATCACTAACAACAAGTTCGTCAGCGTTCTGAGGCTCCTTCAGACGATTAGGGACCTGATCGCCATACACAAGGCAGTCGGCATCGTGTCTCTCAAGTCGTCTACTCTGGAGCCCGCGAAACTCGCCTCCGTGCAGAGGGAGCTGGAGGTATTCGCTGCGGACAAGTCGACCATCGCTCCTCTGCCGTCTGAGTTCGAATCACACGTCATCAGCGAGGTCAAGCAGGATGAGATATTAATCGAAGCCGAGAGGCTGGACGAAGAGCGCAAGAAGGTGTCGGTACTGAGCGCAAGACTGAATACCGACGCCCAGAAGCTCTCCCTCGACCGACAGGAGCTGGAGAAGGAACGGCAGGAGATCCGGCAGACTCTCGTCCGGGTCAGGCAGACGAGGAAGGAACTCGAGGACTTCAGGATAAAGCTCACAAGGGAAGAGGCCGACCTCACATCTCGAGTCAGGGCGAAGCTTGCGAAGGAGATGCAGGCCCTCGACTCGAAGAAGGCCAACCTCGAGATGATGGAGAAGGAGGTCGAGTCTAGGTACCAGCAGCTGGACAGGATAGTCGGCCTCAAGACCGAACAGAAGTTGTTCGAGGTCCAGGGGGAGAAGAAGCGGCTCGATGGGGAGAGACAGAAGCTAGCGGATCTGATGAACAAGGCGGAGCTCGAGAAGAGAACCGTTGAAGAGAGCCTGAGGTCCGTCCAGGAAAAGGATACCCTGGTCGAGCGTTCCCTCGAGGAGGCAAAGGCGAGGGGGAGGAAGCTTCAGGAGCGCGAACATGCGATTGCTGCCGAGAAGGTCGAGATAGAGAAGCAGAAGGCAGCCATCGACGTGGAACGCAAGGATCTGGACCGTTACAGGAAGACTCAAGAAGACGAGATCTCACAGATGAAGGCGGAGATAGGCAGGCTGTCCGGCGATGTCACCCAGAGAGAGGAATCAGTAACGAAGCTGACCCATGAACTCGAGACGTTGAAGTCAAGGCTCGTGACCCAGGAGCAGATGCTCAACGAGAGGGAGCGTGCAATCCAGGCCCGCGTAGACGAGCTCGACTCGCGCGAGAAGACACTGGTTACGCTCGAGACGGACGCCAAGCAGACCCTTGAGAAGGCGAACCTGCTCGATGCGAGTGCGAGGAGCAGGGAAACCCAGATGAGGAAGGAGCAGGAGCGGTCTCAGGAGGACATGGAGAACCTCAGGGCCGACCTGAACAAGAGGGCTACCGAGCTTCAGAAGAAGGAGGAGAAGCTGAGGTCCGACGAGGATAGGTTCTCAAAGGAGAGCGAGTCAAGAAGCAAGGCGCTTTCCGAATTGGAGGCAAAGATCAAGGAGAGCGGTGCAAGCCTGCAGAAGCTCAGAGACGCGCTCGACAAGCGCGAGGCGGCCGTCAAGACCGTGGAATCGGAGATCGAACAGATCAAGAAGGAAGCGGAAGAGTACGCTGTTGCAATCGATGACGAGAAATCAGCATTTGAAAAGGACAAGCAGAAGGCGAAGGAAAAGCTGATCGAAGAGAGGAACGCCTTTGAGCAGGAGAAGCTGGCCTTCGAGAATGAGCGAAAGGACACTGAGATGCAGGTCTCCGAAGCCCAGAAAGAGATCGACGCCAAGATCGCCAAGCTGGGGGAGGAACGGAAGGACATCGACGAGAAGACCCTCGCTGTGGAGGAGATGCGTTCCATCCTCAATCAGCGCGCGAGCGATGTCGCATCGACCGAGCTGAAGATGGCAGAGGAGCGCGTTGCGATCGACGGTCTCAGGCGCGAATTCCAGAAGAAGAGAGACGAAATAGACGTTCTCGAGCGGGAAATGGCGATCAAGCAGGACAACCTGCGCGCCACTGCTGAGATGGTACAGAAGACAAAATCCGTCCTCGACGAGAGAGAGGGACTCTTGAGGGAACAGCTCCTAACCTCAGGGAACGAGAAGAACGCCCTTGAGGCGAAACGTGCTGGATTGGAGACGGAAATACAGGAGTTCGAAAAGCATAGAGATGAGGTCGAAGCGATGTCTGCAGAGACCGAGTCTCAGCGGACAGAGCTGGAGGCCTGGAAATCCCAGCTCGATGACATTTCAGATTCACTGAAGAAGAAGGAGACCGATGTAAAGGCTAGGGAGGCAGCCATCGAATCTTCAAGGCAGGACTACTCGGGACTCAAGGAGGAGCTGTCAGCCGAGAAGATCGAACTCGAGAGAGACTACAACGAGAGATTCACGAAGCTGGAGGAGAAAGGCAAGGCGCTCGAAGCGGAAGCTGCCTCCATCGAGGCTGTCAGGAGCAAGATGACCCTCTCAGAACAGGAGGCCAGCAAGCGCGAGGAGAAGATCCTCGCAGCTGAGGGCGACTTGGCGGAGAGGGAGAAGAAGGTTGCTGACAGCGAGATCGCCCTCCAGACTGCAAAGAAGGCCATCAATGACCAGTTGGAGCTGCTCCGAGGGGAGAAGTCAGCCTTTGAGGAACAGCGGTCAAAGCTGTCAAAAGAGTGGGAGTCACTGCAGCTCGAAAAGGACACCGTGCAGAAAGAGATGGATGATAGCTGGACCGAACTCGAGAACGCCAGGAAGAACCTGGAGGATCGGGCAAAGGCACTCGAGGCCAAGGACGAAGCGGTTGCGGCGAGGGAGAAGGGGCACGAAGTAGCCGCCGCCGGACTCACCGTGAAGATCACCGAGCTCCAGAAGGTCGAACAACAGTTGAGTGCATCGCAGGACGCCCTTCACGCTAAAGAGCAGGAACTCAGGACGCTTTCGGCAGAACTCGAGACGGCAAGAGTTGAGCTGTCCCAGAAACACCAAGTCACACAAGAGTCTCTCACAGCCAAAGAGCGAGATCTGAACGAGCGCCTCTCGGCCATAGACCGCGAGAAGGCTACCCTCGCATCGGAACAGGCTATGGTTCATGAGGAAGCGATGAAAGTCTCAGAATCAAGAAACAAACTCTCTGAGACTGCCGCCCAGGCAGAGACGAGGTCGGCAGAACTGAGCAAGCTTTCTCAAGAGGTGCTGGCCAAGGAGCAGAAGATTGCACAGCTGGAATCGACCCTGGCAGAAAGGGAGCAGAGAATCGTCGCCAGCGAATCGATGATTGAGAAAGAGAAGAGCGAGGCTGAGGCTGCGAGATCCGAGCTAGGATCCAGGACGGCAGCTGTGTCGCAGCAGGCCCGGGAGCTCGAAGACCGCGAGAAGAAGCTTCTGATGGATGCGGAGGCTCTCAAGAAACTCCAACAGGATCTGAAAACATCCCAAGAATCGCTTGATGCTCGAGCGAGGACTCTGGAGGAGAGGGAGGTCGGGCTCGCTGGCAAGGAGGCGGCCATCGCAAGTCAGGCGGACATGACGAAGAAAGGCATCTCCATGGAGGCCGAAGAAATCCAGAAGGCCCGGGCAGAGCTGGAGGGCATGAGCGGCGAAATCAGCCGTCGGAGCGATGAGCTCGCTGAATCGATGAAGCAGGTCGCGGAGATGCAGAGGGCTGCTTCCGAGAGAGAATCGATGACCAAGCAGCAGGAAGCAAGCGTCGCTGCTCTGGCCAAGGAGACTGAAGCAAGGATGGCAACCCTGGCCGAAAGGGACAGCGCGCTGTTGGATCGAACCAGGAAGCTCGAGAGTCGAGAGACGGCCCTGAATATCAGAGAACAAGGGGCAGAGAAGTCTCTTGACGAGTACAAATCGGTGCTAGATCAGATTGAGAAACAGAAAAACCTGCTTGAGGAAAAAGACGCAGAGTTCAAGGCCAAAGCGTCTCAGATGGACCGGACCGTGGGAGAACTTGCATTGATGCAGGGCCAGCTTGAGAATGAACGAGAACTTCTCAACCAGAAGGACGCGGGCCTCGAGCAGCTCAGGTTGGAGCTGGAGAAATGGCGCGTTGAGATCATGGACAAGAGAGAGAAGCTCGAGGAAGAGGTTCGGGAGCGAATCTCTGAGGTCTCGCGTCAGACTGCGTCATTGTCCAAGCCACAGGCTGCGACGGCCAACGACGACACCCTGCTCAGACGAGAGGTCGAATTGCGCAATCTGGAGGAGTTGATACGCTCCAGAGAAAGGGACCTTGAGACCAAGGAGCGGACAGTAGCAGTAGAAATGGAGAGGCTCGAGAAGGAGCGCGCGGAGGTCCAAGACCAGTGGAACAACATCGACGCGTCGAAGAAGGGACTTGTGACGGTCATGGATGAGAAGACATTCGCGGACTTCGAGAAACGGAAGCAAGAAATGGACGCGTTGTACTTGAAGCTCTCCAACAGAGAGGAGACCATCCGGACCGACGAGAGGCGGCTCGAGGGCGAATGGAGTCGACTCCACGCGATCGAAGAGGAGCTCTCTGACCTCGCGAGAGTGCTGAAGCTCAAGGAAGAGGAGATAAGAAAACTCGACGGGTCGGTCTGATTAGGCCTACCCTGTCGTCAGACTGTTTCTAGAACACCGTGACCTTGCCGTTCACAATCAATTCCGTAAGGTCGGTTATGTTGGCCAGCTTCTCGTCGTATATCGATCTGACCTCCTTCTCGTATCTCTTCGGATTGACGTTCTTGGCATAGATGATCCTAGCGCTCGCAGCCTGCGGCGTGTCAATTGGGTGACCGATCTGCGACAAGATCCTCGTGTGAACCTCGACTATGTCGCCTCTGCCTGCCGCGACGATATCCTTCGCCACGATGTTGGCGAGTATGTTGTACAGCTTGCCCACGTGAGTCACAGGGTTCTTCCCAGCAGATGCCTCCATGCTCATGGGTCTCATGGGCGTTATGAGCCCGTTCGCCCTGTTGCCTCGTCCGACCGAACCATCGTCGCCGTTCTCCATGCTCAGGCCTGAGACCGTCAGGTAGTAGATTCCCTTGGCGTAGTCATCGGCTGTATTGATGTAGACCTTCAGGTTCCGGTCAGTGAATTTCTGAGCGAAGTCGTGTATCTTGTTCGTGGCGTCCCTGATCGAGCTCTGGTAATGGCTCTTGTCAGGCACTTTGCATGCGACCATCGCAATGGCGATCGTGAGTGCAATGCTATCGCCCATTCTGCATGCCATCACCTTGACGTCCTCTCCGAGTTCAGGCATCGTCTTGCAGAGCTTCCCGTTGATGAACTTCTCAGTCTCAAGAGTGATTCTTTCGGTCTCACTGAGGGGTGCAAACCCTACACCGAATGACGTGTCGTTGGCAAGTAGACGCCTTGTCTCGTACAATCCTCGCAGGTCGACGCTCCCTTGGCCGATCCTGCAATCAAGCGTCACGTCCCATTCGACATCGAGGTTCTTGCATGTCCTTTCGAGATACGAATAGGCGGCCTTCAGGGCGCAAGTCCTGTACGGCAACCTCTCGCCGTTGACTTCGGTAGTCGCACGACCAACAAGGAGGACGTAAATCGGCTCGAGCATCGCCCCTCCGCCGAATCTGGGCGCGGATTGACCGCCCACAACTTCCACTTCGTCCGTGTTGTGGTGCAATATCCTGCCGTATCTCGTCTTGTACATCTTACACAGGGCTCTGCTGACGTTCTCTGCCAGACCATCTGCAATGCTGTCTGGGTGGCCTATGCCCTTCCTCTCAACGAACTCAGTATCCTGCTCCTCAATGGGGGCGTTCGTCATCTGCTCAATGAAAATGTTCCTTTCCATGAACTCATCTCGCGAAGGTTGCGAGCGAAGAACAATTCTTCACACTTAACCTTTTCGGAGCTGACAGAGTGACTGACCAGAAGAAGATCCGCTTCACTTCTTCTTCCGGATTTCCTTCCTTCTGGCTTCTCTCAGAGTACCTTCCGGAATCAGACACATCTTCTTGCCCGAGAGCACTCCGGCGACGCCCTCTGTGGACTCCACCTTGCTGTACTTCTCACAGAGCTTGCACGTGGGCGGGCAGACGCTCACTCGGTCCTTAGGTTGCGGATATGAGAAAGTGCCCCCCTCGTAGTTCCTCAAGACTACTCTCTTGTCGGACATGGAGATGAGGTATTGTGGTGAGATTGGTATCTTGCCCCCTCCTCCAGGACCATCCAAGATGAATGTCGGGACGGCAAAACCCGACGTGTGTCCTCTGAGCGCCTCAGCAATCTCGATCCCCTTCTCGACCGATGTCCTGAAGTGCTCAAGCCCTTTGGACAGGTCGCACTGGTAGTAGTAGTACGGCCTGCATCTGATCTTCACGAGCTCGTGTACGAGTTTCTTCATTATGGTCGGGCAGTCGTTGATTCCCTTGAGGAGGACTGATTGGTTGCCAACAGGGATACCATGGTCGACCAACATCTCGACGGCTCTCTTCGACTCTGGGGTGATCTCCTTCGGATGGTTGAAATGCGTGTTGAGCCAGATAGGATGGTACTTTGAGAGCATCTTGCACAGTTCGGGCGTTATCCTCTGGGGCAGAGTGCACGGTGCCCTGCTGCCCAGCCTCACTATCTCGACATGGTCAATCGCCCTCAGCCGCTTGATTATGTCCTCAAGGAATTCGTCTGATACCAACAGACAGTCCCCACCAGAGAGGAGCACGTCTCGAACTTCCTCGTGTGCCTTGATGTACTTGATCGCAGCGTCGATTGTTTCCCTGCTCATCTGGTGGTCCGTCTGACCAGCCAGTCTCCTTCTCGTGCAGTGCCTGCAGTAGTTCCCGCACATGTCCGTTACAAGGAACAGCACCCTATCCGGGTACCTGTGCGTGAGACCGTGCACGGGGGAGTCGATGTCCTCGAAAAGCGGGTCTTCCATGTCCGATGCGCTGAAGTCGGTCTCCTGGATTGTCGGAACCGCCTGCATTCTGATGGGGTCGTGCGGATCGTCCGGGTCCATCAACATCGCGAAGTAGGGGCTTATGGCCATCCTCAAGATCTTCAAGGACTCATGAACTCCGGCCTCTTCATCCGGGGACAGGTTGACGACTTCCTTGAGCTGGTCGACGGTAGTGATCCTGTTCTGCACCTGCCACTTCCAGTCGTCCCATTCCTTCTTCGTTACGTTCTTCCAGAGCGAGATATCCTTGTACGACCGCATCGAATGTTCACCCCAAATGGGCTATGATGATTCTGCATTGTGCGACTTGCTATTTAGCATCTCTTCAGCATAGCCCAGACTGCGTTACGAACTCCGATTGCTCAATACGAAATCGGAACGGGTCTCCTGCTAGTATTGGAGCTATTCGTACGAGCATGTCTATTTGCAACTTGCCGAGGAATGTAAATCGCTAATGGTTAAATAGGCTGAGCCTGATTCCAGAAAACGCAGTTCCAGACGACTGGAATTGGTCGTTGCACTTGCGGACTTCCAAATAGACAACATCGTCCGATACGGATGGGGCGATCGCTAAGGTGTTGAAATGAAGAAAGTCGCGATAGTCGGAGCAGGACAAAGCAGGTATGGCGAATTTCCTGACAAGGGCATCAAAGAGCTGTTCTTCGAAGCCTACAAGGACATGACCGCGAGCGTTGATAGGGGAATAGACCCGAAGATGATCGAGGCTTCATACATCGGCAACCTCGGCTCGGGAGGGTTCCAGCTAGGAAACATGTCCGCCCTGGTCTCCGAATACTGCGGTCTACCGCACATTCTCACGATGAGGATAGAGAACGCCTGCGCGTCAGGCGGCTACGCGCTCGTCGCGGCCATAATGGACGTGCTCTCCGGGACGCACAAGGTCGCGATCGCGGGCGGCGTCGAGAAGATGACTGACGTCTCCAGCTCAAAGCAGAAGTACTGGCTCGGAGTCTCAGGAGATACTGAATACGAAAGACTTGCGGGCACGACATTCTCGGGGCTGTACGCCCTGATCGCGCAGAGACACATGTACGAATTCGGGACGAAGCGCGAACACCTGTCGATGGTGGCCGTGAAGAACCACAAGAACGGCGCTCAGAACCCGAAGGCCCAATTCCAGAGGGAGATCACACTGGAGCAGGCGCTCAAAGGGCCAATAGTCGCCGCCCCGTTGAACCTGTTCGACTGCTGCTCCACAACCGACGGCGCCTCCGCTGTCCTCGTCTGCGATGCAGACATAGCGAAGCAGTTCACCGACACCCCGATATATGTCGGTGGCTTCGGAACAGCTAGCGACTATCTAGCCATCCATGACCGAGCCAGCACCGTGACCCTCGAAGGCACGAGGAGAGCGAGCGAAAGAGCGTACAAGATGGCTGGGCTCACACCCAAGGACATACAGCTCGCCGAAGTCCATGACTGCTTCACAATCGCTGAACTGCTTGCCTACGAGGATCTTGGATTCTGCGAGAAAGGTAAAGCAGGGCCGTTCATGGAGGAGGGCCACACACAGATAGGAGGCGATAAACCTGTGAACGCGAGTGGAGGACTGAAATCGAAGGGCCACCCGATCGGATCGACGGGGACGGGTCAGGCGTACGAGATGTTCAACCAGCTCAGAGGCACTGTCCAGAAACCCACCAGACAGGTGAAGAACGCGGAGATCGGGCTGGTGCACAATGTCGGCGGTTCTGGCGGGACCGTCTCAGTGACGATCATGAGGAGGTGAGACGCGTGACAATAGGCATTTCCGGTTACGGCGTCTACATCCCTAAGCTCAGGATCAAGAAAGAAGAGTACGCAAAGGCCTGGGGCTCGTTCTCCGCTGCGGGCGTGAGCGAGAAGTCGGTTATGGGGTTCGACGAAGATGTTCTCACATCCGCGGTCAAGGTCTCGAAGAGGGCGCTTGAATCCGTGCCGCTGACGCCGGACAAGATCTCAAGATTCGCCCTAGCTTCGACATCAGCTCCGTATGTTGAGAAACTGCTGTCGGGAACCGTTCTAGTGAGCGTTGGCATGCCCAACACCGCGTTCTCGTCCGACCACACGACCTCGTCAAGGGCTGGCACGGAGGCTATGATTGCAGGATTCGAGCACATGCTCGGGAACCCAGGCGGCAAGGCGTTGGTCGCTGCATCAGACGCTCCGAAAGCGAGCATGTGGGACTCTGTCGAGCACCAGCTGGGAGCTGGGGCAGCCGCATTCGTGTTGTCAAACGACAACCTCATTGCAGAACTCGAAGGACATTCGTCCTACGCGAGCGAGTACTTCGGCGAGAGGTTCAAACCAAGAGACGACTCGCTGCTTCACGACATCAACGTCAAGAAGTTCTCCGAAGGCTCGCTGATTACCAACACCACGCGTGCAGCAAACGCCCTGATGAAGAAGCTCAGCAGGAAGCCCGAGGAGTACCAGCATGTGGTGATCCAGCAGCCCGATGCCAGAGTGCCTGCTACAGTCGGTGCCAGGATGAACTTCACCGACGTTCAACTGGCAGCTGGTCTGGTGTCGAAGGTGCTTGGAGACCTGGGTGCTGCATCAGTTCCGGTCGGACTCACAGCAGCACTCGACGCTTCGAAGGTCGGCGACAGGATCATAGTCATATCGTACGGCTCGGGCGCAGGTAGCGACGCCCTCAGCTTCAAGGTCGTGGGCGAGAGAAAGGCGACACCCAGGTTCCTGGCTGAAGCTGACAAGAAGGAGTACATAGACTATGTCAAGTACCTGAAGATCAAGGGAGCGATCGTGTGAGGTGAGATGAAATGGCACATGTTTCTATTCCGATGTATTGGAGAACGATACCTCAGCGCTACAAGCTCGTTGGGCAGAAGTGCAAGAAATGCGGACACATCAACTTCCCGCCCAAGGGCGTGTGCAAGTACTGCAACGAATCCTCGGATTTCGAAGAGGTACAGCTGAGCGGCAGGGGTAAGGTTCACACTTTCGTCCTGATAAGCGCAGGCGGAGCTCCTCCAGAGTTCGCCGACCAGGAGAAAGCCGGAGGGCAATACCCCGTCGCCATCGTGGAGTTCGATGAGGGTCCGAAGGTCATTGGCCAGATGGCCGATGTGGACCCGAAAGATGTCAAGATCGGCATGCTGGTCAAGACCGAGCTGAGGAAGATCTACACAGAAGAAGATGTGATCCGATACGGATTCAAGTTCGTTCCAATCACAGAAGGAAAGTGAAATAATGGACTCCGGAAAGATGATGACAATGAAGGAGGCCGTGTCCAAGTTCGTCAAGGACGGGGACGCGATCTACCTCGCGGGATTCACGCACATGATCCCGTTCGCCGCAGGACATGAGATCATCAGGCAGAAGAGGAAGGACCTTGCACTCTGCAGGGCGACCCCCGACATCATATACGACCAGATGATCGCTGCGGGCTGCGCGAAGAAGCTCGTGTTCAGCTATGCGGGGAACCCGGGTGTCGGATCCCTCAGATGCTTCAGAAGGGCTCTCGAGAAGGGCCAGCCGAAGCCTATCGAGATCGAGGAGTACACGCATTTCGGCCTTTCTGGGAGACTGTTCGCGGGCGCAACGAACATGCCGTTCCTGCCGATGCGCACGAACCTCGGCTCTGATCTGCCCCGGTTCAATTCGAACATGAAGACGATCAAGGACCCGTATTCAGGAGATGAGATATCGGTCGTCCCTCCGCTCAAGCCCGACCTGGCAGTAGTCCACGTCCAGAGGTGTGACGCCAGCGGGAACTCGCACATCTGGGGCATCATAGGCGAGCAGAAGGACGCTGCCTTCGCATCTAAGAAGGTCATCATAAGTGCCGAAGAGATTGTGGACGAGTCGGTCATCAGGTCAGACCCCAACAGGACCCTAATCCCGGACTTCGTTTCCCATGCGGTCGTGCACGAGCCCTGGTGCGCGCACCCGTCGTACACGCAAGGCTACTACGACAGGGACAACGAATTTTACATGCAGTGGGACGAGATCACAAAGGAGCACGACACAACGATGAAGTATCTGGATGAGTGGGTGTTTGGCCTCGAGGACAGGGCCGCATACATGAAGAAGATGCCCTCCGAAAAGATATTGAAACTGAAGCCCAGGACTGCGTACTGCACGCCTGTCGACTACGGAACCTTGTGAGGAGGTGTGAAGAATGACTGATGTTACATCAAGCGAGTTGATGGTCATAGTCGCTGCTCGAGAACTCAAGGACAAGGAATCGGTTCTGGTCGGCGTAGGCATACCGAACCTTGCGGCGAACCTAGCCAGGAAGCTGCAGGCGCCAAACCTCAACATGGTCTACGAGTCCGGAGCTGTCGGCTCCAACCCTACGAGAATGCCACTCTCCATAGGAGACCCGTGTCTGGTCACTGGCGCCAAGAGCGTTTGCTCGATGTACGAGCAGTTCGCATACTACCTCCAGGGTGGACGGATCGATGTGGGATTCCTAGGCGGGGCGCAGATAGACAAGTGGGGGAACATCAACTCCACAGTCATCGGCCAATACAAGACGCCAAAAGTCAGACTCCCTGGAAGCGGCGGTGCGTGCGACATCGCTTCAAACGTCAAGAAGATCATAGTCATCACGCCGCACGAGAAGCGAAGATTCGTTGAGAAGGTCGACTTCCTCACGAGCCCGGGGTTCGTCGACGGGAAGGAAAAGTGGAAACAGCTCAAGCTTCAGGGCGGAGGGCCTTATGCAGTCATCACGAACCTCTGCACGATGAAGTTCGATGAAACCACTGGCGAGATGACCCTGGTATCCCTGCATCCCGGCGTGACTGTTGAGAAGGTGCAGGAGAACACCCCCTGGAGACTCAAGGTCTCGGACAAGTTGCAGCAGACACCTCCGCCGACCGAGAAAGAGATCACGACGCTCCGATCCTTGGACCCCAAGCGCATGTACCTGGGGTGAACACTGATGTGTGCAGTGTTCGACCCGATCGCAGAGTACAAGGCCAAGACGAAGAAGAGCGCTGAGTGGTTCGAGGTCGCCTCGAGGCACCTCCCTGGCGGCGTGACAGGAAACGTGAAGTTCTACCCGCCGTATCCTGTGTATCTCAAGAAGGCCAAGGGCTCCCACGTTTGGGACCTCGATGGGAACGAGTACATCGACTACATGTTGTGTTTTGGCCCGCTCATCCTGGGCCACGGACACCCTCGAGTCGTCGAGGCGGTCAGGAAGCAGCTCGATAGGGATGGCACACAGATATTCGGAGCCCCGCACGAGCTTGAGGCCCGGATGGCAGAGCGGCTGAAGAAGGTCTTTCCGTTTGCCGATGCTGTCCGATTCACCAACTCCGGACTTGAAGCGACCTTGCATGCTCTCCGCGTCGCCAAGGGCGCGAAGAAGAGATCGCGGATCGCAAAGTTCGAGGGGGCGTATCACGGATGCTATGACGAGGTTCTGGTCAGCCTGACGCCATCGGAGGATGCGGCGGGACCCAGAACATCCCCGCAGACGGTCTCGGGATCGTATGGCACGTCTGAGACTATGATCAATAACGTCCAGGTGCTCCCGTACAACGACATCGAGAACACTGTAAGGATTCTGAAGGCGCACAAGGGCGACCTCGCGGCTCTAATTATGGAGCCCGTGCAGAGGGGATTTGTCGTACCAGACATGGAGTTCCTCAAGATCGTTAGGGAGACCACGAGGGAGCTAGGCATCATACTCATCTTTGATGAGGTGATGTCGGGTTTCAGGATGGAGAGGTTCGGAGGAGCAACAACCGTCTACGGAGTCGAGCCAGACATGATTTGCTTGGGCAAGATCATAGGCGGAGGGTTCCCATGCGGGGCATTCATGGGCAAGAGGGATATCATGGACATGGTCAATCCAGTCACTCGCGCAAAGAACGAGAGAGTGTTCCACGGCGGGACCTTCAACGGCCATCCAACGATCCTCGCTGCCGGCATGGCGACCCTCGATGTGCTGGAGGAGCCGAAGACCTATCCGTACTTGAACAGGGTCTCCGACAAGCTGAGGAACGGGTTCAACGACCTGTTCAGCCGAATGGGCTATGAGGCGAAGGCAGTCGGCCCGGGCTCGACATTCAACTTGGTATTCACCAAGGGCAAGATTGCCGACTACCGGGACGCCGCCAAGTGCGACGCGAAGCTCAGGCAGAAACTGGATTTCGGGATGCTCGCTAGGGGTATGCACTTTCACCCGGACAAGCCATTCTACACGTGCACCGAGCACTCGCAAAAGGATGTCGACCAGACGCTGAAGGTGGCTGAGGAAGTCCTGAAGAAGATGAAGGCCTAGTCGAGCGCTCTCACACGATAGCCTCTAGCACGCCCTCGAATTCAGCCTCAGCGGGCCCGGTCATGAATGCCCTGCCATCCCTGTCCACTTTGATTTGGAGGGTTCCACCGCGGACCTTGACTTCGACCCTGCCTGGCTTGACCCATCCAAGAATGATGGCTACGGCTGCGCTGGCGGTCGCCCCTGTACCGCACGCAAGAGTCTCGTCGTAGACTCCGCGCTCGTAGGTCCTTATTGAGATGCTGTGAGGTCCGATGATCTGCGCGAAGTTCAGGTTGATGCCCTTGGGGAATCTCTTGTGGTCAGTATTCACCGTGTCGCCTATCTCCTTGACATCCAGTGACGACAGGTCACCTGTCTTCGAGACAAAATGCGGCTCTCCCGAGTTGACGAGCGAGCCCCGGACCACACTCCTGTCAACCTTGATCTCGAAATCCAACATCGAATCGCTGGCTTTTCCCTTGTCCGTGACATACTCCTGCAGATCCTTCCTACTCGTTCTTATCTGCCCCATCTCCACGGTATACATGTCATCTCTTCGGACGATATGCTTCACACCGTCCCTGGTCAATACATCGACCTCCGACTTCCCGAGTTTTGCGGTGAGGTAGGCGGCGATGCAGCGAACTCCATTGCCGCACATGTCGGCCTCGTTCCCGGCAGGCTCGAAGAGCCTCATGGAGCCATCCGCGCCCTTGGCGCGTTCGAGGAATATCACACCATCAGCACCGATCTTGAAGTGCCTGCTGCATAGCTTCCTGGCAAGCGCGCTACGGTCGCGATCAGGAGTCCTGGGGCCAGTCAGCTCATCCTTGATGATGAAGTCGTTTCCGCAGCCTTGGTACTTGACGAATCTGAAGTCGTATTTCATCTTGATACCTTGATGACGCAACAGGATATAATCGTGTTTGCCCACATCGCCGACCAGAGAACCGTTAAATAAGCATGTTGGGATTCCTGAAGTCCAGCCTGGACAATCTTTGGAGCCGAGGAGGGAACGATCGCTGTACGAGATCCTGGTAGAAGGCGGAACCGTTGTTGACGGAACCGGTTCTCCCGGCAGGCCGCTTGACGTGGCAATCGACGGTGCAAAGATCGCTCGACTTTGCAAGCGCTCCGAAGCAAAGGGTGCGATCAGACTAGATGCAACGGGCCAGATTGTCTGCCCTGGATTCATCGACATCCACTCGCACTCTGAGTTCCATCTCCTGGCCAACCCCTTCGCAGAGAGCAAGATCCGGCAAGGAGTCACGACAGAGCTGGTGGGCAACTGCGGCTCATCCCCCGCTCCGGCCATCGGAGTCGCCAGGAAGTCGTTGGAGGGGTACGCGGAACTCGCTGAGGTGAAGCTCGATTGGGTCACCATGGACGAGTATCTGCTCAGGCTTTCGAACTTGAAGACATCCGTCAACGTTGCGACTCTAGTCGGAGCGTCCACGATCAGACAATGTGTAATAGGCAACTCCGACACAAAGGCAGGAGAGGATGAGCTGGCAAGAATGAACCGGCTCCTTGCCGACTCAATGCTGCAGGGGGGCATCGGGCTTTCATCCGGGCTAATATACGCACCGGGATGCTATGCGTCTACGGAGGAACTTGTATCCCTGGCGTCCACATCCGCATCCTTGGGTGGGTTCTACGCCAGCCACATACGAGGCGAGGGCAGAACACTCGTCAAGGCTGTGGAAGAGGCTATCAGGATCGGCCGCGAAGCGCACTCTCGCGTGGAAATCTCTCACCACAAGGCAGCCGGCAGACCGTCCTGGGGAGCTGTCGACCAGACGATCGCCATGATTGAGAAGGCAAGGGAACAGGGAGTCGATGTCTCTTTCGATGTGTATCCCTACACGGCATCATGTACCGCCCTGGATACGCTTCTCCAACCCTGGGCAAGGGAGGGAAGCGATGAGGAAGTCATCGAGAGGATCAAAGACCCTCAGACTCGCAAGCGGATAATCCACGAGTTCGTGACTCCGACAGAATCGATGGAAGACATCGTGCCCGACACTGGTTGGGAGAACATCAATGTCGTGGGGCTCTCGTCCAACGTCTACAAGAAATTCGACAACAAGACAATCGCTGAGATCGCCGAAGCGATGGGCAAGGATCCAGCTGAGACGACGCTGGACATCCTGGTCGAGGAGAACCTCCGCGCCTTTGCCATCTTCCACGAAATGGCTGAGGACGACGTAGTCAAGGTGATCCGTCATCCGCTTGCGGCAATAGGCTCGGATGGAGAGGCGGAAGCACCTTACGGCCCGTCGGGAAAACATGCGACCCATCCAAGGGCCTACGGCACGTTCCCGAGAGCGTTGAGGCGATACGCCATCGACAAGAAGCTCGTGCCCATGGAGGAACTGATCAGGAGAATGACCTCATGGCCCGCGCAGCGGATAGGTCTTCAGGACAGGGGGGCTCTTGCGAGCGGGATGGCAGCCGATATCGTGGTCTTCGACCCCGAGAAGATAAGGGACCTGGCGACCTTCGAGAATTCTCATCGCTACGCAGAAGGTATCGTATACGTGATTGTGAACGGCGCCGTCACGATAGACCATGGCGAGCACACGAAGGAGCGAGCGGGTCAGGTTCTGAGACACAGGCCTGGCATAGCCTAGGATCAGCCCGACGCACCGCAGATGTCCAGCGCCACCTGTGAGTACACGTGGGTGCACTTCA
>Ga0315268_10001433_pt1 | contig 27407 bp, 26 predicted proteins | sample C1_top_MG_FD_204535 | JGI IMG/M metagenome (GOLD analysis project Ga0315268, IMG submission 204535) | Sediment microbial communities from Yellowstone Lake, YNP, Wyoming, USA - C1_top | ecosystem: Environmental > Aquatic > Freshwater > Lake > Sediment | place: USA: Wyoming | collected 2017-08-01
TGCTAGACATGCAAGCTACACAGGTCATACTCAGGGATGAAATCGCTACCTATGGCCAGCTCCCACCGCGCCTGGCGGCCCTCATTGGCTACTCAACCACCACTTGAGTTATGCACGGATGTCAGCCAAAACCCATTGACAAAATGACCCTATTGGAGTATAATAGCAGGCGTAAGAGGTTCGCTGGAGGAATGTAGCCATGCGCTGCTTGGGCGCTGAAACGAATAGCCCACTTTTAGCGTCTCAACACTAGAGAGGCACTACGTTGCTGCTCTAGTGTTTTTTGTTGCTCTGGGCGGCGATTGGGTAGGACAATGGCGATCGCTGGTCTCGTTGCCAGCAGGCAACGCCGGAATAAAAAACGGTAGGAGGAGAGGCATGAACTCGAGCTTGATCGGCAAGATCCAGAAGGCCAAACGCTACGCTGAGGAACGCGACCGTGTCACTTTTCAGGAGATGGCTGTCACCTTTCGGGGCGATCATAATACCCACCGACTGACTTTCCAGAACGGCCACTGGCATTGCACCTGTCACTTCTTCGCCGGTTGGGGCACCTGCAGCCACACCATGGCCATGCAGCGTATCCTGGGCGTGATGCTCCCGCCCACTCCCCAGGAGCAGCAGGCTGCATCTTTGCTGGCGGAGGTGCCTAGTTAACGGAGACACCAGGTCGCTTTAGAGGGCATCGCTCAGCGATGCCCTCTTTTCGCGCCTGGGCCACCTCCGGGAGCGTATCGCCTTGGGGACACGTAGTCACGACTTCTAGTCGCCGTTTCCGCCGCAAAAGCGACTGAAGTCACCACTACATCCGTGTATTGTCTCTGGCGCCGAGGCGTGGTATAATGCACTTACCGCAGTCGCTGTGAGCAAAGACGATGACGCTCTTGTACTTGTGCTTATCCTTCATCGCTGGCGTCTATCTGGGCTCGGTTCTCCGTATCCCCACCGAGGTCGCCCTTCTGGCGGCTGTCCTCCCGGCCGCTGTGGCCCTCCTCTGGTGGCGCCAGACCGGCGTGCGCACCGTCGCCCTCTGCGGCCTGGCCCTGCTCGCCGGCCTGGGGCGCTATCCGGCTGCCGTCCCGCCCATCACCCCGCAATCGCTGGCCTACTACAACGGGAAGGGCACAATCACCGTGCGGGCGCAGGTGGTTGAGGACCCCGACGTGCGGGATCGCCTGGTGTACCTCAAGGCCAGCGCCTCTCAGGTGCGCCTGGGGGAGAGCTGGCAGCCCGTCTCGGGCCTGCTGCAGGTCTACGTCCCGCTGTACCCGCGCTACCAGTACGGCGATGATCTGGAGCTCCTGGGGAAATTGGAGGAGCCGCCGGCCTTTGAAGACTTCTCCTACAAGGACTACCTGGCGAGACAGGACGTTTATTCCCTGATGCAACGACCTCGCGTCACCCCCCTGCCCCTGAGCAGCAACCATGGCAGTCCCCTCCAGGCCGCCATCAACGCCCTCAAACATCGCGCCCTGGCCGCCATCTACGCCCTCAAACATCGCGCCCAGGACGTCATCGCCCAGACCCTGCCCGAGCCCCACGCCGGCCTGCTCATGGGCATCCTCCTGGGCGTCAAGGCCGCTCTGCCGGAAGATCTAAAGAACGACCTGTCTACCCTGGGCCTCACGCACATCGTGGTAGTGTCTGGGTTCAACCTGACCGTGATCGCCGGGGCCCTGCAAAAAGGCAGCAGCAAGCTGTTGAGCCGCCGGGGGAGTATGCTGCTCGGCCTGATCGGCATTGTGCTCTTCACGCTCATGGTGGGAGCCAGCGCCGCCGTTGTGCGGGCAGCCATTATGGTCAGTCTGGCCATCATCGCCTCTGCCCTGGGGCGGCAGAGCGATGCCCTGACCTCGCTGGCTATGGCGGCGGCCGCGATGGTGGCGATAAACCCGCCGATCCTCTGGGACGTGGGCTTTCAGTTGAGCGTGGCGGCGACCATCGGCCTGGTGGTGATCTCGCCCATCCTGGAGAATTGGCTGAACCGCCTGCCCCAGGCCATCAAGAGCAACCTGGCCGTGGCCATCGCTGCCCAGTTGATGACTGTCCCCATCATCGCCTACAACTTCCATAAGGTATCTCTCATCAGCCCGCTGGCCAACCTTTTGGTGCTCCCCGTAATTCCCTGGATGATGCTGTTCGGGGCTATAGTCGTCTTCGTGGGGTTCCTGGCTATTCCGGTGGCCAGCGTGATCGGCTGGCTGGTCTGGCTATTCTCCGCCTACGCCGTGTCGGTGGTGCACCTGCTGGCCAGCCTGCCCTTCGCCGCTGTGACCACGCCGCCCCTGGCCGCCTACTGGAGCTGGGTCTACTACGGCCTGCTGGCCCTGGCTTTCTACCTGGCGATACGGCGTCCAGCCAGCCTGCGCCAGTCCTACCAGACCACCGTCGCTACCCTGCGCCGTCTGCCGGCCTGGGCGCTCATCGGCGGCCTGCTGATCGTGGCCGCACTGGTCTGGGCGGCCGTAGCCCTGCAGCTTGCAGCACGATAGCCGCCTGGGTATCAGGAAATCAGGGATCAGGGAATCTGGGAACCAGGGGCTCCGCACATCGGCCATCGGCCATTGGCCATCGGCCATCAGCTATCGGCCATCAGCCATCAGCAAGTGGGGGTGCAGTTACGCTGATGTTTTCACCAAGTTCGTTCCGCCATCGGCCATCGGCTATCGGCCATCTGCCGGCATCGTTTCTGGTGGCCGCCCTGGCCGTGGTGGCGCTCCTGACCTGGGCCGCCGTGGCCACCTGGCCCGACGATCACTGGCACGTCTTCTTCCTGGATGTCGGCGAGGGCGATGCCATATTTATCCAGACTCCCTCCGGGCAAAAGGTACTGATTGATGGCGGGCCCAGCCCGGCCACCATCACTGATGCCCTGGGTCGCCGCCTGCCCTTCTGGGACAAGAAGCTCGACCTGGTGGTGCTCACCCACGCCCACGAGGATCACCTGACCGGGCTGGTGGAGGTGCTGCGGCGCTATCAGGTGCAGCAAGTGCTGGAACCTGGCTACCCCCACACCTCGGCCATTTATCTTCAGTTCTTGCAGACCATCCAGGAAAAGGGCATCGCCTACCGGGTAGCCCGGGCTGGCCAGCGCCTGGACCTGGCCGGGGCCTACCTGACCGTGCTGCACCCCGGCCCCTCGTTCCTCTCTGGCACGTCGTCCGACCTCAACAACAACTCCGTCGTCCTGCGCCTGGTGATCGGTAAGGTGGCGATTCTGCTGACTGGGGACACGGATGAGCCGGCGCAAGCGGCCATCCTGAGTCGCGGAGGTGAACTGAAAAGCACGGTGCTCAAGGTGCCGCACCACGGCAGCCGCACCGCCCTGACCGCCGGTTTCCTGCCGGCAGTGTCCCCCGCCGTAGCCATCGTCTCCGTGGGGGCGGACAACACCTTCGGGCACCCGGCGCCGGAGACCCTGGAGCAACTGCGGGCCGCCGGCGTCAGGGTCTACCGCACCGACCAAAACGGCACCATTGAAATCATCACCGACGGCACCGGCTACACGGTGCGCACGGGGCGGTGAACCGGCATCGCCTCTTCCCTATCGCCAAACCGAGTTCTACCGCAGAGCACGCCGAGGACGCAGAGATTTAACAACTTTCTCGGCGCTCTCAGCGCTCTCGGCGGTAAATTACCCCTGGCTGCGAAAGGAGCACTGCCATATGCTCAACACCATACGCCAAACCCATGCCCTGGAACACGCCACCTTGACCCTGCTCAGCCAACGCTACCCCGGCGTGCGCATGGCCGGTCGCAGCACCCCTGGAGCCTTCATCGTCTATGGCGATCTGCCTACGGAGGCGGTGCGCCAGGCCGCGGCTGAGGGGCTGGCGCGGCTGCAGGCCGGCGAGCACGAGCTGGCCATCCATCCCCAGTGTGGCACCAACCTGGCCGTAGGTGGGACGCTGGGGCTGCTGCTGCCGCTGCTCGGGCTGGGGGCCCGCTCCCGCCTGGTGCGCTGGGCCAGCCTGCTGCTGGGCCTGGGAACAGCCATCGTTGCCGCCCAGCCGCTGGGGCGACTGGCGCAACAGCACGTCACCACCTCCGCCGACCTGGCCGGCGTGCGCCTCGCCGACGTGCAGCGGCAAGAGTTTGCCGGCTTCGTCAGCCACAAGGTTGTGCTGGAGCGAGGGTAGTCGAAAGTTGAAGGGGCGATGCACCTCGGGGGTGCGTCGCACCTGAGAGCGGCCTCTGGATTTTTCTTCGCCAATCTGCTATAGTAGGGCCGGGAGGGATGATGTTCTACCTGCTCTACGGTGCGGACGAGTTCTCCCGCCAGGAAGCCCTGGCGCAGATGAAGCACAAGCTGGGCGATCCGACCACAGCCAGCCTAAACACCACGCTGCTGGATGGGCGCTCGCTGACCCTGGCTGATCTCCAGGCCGCCTGCGACACCGTGCCCTTCCTGGCCGATAAGCGCCTGGTGATCGTGGAGGGACTGGCGGCGCGCTGGGAGCGACGCGGGCCGGTCGCTGCCGAGGGTGCGGCCGAGCCGAAGCCGCTCGCCAAGAGCGACCGCGAGCTGGAGGAGGCCCTGCAAAGCTACCTGGGCCAACTCCCCGCCAGCACGCGCCTGGTCTTCGTGGACGACGAGGTGAGCGCCAGCAACCCGCTGCTCCGCCTGGCCAAAGCCCAGGGTGGTTATGTCAAAGAATACCCGCCGCTGCGTGGCCGCGAGCTTCACGCCTGGATCGCCGAGCGGGTGAAACGGAAAGGTGGCCGCATCACCAACGAGGCCGTGGCCGCCCTGGCCGTCTTCGTGGGGGAGAATCTGCGGCTGCTGGACCAGGAGATCGAGAAGCTCCTGACCTACGCCGGCCCGGGGCGAGACGTCCAGAAGGCCGACGTGGAGGCGCTGGTGCCATACGCGCGGGAGGCGCGCATCTTCGACCTGGTGGACGCCATCGGCCAGCGCCAACGAGAGCCGGCCCTGCGCCTGCTGCACCAGATGCTGGACGAGGGCACGGCTCCGGCGTATCTGATGGTCATGTTCGCTCGCCAGTTCCGCATGCTGCTGCAGGCGCGCGAGCTGCTGGACGGTGGCGCCGGCAAGGAGGCTATCGTTGCTGCCCTAAAGTTACACCCCTTCGTGGCGGACAAGGTGCTGCTGCAGGCCCGCAACTTCACCCTGGAGCACCTGGAGCACATCTACCGGCGGCTGCTCGACGCCGACGTGGCCATGAAGACCGGCCGCACCGAGGAAACCGTCGCCCTGGATCTGCTGGTGGTGGAGCTGACCGGCGGGTAGGGCAGGCTCGTAGCCCGCCGCCAGGAATGAACAGGGCTGGCAAATAACCACGAAGACAGCAAGACACAAAGGAATTTAAAACTTGGTGTTCTTGGTGTCTTGGTGGTAAACTATCGTCAACCCGCCCGGAAGACCTTGACGTCAAAATCGTTGCTCTTCTCCACCATCGTGGCGCACAGGATGTTGACCCCGTCCGTGCGCACGTTGACCAGGCCATAGACCAGGTCCACGGTGACCGGCGTGTAGGGCAAAGGACGGTATTTGGCGTCCTGACCTACCCCTGCCTTAACCAGCACGTAGTTGGGATAGAAGAAGGCCCCCGGCGTCCGTGGATCCTTGTCCAGGTCCACGAGCACGGACGCGGCGTAGTCCAGCTTGATGGAGCGAGCGAGTTCTGTGCTATACAGGAGCGGGGCGATAAGCTCGCCGTTGGCATCGGTCGCCTCTCGCCCGTAGCGCGCCGAGGCGCCCAGCAGGACGGGGCGAGGGTGAGAATAGTCTTCGTTGTCGCCAGAGGAGACGACCGTGGCCCTGGGCTGCATAGCCTTCAGGAAGTCGTAGTCCACGTCCTCCGAGCCGTGGTGGCAGGCCTTGGCCACGTCCACGGCAAACTCGCCGTCGGGGTGGTAGCTGCGCAGCAGCTTCTGCGAGGTGGCGTTCAGGTCGCCGCTGAGCAGGATACGGGCCTGCCCATAGTCCAGTCGGAGAACCACGGAATGCCCGTTCACCGTCTGGCTGTCGCTCGCCAGCACCCGCAGTCCGGCGCAATTGGCGAACTGCTCCAGAACGGGCGATAGCACCCGAATCGTCACGGCGTTTTCCCCTGGGGCGTAGCCGGGCAGGAAGCGATCCTGGGCGGACAGCCGGCGCACCGTCCGCGGCACGCTGCTCACCAAGGCGGCCAGGTCGGTGAAGGGCTCTTGCAGTTCACGGGGCGGGTGGGCGAAGGAATCCTGACCATCGAGCAACTCCGTGATGAATTTGCCTTTGCGGCCGATGCCGTGGCTGCCCTGGGGGAAAGGCGCTACTTCGCCTGGCACAGACTGCCCCAGCTTAGGCGACTGCTTGAACCTCCCCAGCCCACTGTGGTAGAAATTCTCTACCTCTATGCCGAAGGTGCGTCCGTCGTAGAGCTTGCCCCCCAGGACGTCCAGCAAGCCACCGTAGTGATCGTAATCAGGGTGCGTGACGATGACGTTGGCCAGCCTGACCTTGTCCTGCAGGAGGTCTTTGATAAACTTCCAGCGCACGAAGTTGGCCACGCCCTTCTTAGTCATCTGGTCTTTACTGGCTACCCCGCCGTCAATCAGATGCCACTTACCCTCCGGTGTCTTGAGCAAGACCCCATCCCCCTGGCCAACGTCAATGATGTAAACCTCCAGCAGGCTGCGATCGGAAAGAACGGCGGGGTCTACATAACCCTCCCAGGCTCGCGCCTTCACCTTCACCGCGCCGGCAGCCTCTTCCAGCACGTGCACGGGATCGCCCCAGATCAGGGTAGCCAGACGACGCCCCGCCTCGTTCCGCAGCGGGGTGGAGAAGACGCCTACGTACTTGGTAATCATGGCCAGGCCTCCTTCATTTACCGAGTATCATTTTGATCGAGATTAGCAACAATACGATCCCGAAGACTCTGCTCAAAGTAAGGCTGGGCAGGCTGGTGGCTATCCTGGAGCCGAACAAGCTACCAAAAAAGAAGCCGAGGGCCATAAGGGCGGCGACTTTGACGTCCACATATCCCTGTTTGTAATATGTCCAGGCCGCCAGGATGCCGATTGGCGGCACCAACATCGCCAAGGTTGTGCCTTGAGCCTGGTGTTGCGAAAAGCCAAACAGAAAGACCAACGCAGGTACGATGAAGACGCCCCCGCCCAGTCCCACAATGCCGCTCAGGACGCCGACAACCAGTCCCAGAAGCAGATATTGTACTATGCCCATCTCTGTTCTCCTTGTCCAGCAAAAGTGGTGCTGTGGCCGCTACGCCGTGGCGGGCCAATTATAGCACAAACGGCTGGTCCTGTCGAACCCACCCACCAACAGGCATGATGCGCCGACGTAGTAGCGACTTGAGTCGCCGTTGCGCGGGAACGACGATTAAAATCGTTACTACATGCCCCAATGGTTGGAGGAGCAAATCCGGCATTGGGGATGCCTGGCTCCGCCACAAAGAATGTTATGCCTGGATGTCCAGCCGGGGCCCTTGACAAATGCAAACTACTGTGGTATTATTATCACTGGATAACAATTCTCTCTTGATAACGATATGACGCAAGCACAACACACGACTTTCACCCGTGTCCAGGAGGGCCAACTATGCCTGAGCCCCAGACCCGAACGGCTACATTGCTTAGCAAGCTGAAAGCGCGCGGCTACCGTCTCACCCCGCAGCGCATAGCCGTGCTCAAAATCCTGGCGGCGAGCACCGGGCACCCTAGCGTGGAGCAGATCTATGAAGGTGTGAAAGCAGACTTTCCCACCACCAGCCTGGCTACCGTCTACAAGACGGTGACGCTCCTTAAGGAGATGGGGGAAGTCTTGGAACTGGGCTTCAGCCATGACAGCAATCGCTATGACGGCAACAAGCCGTACCCGCACCCGCACCTGATTTGTCTCCACTGCAAAGACATCATAGATCAGGAAATGGCGACCTTGAGCGAATTGCCCCAGCAAGTGGCTGAGGCGACAGGTTTCCAGATCGTGAGCCACCGGCTCGACTTCTATGGCATCTGTCCCCGCTGCCAGGAGAAAGGCGCAAGTGTGCCAGTCGCACAGGCAGAGTCCCAGCCCCCGGAGGTTAGGCCTATGTAACATTCGCCATACCTGGCCTGTCCAAGCGAAGAAAACAAACTAAACTCACAAAAGGAGAAAAAATCATGGCTAAGGTCGCACGCGAGATGGTGGAGAAGGCAGGAGTCAACGTGGATCAACTGTTGGAACTGTTGGTCAAGAACGCCGCTGCCGAACTGACCACCTACTACTACTACACGATTTTGCGGGCCAACTTGATTGGTCTGGAAGGCGAAGGGATCAAGGAGATCGCCGAAGTAGCCCGCATTGAGGACCGCAACCACTTTGAGGCGCTGATGCCTCGCATCTATGAACTGGGCGGCAAGCTGCCGGAGAACATGAAGGACTTTCACGACATGTCGGCCTGTCCGCCCGCCAGCCTGCCCAAGGATCCTACCAACATCAAAGCCATGCTGACCGTGCTGGTGGAAGCCGAGCGTTGCGCCGTGCGTGGCTATACCTACATCTGCCACCTGACTGCGGGCAAAGATCATCGCACGTATGATTTGGCGCTGGCGATCCTCAACGAGGAAATTGAGCACGAATCATGGTTCTCTGAATTCCTGGGCGAGGGGCCCTCTGGGCATTTCATGCGCCGCGGTGAAACCTCACCTTTCGTGTCCAAGTTCCTGAGATAAGCTAGAACTCGGATGGGGGAGGCTGACAAGTGCAGCCTCCCCCGTATCTATGCAAGGTAGGTTGATGAAGTTGCGTAGATTCACTAAGGAAGAGCTGGCCCGCTACAACGGTCGGGAGAACGCACCAGCATTCATTGCCTATCAGGGAAAAGTCTACGACGTGTCCCACAGCTTCCTGTGGCAAAAGGGCCACCATCAGGTGGTGCACGTCGCTGGTAAGGACCTGACCAACGAGCTAGCTCAAGCACCACACGGCGAGGATTTCCTGGCGAGATTCCCCGTCGTGGGGGTGCTGGTTAAAGAGTGATAAGCTCGCCTTGAAAATCCCCTTGAGAGTCCCAACCCGGACGAGCCGGAACCAACCAGGAACACCTTATTACCACAAAGAAACCAAGACACAAAGCCAAAACAACACTTCGTGCCTTTGTGTCTTCGTGGTGAATTTTCTTGCCAATTGTGCAAGGATCTGGTTGGTAAGGCACTAAGAAGAATCCTCAGACGACCAGACTTCCGAAGTTTCCAAGACTTTGGAAGTCTTTTTTTGTTGCTTTGTCTGGAAAATGTGGTATAATGCAAGGAGATTGGAGATTGGAGATTTGAGATTGCAGATTGCAGATTGGGGGTTGCAAAATCGCCAATCGGCAATCGCCCATCGGCAATCGCCCATCGGCAATCGCCAATCGGCAATCGGCAATAAACACGGGAGGTTACCCATGCCTAACCCTGCACCGACAGCGCAGCCCATGCAGATCAGCGTGGAGCTGCCCGCCGACCTGGAGGCTACCTACTCCAACTTTGCCCTGATCACCCACTCGCCATCTGAGGTCATCGTGGACTTTGCGCGTGTCTTGCCCGGCGCGCCGAAGGCCAAGGTCTACGCCCGCATCGTCTTGACGCCGATGAACGCCAAGCTGCTGCTCAAGGCGCTGACGGAGAACCTGGGCAACTACGAGAAGCAGTTCGGGGAGATCAAGACGCCAGAGACGGGCTTTGCCCCGGAGAAGCCCATGGGCTTCGTGCACAAGCCGTAGGACAGACGAAGGACGAACGACAAAAGACGAAGGCCCAACCACCTGAGTCCTTCGTCCTTCGTCATTCGTCTTTCGTCTGACGTCAAGCATTCTACGTTGAGCTGCACCTCTTGGGAGATGGAGGTATCCGTGGACGACCTTGAGACCATCGCCGAGGCCATCCGGGCGCGCCTGGTGGCCAAGAACGCGGCGCGTGAGGCGGCGCTGACCATGTCCCGCGAGCTGGTGCGCCATTGCGCCCACTCGATCCGGGCCGTGCATCGCGGCGAGTTCGCCGCCGCCGAGCAGTTGCTGGCCACGGCCTGGGGCATCGTCCAGCAGTTGGCGAGCGATCTATCGCCCCACCCGGACATCTACTCTGCCGGCTACGTGCAGGATGCCCTCAAGGAGTTCGCCGAGGCCAGGCTGGTTTACGCCCTGGTGCGCGGCGAGCCTTTGCCCGATCCGGCCTCCCTGCGCCTGAGCGACGCCGCCTATCTCAACGGCCTGGGGGAGGCCACCGGCGAGCTGCGTCGTTACATCCTGGACGCCCTGCGCCGCGGCCAGCCAGAGCGCAGCGAGGAGATCCTCCAGGCCATGGATGACATCTACGGCGTGCTGGTGACTATGGACTTCCCAGACGCCATCACGGGCAATCTGCGGCGCACCACCGACGTGGTACGGGGCATCATGGAGAAGACGCGTGGCGACCTGACCTACGCCCTGCGCCAGCAGGAACTGGAGGCCGCCCTGCACGATCTGGAGGACAAGCTCACTAGCTGACTGTAGGACAGGTTGCTAACCTGTCGGACTGTAGGGACAGGTTGGCAACCCGCCCTACGATGGAGGGCTGGGTAGCCATGTCTGACGTTTTGTGGGCCAGCGAGATAGGGGAGTACGTCTACTGCGCTCGCGCCTGGTGGCTGGGCTGGGTGCGGGGGGAGGAGCGACTCAACCAGGCGCAGTTGGCGGCCGGTGTGCAGCGACATGCTCAGCACGGCCAACAGGTGGTTGTGGCCGCCTGGGTGCGGCGCCTGGGCATCGGCCTGCTGGCGCTAGGCGGCCTGCTGGTGCTGGCCTGGCTATTTAGAATCCCAGAAGTGGAAGTAGTGACGCTGCTGGCCCTGGCCGTCCTGGCGGCCTCGGTCTTGATAATCATCCGACTGGCAGGTAGGCGATGAGCAACACGCTCTCCATGCTGTTATTTGTGGTGGTCATTCTGGGCAGCGGGATGTACTTGCTGTCTATCGCCTTGCGCCGGCGCACAGGTCTCCCCAGTGGTCGGGTGGGTTACAGTGATGCCGCCGCCGGGGGCCAATCGCTCCTGGCCCCGCGCTATGGACTGGTGGGCAAGCCGGACTACATCGTCTGGGAGAAGGGCCGGCCGATCCCCGTGGAGGTCAAGCCCCAGCGCACGGCCCCAGCGCCGTATCTCTCGGACGTGCTGCAACTGGCCGCCTATGGCCTGCTGTTGGAGGAGACGTACGGCCAGATGCCGCCCTACGGCATCTTGCGCTACGCTAACGCCAGCCACCGCATAGATTTCACGCCGCAGCTCCGAGGATACCTGCTGCACATCATGGCCCAGATGCGCGCTGATCTGCAGGCCAGCGACGTGCCCCGCAACCACGATAGTCCCGCCCGCTGTGCCGCCTGTGGATTTCGAGACATTTGCGGCCAAAGCCTGGACGGATCGGTGTGAACTTTAGCTCTGGAATACGGTCGCCAGACCGCTGCTAGCGCACGCTAAGGCGTGCATTCCATCTTAAGTTCACACTAATGGTCTGGCCGGGTGATTGCCGATTGCCGATTTATCCCTAAATCTGCACTCTGCAATCTGCAATTTCTCTGGGGGTATCACATGCCAGGACTGGAAGAGATGGGCAAGGCGCTCCTGATTGTGGGGGGTGTGATAATTCTTCTGGGGTTGGTGCTGCTCTTCGCCCCACGGCTGCCCTGGCTGGGGCGGCTGCCCGGCGACATCGTCTTGCAGCGCGGCAATTTCTCCTGCTACTTCCCCATCGTCACCTTCCTGTTGCTTAGCCTGCTGCTGACAATTGTCCTTAACGTAATCCTGCGTCTGCTGGGCAAGTAATCATGAAGACCAGCGAGTTTGATTATCACCTGCCCAAAGAGCTCATCGCCCAGACGCCTATGGAGCCGCGCGACGCCTCGCGGCTTTTGGTGCTGCACCGCGCCAGCGGGGCGATGGAGCATCGCATCTTCCGCGACATCGGCGAGTACCTAAGGCCGGGCGACCTGCTGGTGGCCAATGAGAGTCGCGTCATCCCGGCGCGCCTCTACGGGCGCAAGGCGGGCAGCGGCGGGCGAGTGGAACTGTTGCTGATCGCCAAACGCGCCGCGGACACCTGGGAGGCGCTGGTGCGCGGGCGCAAGCTGGGCGTGGGGGCACAGATTGAGGTAGGGGGCGAAGGGCAAGGAGCAAATCAGCAAATCAGCAAATCGCAAATCAGCAAATCACAAATCAGCAAGTCGCAAATCGCAAATCACGAATCGCCAATCGCCGAATCGCCAACGCCGGTCTTAGGCGAGGTGGTGGGTCTGACCGAGGCTGGTGGCCGGCTGGTGCGCTTCTCGCCACCCATCGAGCCGCTGCTGGATCGGCTGGGCCTTGTCCCGCTGCCGCCGTACATCCACACCCCCCTGGCCGACCCTGAACGCTATCAGACGGTGTACGCCCGCATCCGCGGCTCGGTGGCGGCGCCGACGGCGGGCCTGCACTTTACACCAGAGTTGATCCAGCGGCTGCAGGCCCAGGGGGTGCGTTTCGCCTTCGTCACCCTGCACATCGGCCTGGACACCTTCCGGCCCATTGGCGAGGAGGAGATTGAGCAGCATCGGATGCACGCCGAGTACTGCGCCGTGGGCGAGGAGACAGTGCAGGCAGTGCGCCAGACCAAAGCCGCGGGCGGGCGGGTGATTGCGGTGGGCACGACGGCGGTGAGGGCGTTGGAGAGTTCCACGTTCCAAGTTCCAGGTTCCAAGGAGAGTTCCAAGTTTCAGGTTCCAAGTTTCACGTTGTCCAACCTGGAACTTGAAACTTGGAACTTGGAACCGTTTGCCGGTTGGACATCACTCTATATATGCCCTGGCTATCAATTCCGTGTGGTGGACGCTATGATTACCAACTTCCATCTCCCTCGCTCCACGCTGCTCTGCCTGGTGAGCGCCTTCGCCGGACGGGAGTTGATCCTGCGGGTCTATGCGGAGGCTATGCGCCTGGGTTACCGCTTTTACTCCTTCGGCGATGCCATGCTGTTGTTGTGACAAAGGGGCATTTTATCTGGTGGTTACCCACAAGTCGCGGCAACGGCAAATGCTGCTATTTTTCTCACCGCAGAGGACGCCAAGCACGCGGAGGAAGTCATTTTTGATTCTCTCTGCGTCCTCAGCGTGCTCTGTGGTAATATATGGGTAATCACCAGCACTTTATGTCTTGCCAGGCGGTGCTGAAGGTGATACCTCTGATGAGGAGACTGTGAGCTCATTTTAGACACATGGAGATATATCCGTGACGATCGGCAGCATCCCCAGCACCCTGAAGCCGTATTTTCAGGAGTACGACCCCCAAACCCTAGACATTGACCACGACGCCAATCTGATTATCCAGCGCACGCTGGAACACGGCACCTGGGACGAGGTGCGGTGGCTCTTTGCCACTTACGGCAGAGCGCGCCTCCGCACCTTCCTACGCCAGTGGGGCGAGCGTTTGTTGTCCCGGGTGGCCTTCAACTATTGGCGCAAACTGTTGGGGATACGCCGCTGGCGGCGTTGGCCGTTCCCCACGGCGAAGGGAGAGGTATGGGACAGGTAACCCTGGTCAATCCCCATTGGGAGCGGATACACGCTGTACCCCATCGGCTTTTCCGCTTAAAAATCCGCTGGAAGCTGGCCATCCCTTGGAACGCTTACGTACAAACTTTTGAGGAGACAAAGGACAAATGTCGTACATATTGGAACTGAGGCTGCGGCTGATACAAGACAGCGTGATCATCGTCAGGCCCAAGCAGCCTTTCCTGGACTGGATCAACCAGCAGATGCGCCTGGATGACCCCGGCGGGTCGCCGGTAACCATGGACGATCTGCTGCAGGACTGCACGGCCGTCCTGGTGCCGGAGATAGAACGCCTGGACGATCTGGAGTACCTGGAGCCGCTGAAGCCGCTGCTCTTTGAGATGGAGCTGGCCGGCTGGTACACCAACGAGGAGTGCTGGCCCGCCGTGCGCAGCAGCCAGGTCTTTGACGCCTGGTTTGAGCTGGAGCCGCACTCCATGGTCTACAGAGCGTCGGCCAGCGTACCGCCTTCCCGGCGGCCGCGCAAGAAGGGCAAATCCGGCCAGCAGCGTTGATGGGCTTTGTAGGGGCGAAGCATTCCTTTAATGCCGCATATTCTGAGAAATGCCTCGCCCTTGCTTCTCCGGCCGTCTTTGTCTTGCCAGGTGGTGGAAAAGGTGATATAATCTCCATGTTCTGTTGAACGGGAGAATTCTCCGTGGATGTAAGCAATAATACGGTTGATCAGAGTCTGATCGGGCAAAAGGTTCGTATTGCGGGTCACTTTGAGGAACCAGTGCTGGTGGAGGCGATCCGGCCGCTGGGGACGGAATTTGAGTTGCGCGTCCGCCGCGCCAGCGGCAGTCTGGAGGAGGCCGTCCTCTCCGCAGACGAATTCCGCGCCCTGACGGAAAGGCAACCATCCGTATCCCCCGATCTTGTTCCCGCTAACGCTGAACACCTGCGCTTGCTCGTGGAGTCAGCGCGCATCCGGCTGGCCTATGCCTACGACCGGCAATTTGCCGTCAGCCTCTCGGGCATACGTACGCTTCCCCATCAGGTAGAAGCCGTTTACCTGAAAATGCTGCCCCAGCCTCGCCTGCGTTTCCTCTTGGCCGATGACCCCGGTGCCGGTAAGACGATTATGGCTGGTCTTTTGCTCAAAGAGATGAAGCTGCGGGAAGCCATCGAGCGCATCCTGATCATTGTCCCTGCTCCTCTGACTATCCAATGGCAAGATGAGTTGCTGCGCTTCTTTGGAGAGACCTTCCAGATCATCTCCGCTGGCAATGACCAGCAACAGCTCCTCAACCTCTGGCAGCGGGAGTCGCAGGTTATCACCTCCCTGGACTATGCCAAGCAAGACGACGTGCGCGAGCGTCTCTGGCAGCAACGCTGGGATTTCGTCATCATAGATGAGGCCCACAAATGCTCGGCCTATACCAAGCGCGCCAGCGGGCGTTCCCCAGAAGCTGAGAAGACCAAACGCTATCAACTGGCCGAACACCTTACGGCCGAACCAGACCGCCACGTGCTCTTCCTCACGGCTACGCCGCACCACGGCGACGATGACCGTTTTGGCCACTTCCTGCGCTTGCTCGATCCCGACCTCTTCCCCGAACCACATCGCCTGGGCGATCAAGCACAGGTCATTCGCCGGGACATCCTCCAGCTTGGTCCAGATTGTCCCTGGGCCTTGCGACGCTTGAAGGAAGACCTGCGTGATCTGAACGGCCACAGGCTCTTTCCCGACCGGCATGTGCAGACCGTGGCTTTCCACCTGAATCTGGAAGAGTTTGCCTTGTACAAAGCCGTCACGGCCTACATCAACCAGTTCTTGCCTCAGACCGGTGGCCGCCAGAAGCAAAGCATCGCCCTGACACGCACCGTCTTGCAGCGACGTCTGGCCAGTTCCACCCACGCTATCCACGAATCGCTCCAGCGCCGTCTGGCCAAGCAGAGTCGGTTGATGGCGGAACTGGAGGCTCTGCCGCCAGGGCAGCGCGCTCGCTACCTGGATCACCTCCGTGGGCGATTAACTGACGACGAGAGGGAAGAGGATGACCTGGACGAGATGGAGCGTGATCGCCTGACCGACGAATTCACGGCCGCTGCCGAACTGGACCAACTGCGCTCCGAGGTTGCTGTCCTGAGAGACCTGGTAGAACAGTCGCAGCGAGTGCGTGACCATGCGCCAGACAGCAAACTAAATGCCCTACGTAACTGCCTGCGGCGGGCGCAGTTTGCAGAGTTGCATGACGGTCATGGCAGGCTGCTGCTCTTTACCGAACACCGTGATACCCTGGTCTACCTGCAAGAGCACCTGGCACGCTGGGGCTACTCTACAGCCTCAATCCACGGCGGGATGAATCCGCACGAGCGCAAGGCTGCCCAAGATGATTTTCGCTACAACAAGCAGGTTTGCGTGGCTACCGAGGCTGCCGGTGAAGGAATCAACCTGCAATTTTGCCATCTGATGATCAACTATGACCTGCCCTGGAATCCTACACGCCTGGAACAGCGTCTGGGGCGTATCCACCGCATTGGTCAAGAGCGGGATGTTTACGCCTTCAACTTTGTGGCTGAACAATCCGAGGATGGGCAGCCGATTATCGAGGGATGCATCCTGAAACGCTTGCTGGATAAGCTAGATGCCATGCGTGATGCCCTGGGCCGGAATCGCGTTTTTGACGTTATCGGCGAGGTGCTCTCCATCAACGATGTCAATCTGCCGGAGATGCTGCGTGAGGCCGCTTATGACCCTCATCGGCTGAATGAGTACCTTGACCAGATTGACCGTATTGACCCTGACCGCCTGCGCCATTACGAAGAAGCCACGGGCATTGCCCTGGCGCGAGAGCACATTGACCTGACCTGGTTCCAGCAGTTCCAGAGCCGCAACTTTGAGATCGAAGAGCGGCGGCTGATGCCGGAGTACGTGGCCCGCCAATTCCTGGCGGCGGCTGAGTTGGTAGGCCTGCGGGTGGAGACGCGGGCGGATGGGTTCTACCGGGTAGAGCACGTGCCACAGGACTTGCGCTCTGAGCGCCTGGAGGCGGTGCGACGTCTGGGCAAGGCCGAATCGTCTTATCGCAAAATCACCTTCCACAAGCAGGTTTTGGAGACGGATCAGGGGCAGGACGCGGTACTTTTGGGGCCAGGCCATCCCCTCTACGCCGCCTTAGACGAGAAGCTCAACGCCCGCCTGTCCAGCCTGCGTGGGGCGGTGAGCGTCTTTGTTGATTCCCACACCAGTACGCCGTATCACCTACACTTCATTGAGATGGAGATTAAGGGCGAACCATCGGTTACACGGCCCAACGCCGTCTTGCACGCCGAACTGGTGGCGGTGAAGGAGATAAGCCAGGACGGCGTCTTGTCCCACGAAATTCTCCCACCTGACGTCTTGCACGACCTGGCGATTCATCCTGATCCACCGCCACGGATACCCAAGATAGACCCCCAGGGCGCACTGGACTTCGTCAAGGCGACGTATCAACTGGCGAAGCGCCGTCAGATTCAGGAGGAACGCCGCCAGTACGCCCAGATTGTCCGGGACTATCTGCGCAAGTCCTTTGCGGCGCGGATTCGCGCTGCGGAGAGCCGCGCCATGGCCCTCAAGGCCCGCGAGGCCGCCGGTGAGACTGCCGTGGCCCTGGCTAGACAGCAGGCCGAAGATGACCTGCGTGACCTGCACCGCACCTGCGGCGAGCGGTTGGCTGGCCTGGAGCGGCTGGCCATTGCCCGCAGTGGCCTGGTGCGTCACCTGGCTACCGCCCTGGTCCTGCCGCCCGGTGACGTGTCTACCCTGACCGCCGATCTGATCGAAGACGAGGTGGAGAAGCTAGAGAGTGAACTGGCGGCAATGCGTGTGGTCCTGGCCTACGAGCGGGCGCGTGGTTGGGAACCGTCCGATGTGAGCAACCTGCACGATTGTTGTGGCTTTGACATCCGCAGCCTAGGCCCCACCGATCCGGCTACCGGCCAGCGACCGGTGCGGCGCATTGAGGTGAAGGGGCGTCGCCGTAGCCAGCCGGTGCGCATGACGACTAACGAGTGGCTCAAAGCACGGCAATTGGCGGAGTCTTACTACCTCTACGTAGTTTGGGAACCCAAGTTGCCGGGGGCAACGCCGTGCATCGTTCCAGACCCTGGACACACCCTGGAGCACGTAGCGCGGGAGGTACGGGCCATCAGCCACATGGAGATGCCCGCGGAGGCAGTCGAGCGAGCCGCCGTTTGCATTGATGGCCGGTTGGTTGTATAATGTGCAGCAAAACTTACTTGGGAGGTACAATCTAATGGGAGAGGCAGTAAGAAAGGCAGAACCCTCCACGGAGAGAACAGTCATTGAAATCCCTGACGATCTGGCACAGGAATTTCGGCCATATCAGGACAGACTACGAGAAGTTTTTCTCCTGGGGTTACTTCAATTGAAGATTCAGGAGTCCATCTTGCTTTATAAGCGGGGTTTGGTATCCTTTGCTCGTGCTGCCGAACTGGCTGGACTTCCTATTCCGGAGATGATCCGCCAGGCTAGAGCCTTTGGCGTACAGCCGCGCTGGTCAGAGCAGATGGTGCAAGAGGAGATGGCATGAAAGTCATCGCCAATGCCGGGCCTCTCATGGCTCTGGGTAAGCTTGGTCTACTCCATCTGCTCCACCAACTCTATGAGTCAGTGGAGATCCCTCCGGCGGTATACGAAGAGGTGGTGACTGTTGGTCTGGAGTTCGAGCAACCGGATGCCTACGCTGTTGAGCTTGCTGTGGCCACCAAAGAGATTACCGTGGTCAGCATGGACGACGCCGACCTGCCAGAGGCTGTGCGTGATCTGCCCATCGGTAGGGGTGAGAAGCAAGCCATTCAACTTGGTCTGCTAGAGTCGCCGGACTGGATATTGCTGGATGACTTGCTAGCCAGAGAAGAAGCCCAGCGGCTTGGGCTGAAAGCCAAGGGAACGCTGGGCATTATTGTCGAGGCCTACCGTAGGGGATACCTATCCATCGGCGAGGTAGAGCTGATCCTTCAGTCTATCATGACCAGAGAAGACATCTGGATCAGCGAGGCGTTGGTGCGCCGTGTAGGGAACGAGTTGCGGAAGGTGCGGTAAGAATGACCGACAAGCGTCTCATCGAAGACTACCTGCCCATTGAAGCCATCTCCGCCGAGGCGCGGCGGGAGAAGTCCGTGCGCCAGGGGCACATCAGCACCCTGCACCTCTGGTGGGCGCGGCGTCCCCTGGTGGCCTGCCGCGCCGCGGTGTTTGGCGCCCTGGTGCCAGCGGGCGCAGCCTCGCCCGATTTTGTGGCCGACCTCTGCAAGTACCCCGGCCCACGCGACAAGATTCAGGAGGCGCAGCGGCTCATCCTGCAGGCCCACGCCGCACGCCTGACCGCCGAACGCGGCGAGTTGGTGACGGTCGAGGACATTGAAGCCGGCCGCGCCCCCCGCCCGCGCGTCCTGGACATGTTCGCCGGCGGTGGCTCGATCCCCCTGGAGGCCCTGCGTCTGGGCTGCGAAGCCTATGCCCTGGAGCTCAATCCGGTGGCCCACCTCATCGAGCTCTGCACTCTGGTCTATCCGCAAAAGTACGGCCAACCCGACCCGGCGGCCAAAGGCTGTGCCCCAGACGGCACCTGGGCTGGCCTGGCTGCCGAGGTGGAGCACTGGGGCAAATGGGTGCTGGAGCGCGTCAAGGCGGAGATTGGCGACCTGTATCCGCCTATCCCGGAGACGGGGGGACGGGGAGACAAGGAGCAGCGGGGATGGGCAGACGGGGTGCAGATAGCCATGTCGGGCGACCTGGCCCCAATCGGCAATCCGCAATCGGCAATCGGCAATCCCCTGACCCCGGTGGCCTACCTCTGGACGCGCACCGTGCGCTGCAAAAACCCCGCCTGCGGCGGCACAGTTCCCCTGGTGCGCCAGACCTGGCTGTGCCGGAAGGAGAGGCGCTACATAGCCCTGAAAATGGTGGCGGAGAGTGAATCAGGAAATCAGGGAATCAGGGAATCAGGTGAGCAACAATCGGCAATCGGCAATCGGCAATCGAAAACCGTGAGGTTTCGTGTAGTTGAGTCAGCAACAGAACAGGGCCTGGGCTTTGACCCCGCCGACCTGTCCAAAGGCGGCAACGCCACCTGTCCCTTCTGCGGTACTGTGGCCGACAGCACGTACGTGAAAGCAGAAGGCCAGGCCGGCCGCATTGGTCGCCAGGCCATGGCCGTGGTCTGCACCCGCCCCGGTAAGAGTGGCAAAATCTACCTCAGCGCAGACGACATCCATCCCTCCCTCTTGCCAGATGACGATGCCATTCAGGCGCGCATTCAGAAGCTGTGCGCGGAGACCGGCCTGACCGTGCCTGATGAACCCATTATCACCGACGCTAAAGGCAGTGCTTGGGTGATTCAATATGGCCTGGAACGCTTTGGGAACTTATTCATTCCACGTCAACTGTTGGCTCTACTGACCTTTGCCAGACATATCCGCCCTGCCTATGATGAAATGCTGCAACAAGGTTATAGTCAGGAGCGAGCCAAGGCGATAGCAACATATCTGGGATTGTCCTTGACCAAGTTGGCCGATTTGCATTGCTCTCTTGCGTCGTGGAAAAATGGGGCAGAGGCAGTTGTTCATGCCCTGGCGCGACAGGCATTGCCTATGGTTTGGGATTTTGCCGAGAGTAATTCTATCTCTACTTACGGTGCATCTTGGTACAGTGCTGTATCCCGTAGCGTTAGAACACTACAAGAAATTGAATGGCCTGGTCTCTCAGGGAGAGTCTACCGTGGCTCGGCTACTCAATCGCCCTTAGAGGCAGTCACCTTCGATGCTGTTGTTACTGACCCACCTTATTACGATAACGTAGCCTATGCTGATCTATCTGATTTCTTCTATGTCTGGCTCAAACGGAGCGTGGGTTTTCTCCATCAGGAGCATTTCTCGTCGCAACTCACTCCTAAGAAATGGGAGGCAGTAGCTGATGCAACCCGGCACAAGGGCGACCGTCAGCAAGCCGCCAGAGTATATGAACAAATGATGGCCCAGTCGTTTGCTGAAGCAGGGCGTGTTCTCAAGCCAGGTGCGCCGTTGGCCATAGTCTATGCCCACAAAACTACTTTAGGCTGGGCCACGTTGGTAGACGCCTTGCGTATTGCTGGCTTTACCGTCACCGAAGCTTGGCCCTTAGATACCGAGATGGAAGCGAGAATCCGAGCAGTAGAGACTGCCTCTCTCGCCTCTTCCATCTTCCTGGTCGCCCGCCGCCGCGAGGAGAACGAAACCGGCTCTTACGAAGAGCAGGTGCAGCCGGAACTGGAGCAAATCGTGCGGGAGCGGGTGGACACCCTTTGGAAACAGGGCGTCAGCGGTGCGGACCTGGTCATTGCCTGCGTGGGGGCGGGGCTGCGGGCCTTCACCCGCTTTGCCCGCGTGGAGTACGCCAACGGGGAAGAGGTGCCGGCGAATAAGTTCCTGGCTGAGGTGGAGGGCGTGGTGCTGGAGACCCTGCTGGAGAACCTCTTTGGCCTGCCCCGGTCGAGCGTGTCGGCGGTGGACGCGTCCACGCGCTTTTACGTCCTGTGGCGTTTTGCCTATCGCACGGCAGCCATAGACGCCGGGGAGGCCATCGTCTTCTCCTATCCCCAGGGCGTGGAGCTGGATGGGCCACGCAGCCTTTCCTATGGCCCCCGCGCCCTGGTGGAGAAGCAGAAAAACACCTATCGCCTGCGTGACTTCACCGAGCGCGGCGCCGATGAGAAGCTGGGACTCCCCCTGGACAGCGCATCTGCCCCCTTGATTGACGTGCTGCACCGCGTGCTCTGGCTGATGGAGAATCAGCCGGCCAAGATGGGGGAATACCTGGATGAGGCCCGGCCAGATTTTGATCGCCTGCGCGTGGTGGCGGAGACACTGGCCGGTCCCAAGCTGGCTGGTAACAGCGTGGGCGGCAAGCCGTTGGTTGCGGCGCGCGGGGCGGAAGCGGCGGCGCTGCGCGTCTTGACTACCAACTGGCGCACACTCATCGAAGCGCATCGGGGGACACTGTTATAAATTGCGGATTGCGGACTACGGACTACTCACGCCAATCGCCAATCGAAAATCGAAAATCGCCAATCGCCGATCCGGAGGTACGAACATGAACTTCAGCGATAAACTCCACGAAGTTGACCAACTCCTGGCTGGGGGGCACTTCCCCCAGGCGGTGACCGCCGCTGGGCAAGTGCTGGAAGAGCTCTTGCGCCACCTGTACCGGCAGGCCCTGCCCAAACTCTCCCCCGCTGACCAGAAGGAAGTTGCGGATAAGATCGAGCGGCTTGGTGGCGGGGAGAAGACGGCCGATAGGCTCACCCTGGGCCAACTCGTCGGTGTCTGCCGTGAAGCACGGCTGTTCGAGAAATGCGAAAAGCCGCTGGGGCTGGACCTGGCCCGCCTGCGCCGCGCCGACCTCACCACCCTGGTAGACGTTCGCAACCAGGCTGCCCACACTGGCGCTGTAGAGGAAGACGAAGCCCGGTTCGTAGCCTCGCAAGTTCGCCTCTTTGCGCGTGAGGCTGGTCTGCTGGCAGCGCCAGAGCCGGTCAAGAAGACTAAACTGGCCGCCGAAGCCCTTCGTCCCTGGAGCCAGGTGGTGCGGCTCAACGCCGACGTCGCCGATGGCAACACGTCCGTCGCCACCTACGCCATAGACCTGGGGGCACTGGTGGCCGGTGACACCAGAATTCCCGCCATCTATCGCCAGGCCGGCAGCTTTTTCCAGTACACTCATCCCACCGGCGGCATGCAAAGGTTGATGGCGGACGTGCTCTGCCGCTTGGCTGGTCAGCCAGGCGACCGGGTGCTCCAATTGCGCTCCCCCTTCGGTGGTGGCAAGTCGCACGTGCTGGCGGCGCTCTACCATGCCATCAGAGATCGGTCGGCGCTGCTGGCCCAGTGGCCGGACGCTGCACGGCTGCCTGATCCGGGAAAGGTACGTCTGGCTGTCTTTGACGGTGAGAAGTTCGACGTGCTGGGCCGGGAGGTGGCGCCTGGCCTACGCCCCCGGACGATGTGGGGTTGGCTGGCCTGGCAAATCGGTGGCGAATCGCTGTACAAAAGCGTAGCCTATCACGACGAGAACCGCATTGCGCCCGGGGGCGATCTCATCGCTGCCTTCGTCGGTCCAGAGCCCACGCTGTTATTGCTCGATGAAGTCTTGAAGTATTTTGAGCGGGCCAGCGCCGATACGCAAATCGTTGGTGAGTCTACCCTGGCTCGTCAGACCCTGGATTTCATCCAGTCCCTCAGCACCGAGATCGCCAAGGCCACTCATTCGGTCATGATCTACACGCTCCAGGCCAGCGCCCGCGAGAGCTTTGGCAACATAATGCTGCTGGATATGCTTGACCATCTAACGGCGCGGGTAGATGCCAAACGTGAACCAATCCAACTGGATGAAATCCTGCCTGTCTTGCAGCGCCGCTTGCTGGAGGAACCGCCGGATAAGGACGTCGCCGAAGCCGTCGCTGCCGCCTACGAATCAGTCATCACGCAAATGCGCTCAGCTCACGCCGCCGATGCGACGGCCCGGCAGATAGCACGCAACGAAGGCCTGGCCCTGCGCCGTCGCTTCGCTGCCGCCTATCCTTTCCATCCCTTTTTGATTGACATCATGCGTGATCGCTGGGCCTCCATCCCCGACTTCCAACGTACCCGCGGTGCCTTGCGCTTTTTAGCCACCTGCCTCTACACTCTCAAGAAGAGGGGAAGTGGTCTCTTGCTCGGGCCAGGCGACATCCCCCTGGACGATCCCGATACCCAGAACGCCTTCTTCACTGAGGTCGGCCAGCGCGAAGCCTTCAAAGCCGTACTCTCCCACGACTTCGTCGGCCCCAATGCCCGCACCAGGCGCATTGACGACCAGTTAGCACGTGAGTACCCTAACCTGAGCGGGGTGTGCCCGGCCACGCGGCTGGCCACGGCCATCCTGATGTACTCCTTCGGCGGTCTCACGCGGCCTGGAGACAGCGCCGGGGAGGTCATACCTACCGGCGTGGCAGAGGCCGAACTTCTGGCCGCCGTGGTCGGCCCTGATCTGGACAGCATCACGGCTCAGGCCACACTGAAAGACCTGCGTGAGCAGTGCCTGTACCTGCACTACGATGGGGCGCGTTACGTCTTCAAGACCACGCCAAACGTCACCAAACTCCTGGAAGATGAGGCGGAGAACGTCAGAGAGCCGGAAATTCGGCAGGCACTCAAGGAGGAATTGGAGAGTCGGCTATCTGGTCGTGTGGGTGCTATTATCTGGCCAGCCGACTCACGTGGCATCCCGGACCGTGAACCCCGTTTCCAGTTGGCCTACCTGCCTTTTGAGTTCTTGGAAGGTGGTGACGCCGCACGCGAGGCCCACGCCCTCAAGCTACTGACGGAATACGGCGATACCCCGCGCAAATATCGTAATGGACTGGGCTTAGCCATCCCCGATTGGCGGCAGGTGGCTCCAGCCCGCCGTGCCAGGCAGTACCTCAAAGCCATTGCCGTGCTGCGCCAGAAACGTGCCTTGCTGAACCTCACCACTGAACAGATGGCGGAACTGACAGAGCGGGAGAATACCGAGAAGGGCAAACTGGAATCTGCCATGCGCCCTCTCTACTCTGAGGTCTGGTTGCCACGTTTGGAAGATGGCAAGATCCAGTTGGAAAAACTGGAGATTGGCGGTCACCCACTGCAAGCCAGCGGCATGCACGAGCGCCTGATGGAGCTGCTCACCGTGGTAAAGCACCGGCTCTTTGGCGTACTGACGCCCAGCAAGCTCATCGAGCATCTTCGCCTGGGAGAAGCAACTGTGGATGGCCAGGCGGCTACCTTGGGTATGAGTGCCGGCCAGATTCGTGACCTATTCTTTGGCACGCTTAGCTTCACCCGTCTGGAAGCAGAGGGAGCTCTGCGACTGGCCATCGTGCGTGGGGTGAAAGATGGCCTTTTTGGCTACGTGGGCCGGGGCGATAAGATCCAGGCCGACCGACTGCGGGAGGGGGCGGGATACTTGTTGAGCCGCACCCAGGCCATCATTGGGCGTGAGTTACTGGAAGACGAGATTGACCTGAGCGCCGGCTTCATTGTCCTGCCGGCAGCGATTGAGGCCGAGGTGCCACCACCTCCCCCACCACAGCCACCAGAGACACCGCTACCACCAGAAATCCCACCAAAGCCGACACCACTGCCACCATCACAGCGGCAGACCAGCGTCCGCCTGGAACTGACCCTCAACCGCCAGCAGGTCTACGCCAGTTTCAACGCCTTTGGTAATCTGGCGGAGAAGGCAGGGACAATCAAAGTCACCGTAGAGGCCCAATCGCTGGCGGGTTTTGACCCTGTCTGGCTGCGCAACGCAGTGTGGGAGCCATTGGAAGAGGCGGATGTGCAAATCCAATCAATGTGAGCAGTCCAATTCTGGCCCAACTGGAGGTGAAGGACAAGAAGAAGCCAGCCGGCAAGACAGGCGCAAGACGGAGACAGAGGAGCTTATCACCCAACACAACCATAAGGAGGCAGCACATGATGCTGGAGAGTTCTCATAACTTCGCTGAGCCCTGTCCCCGCTGTGGACAGGTGCTGGATGATCACACCTTCGTGGATCAGGACGGCGGCGAGCTTTTCTTCCGCCTCAAGTTCACCTGTCCTGCCTGCGACTACTGGCTCTACACCCGCCGCGAGAATTTCAACGTGCTCGGCCCGGCGGAGGAAGAGGCTACCGGCCAGCCCGCCCTGCCGCCTGAAGCCGATCAGCGCATCCGCCTGGATCTGACGCACATGCTGGTGCGCCAATTCATGCCGCACGGCGTGGAATCGTACCAGTTTGGCCGGGTCTGGACGTCAGCGCCGGGCACGGTTGCCAAGACCTGGTCCGATTCTGCGGTCGGCGGGCTGCATCTGTGCCTGGCGGCGTTAGGCCAGGGTTACCTGGAGCGTGGCGAGCGGGATTTGGGTGTGCGGGCCTTTGAGCTGGCTGTGGAGGCCATACGCACCGCCGATGAGCATGACCCGACGCTTTCCAAAGATGATCCAGACAACCGCCGCAAAGCAGCCTTAGTGCTGGCGCTGCTGGCATCGCTATACCAGCAGCAAGGACGCCTCAGCGAGGTGGAAAGCCTGGCCGAAGAAGCCTACGACTGGGCACCGGAGTTCTTCGCAGAAGCGGAGAGCGAGGATAACCCGTGAAACGCCTCGTCATCGCCGCGGGCAACATCTCCCTGCCCGCCGAACTGAACGATACCCCCACCGCCCGCCAGGTCTGGGAGGCCCTGCCCATTGAAGGCACAGCCAGCACCTGGGGCGACGAAATCTACTTTGCCATCCCCGTAGTCGCCGCCGAGGAGCCAGAGGCCCGCGCCGATGTGGCCGTGGGCGAGTTGGGCTACTGGCCGCCCGGCCACGCCTTCTGCATCTTCTTCGGCCCGACCCCGGCCAGCACCGGCCAGGCGCCGCGCGCCTACAGCCCGGTGAACATCCTGGGGCGTGTTCTGGGCGATGCCACCCGCTGGCGCGCCGTGCGGGCGGGCACGCGGGTGCGGCTGGCCCGCGCCACAGACGAGTAGCCGGCGACTTCGGGAGGTACAATCATGGTGGTCTCCCTGTAGGGTGTTGCTGAGCATTTTACCGCTGAGAACGCCGAGTTCGCAGAGTTTTTTCTATTTCTCAGCGGTCTCCGCGTGCTCTGCGGTTCAAAAGTGGTCGTTATTCCTTCAACAACACTCAAAAGGGAGACTATACAATCATGGACAGCGCCTTGGCCCTGGCCCGCCAGCAGGCCAACTGGACACGCTACCGGCCCGGCCAGCAGACGGGCCACTACGAAAGCTTCTTCCAGCGGGCCAACCACCCCAGCCGCCCCCTGGCCTTCTGGATCCGCTACACCATCTTCAGCCCCCACAATCGGCCAGAGGAGGCTCTGGGCGAGCTCTGGGCCGTCTACTTTGACGGGGAGACGGGGCAACACGTGGCCGTCAAGCAGGAAGTGCCCTTCAGCCAGTGCGACTTCAGCACGTCGGCCTTCGCCGTGCGGGTGGCCGAGGCCCGGCTGGAACCGGGCAGGCTGCAAGGCGCAGCGGCCTCCGGCGGGCACGCTATCGCCTGGGACCTGCGCTTTGCCGGCGAGGCGCAGCCGCTCTTCCTGCTGCCGCTCAGCTTCTACCAGGGCGGCTTCCCCAAGGCCAAGAGCCTGGTGGGGCTGCCTATGGCCGTCTACCACGGCCTGCTCGCCGTGGATGGCCAGGAGATCGCCATTGCCGATTGGCTGGGCAGTCAGAACCACAACTGGGGCAGCCAGCACACCGACCTGTACGCCTGGGGCCAGGTGGCCGGCTTTGACACCCACCCCGATAGCTTCCTGGAGGTAGCCACCGCCCGGCTGAAGATCGGCCCCTTCTGGACGCCGCCTATGACGCCGCTGGTGCTCCGTCACCAGGGCGAGGAGATCGCCCTCAACACCCTGCTGCAGACGATACGGGCGAGAGGGGCGTTCCGCTACTTCACCTGGGATTTTCGCTCGGAGACAGAGGCGGTTTGCGTGGAGGGCACGATCAGCGCGCCCAGGGAGGCTTTTGTGGGGCTGAACTACTACAACCCGCCAGGCGGGAGCAAGCATTGCCTGAACAGCAAGATCGCCTCTTGCCAGCTCAAGCTCACGCCCAAGCGAGCGGGCAAGGCCGGCACCACCGAAGTCCTCTACACCAAACAGCGCGCTGCCTTTGAAATCCTCACCGACGACAGGAGTCACGGCGTGGAAATAAAAACCTGACAGGTCTTTGGAGACCTGTCACCCAATTTTTGCGCAAAATTGGCGGGGTACCAAACGGTGAACCCGCAGCACCTTGACAACTGAGATATAATAGCAGGCACATCACCACCAGGAGGTGTGCCATGGCCACGACGGTGCGTTTAGTG
>Ga0315268_10001434_pt1 | contig 27390 bp, 21 predicted proteins | sample C1_top_MG_FD_204535 | JGI IMG/M metagenome (GOLD analysis project Ga0315268, IMG submission 204535) | Sediment microbial communities from Yellowstone Lake, YNP, Wyoming, USA - C1_top | ecosystem: Environmental > Aquatic > Freshwater > Lake > Sediment | place: USA: Wyoming | collected 2017-08-01
CCCTACAGGCCAGACTCGCAGTTCTGTCTCTTGTTCGCTCATCGTATCCTCCAGCTGGGTCTCCGGCAATTGCACCCAGCTAGATGATACCACAATTAACCCTGTTTGAAAAGTGTCGAAGACAGGTTACAAGTACTGGAGTGGAAAACAGCCTGAAAAGTTTCGTCAACAAACCTTCCGGGAGGCCGCCTTTGCTCTCCGGGTGATGGACAATGCCCCACGCCGCTTTATCATGCAAGAGTATGTAGGTTATCCTCAAAGCGATGCGAATTATGCCCTTGCCCTTGCTGTGGCCAAACAGACAAACCAACTTTTATCTGTTACGAAGAGCGGATGGAATGCCAGCGCCTCCGGCTATGATGAGTACGAAATCGCTCGCTGGATGCTCAACCAACAATATGCCCCACGTATCGAATCTAACGACTTCCTTGTTGATAGCGCCAGCCGCACCTTGCCCTTTGGCCACAGCATTACTATTGAGGTCGAGAGTGCTGTGACTATCACTACCGACGCAACCCATTGGCAGCTCGATGGTGGCCCTGAACAAGCCGTAATAAGCAACACCATCGCCTTTACAGCAACCCCCGGGCTTCACCACCTGCAGGTCTGGCGAGCACACCAGGGTGAGGTGCTCCATTTGGAACGGCTCAACACGGAATTCCATTTCGTTTTGGGAAGGCCAAACACTGATCAACAGGGCAACGTCGTCGGGTATCACCTGGAGGCTATCAAGGGCGACTGGGACCGGGATGCCAACCCCGCTTTTCCTCAGGTGATAACAAGTGTGAGTCAGCCAGTGTTGACCGGCAATACGCGCGCCGGGGCACGGGGTGTGCGCTTGTACGAAGGCCGGTATACTGACGCAGAGTTGCTGGGCGAAACCACGGCGAATGAGGCTGGGGAGTGGCATTTTACCTTGCCCAATGCATTGCCGCTGGGCGAGCACTTTATCACGGCGGTCACCCTGGATGCCGAGGGCCAGGAGCCGCTCATTGCTGAGGCCACTTCTATTACCGTCACCGTGGATTCGGCCGCTCCCGCATTGATGACCATTGGGCTACCGGTTCACCGTTGGCGCATCGCCGACCGCACCCGCCTGGTTTATGACTGGTCGGATAGCCTCAGTGCTCTCACTATCCAGACCACGCTTGGTCAAGGGAAAATCACCGACACGGTAGAATTCTACTGGGATGAGACCCTGCACGGGCCTCCCAGCACGGACAGCGCTGCTGCCATAGACCTCCGTTTTGATCCCACGACCAACGTGGGGACGTATCAGGTGAACGCGCCCATGACCATAGTGCGCATAAAGGGCAACCGGCCGATTTACGACGTCTATCTACCCCTTGTTCTCAATAATTTCCCCCCTCCCGCTATCCTTTTCGATGAAACCCACGGCGAAAGGAATACCCTGTCCGAGGAGCGGGCGCGCCAGCTTAATCCTGAGCATCCAGAGTGGCATTACTTTGGTCAGTTTAAGGAGCGGGTCAGCAAAGAGTATCGGCTGTATCGCCATGACACTGGCGATCTGACAGACCAATATTTGCAAGGTTATGCTGTCCTCATTTTGGCTGCACCGGACATAAATATATCCGACGCTGAGGTAGCCAGTGTGGTACGCTTCGTCCAGAATGGGGGTGGGTTACTGATTCTCGGGGATGCTGGGCTTAATGCAGCGATCAACCGTCTGCTCAACCAGTTCGGCATCCAGTTCGACTCCACACCCATTGCCTCGCCTGTGCATGAGTGGGATGCTCAGAGCTTCTACGTGGAAACCTTCGCTCCTCATCCCGTTACAGAAGGCCTTGAGTCGTGGCACACCAACTGGGGTGGCAGCCTCCAAGTGAGCGAACCGGCGCTGAGCTTGAGCTGGACAACCTCAGACGCCTGGAAAGACGCCAACGGAAACGGTGTACAAGACCCTGGTGAAGCATTGGGCTCCTTTACGTTGGTGGCGGTCACCCAGGTCGGCCAGGGACATGTGGTGGTTGTCTCGGACAATCCCTTCCATGATGGCATGTTCAAGGGTTTCAATGCACCGCTGATGATGAACATGCTGGCCTGGCTACCGCACGTAACCCGCTAGGCAGAAAGGCAGGCCACTGGCCAGAGTGTGCACCATTCGAGCGAAGGCCCTGCTGTACCAGCTTGACACCAGACCCCCGCCTGGCGTAAAATGTAGTAGGGGCCATCTCCGATGCGCCCTTGGGCACGACAGAGTCGGCCACGACTCTAGTTTGTGAGGAGACCACCAGTTGATCGTGCAGGACAGATTGTTTGGCCTGGCTAAATCGTTGCGGACCAATAACCGGCTCGTCAAGCAGTTCCTCAAGTTCGCCGTCGTCGGCACCATCGGCGCGGGGGTGGACTTCGGCATCCTAACCGCCCTGGTGGAGCTTTTCCACGTCAACCTGTACGTGGCCAACACCGTGTCCTTCACCGCGGCCGTGCTGAGCAACTACCTGTGGAACAGCTACTGGACCTTCGGCGACCTGCCCAAGCGGCACGGCCGACAGTTGGTGCAGTTCTTCATTGTCAGCATCATTGGCCTGTTCATTAACCAGGCCATCCTCTACTTCTTCTATGATATTGCTGGCCTGCACGTTTTCCGCTTCGGCTACCTGGCGGCCAAGGCTATCGCCACCATCGTCGTCCTGTTCTGGAACTTCACCGCCAACAAGCTGTGGACGTTCAGGGAGAGGTAGACGTGCGATCTCCCGCCCCTGGCAGCCCACCCCTGCGCATCGGCCTGGACTACACCCCGGCCATCCGCCAGCGCGCCGGCATCGGCCGCTACACCCGCGGGCTGGTGCAGGCCCTGGCCGCGCTTGATCGCCAGAACGAGTACGTGTTGCTGGAAGTGGGGGGCAGGGAGCAGGGGAGCAGAGGAGCAGAGGAGCAGGGGAGCAAGGGAGTCTTTACCTTTCCTGCCAATTTCCACCACCGTCCACTGCCGTTCTCTGAGCGCACCCTGTCCATCCTCTGGCATCGCCTGCGCCTGCCCCTGCCCGTGGACCTGTTCACCGGCCAGGTGGACGTCTTCCACTCGCCGGATTTTCTCCTGCCGCCCCTGCGCCACGGTAGGGCCATCCTCACAGTGCACGATCTTTCCTTTCGCCATTTGCCAGAGTGCGCCGACGCCGCCCTGGCCGCCTACCTCAACCGGGCCGTGCCGCCTTCCATCCAGCGCGCCGACCTGGTCCTGGCCGATTCGCTGAGTACCAAGGCTGATCTGGTGGAACTGCTGGGTGTCCCCGCCGCCAAGATCGAGGTGCTCTACCCGGGCGTGGGCGACGCTTACCAGCCAGTCAGAGATGAAATGACGCTGGCCACCGTGCGGCAGAAATACAACCTGCCAGACAACTTTGTCCTCTTCGTCGGCACCATCGAGCCACGCAAAAATCTAGTAACACTGCTGCAAGCGTTTCACGTTTCACGTTTCACGTTTCACGCCAGGGCCACAAACCTGAAACTCGTCATCGCTGGAAGTAGGGGCTGGCTGTACGAGGAGACCTTCGCCACGGTGGAGCGCCTGGGGCTGTCCGGCGACGTCGTTTTCCTGGGCTACGTCCCAGAGGCCGACCTCCCGGCCCTCTACAGTCTGGCCCGGCTCTTCGTCTTCCCTTCACTGTACGAGGGTTTTGGACTGCCGCCGCTGGAGGCCATGGCCTGCGGCACGCCGGTGGTCTGTGCCCGCACCTCCAGCCTGCCCGAGGTGGCTGGCGACGCCGCCCTGCTGGTGGATCCGCTAGACGCCGACGGCCTGGCGACGGCCATGCAGCAGGCGCTAGGCGATGAGGAACTACGCGCCCGGCTGGTCGAGCGGGGCTTGCGCCGGGCGGCGCGCTTCACCTGGCGAGCCGCGGCGCAGCAACTCCTGGCCATCTACGAGAGGGTGGGACGGGGATGAGAATCGGCATCAATGGGCTGTTCCTGGACAAGCCCCATACCGGCAGCGGGCAGTACACGCGGCACCTGCTGGCTGCTCTAGCCATGCTGGATAGGGAGAACGAATACTGCATCTTCACACCACGGGGGGTCGGGAAATCAGGGTATGAGGGAATCAGGGAATCAGGACTCATAAGGAAGCCTGATTCCCCGATTCCCCGATTCCCCGATTCCCTGGTCACTGATTCCCTGATTTCCCGATTCCCTGATTCCCTGTCTAACTTGCGCAAGCTCTGGTTTGAGCAAGTGGGCCTGCCGCGGGCCTGCCGTCGGGCGCAGGTGGAGCTTGTACACTACCCCTACTTCGCCGCTCCACTGGTCAAGCCCTGTCGGGTGGTGGTGACCATCCACGACCTGATCACCCTGCTCCTGCCGGAATACCGCCGCTCGCTGGCTGTCCGGCTGTACAATCGTCTCATCGTCCGGGCCGCCCGCCGCGCCGAGGCCATCATCGCCGACTCGCAGCACAGCAAAGCCGACATCGTGCGGCACCTGGGTATCCCCGCCGGGCGTGTGCACGTGGTCTACCTGGCCGCCGAGGCGCGCTTCCATCCCCTGGACGATGCCGACGCCCTGGCAGACGCGCGCCAGCGTTACGGCCTGGGCGAGCGATTCGTCCTCTACATTGGCGGGCTGAATCGGCACAAGAACGTCGCGGCTCTGCTGGCCGCCTTCGCCGCCATCCGGGACAGGCTGCCGGATGTGCAACTGGCTATCGCTGGCGTGCCCCACTCCGCCGACCCCGCCGTCTTCCCCGACCTGGGGCAGGTAGCGCGGGGGCTGGGGCTGCCCGTAGCAGACCTGACAGGTCTTCGGAGACCTGTCAGGTCTGCTGTAGTCCGTTTCCTGGGCTTCGTGCCCGAGGAAGACAAGCCCCTGCTCTACAACGCCGCCGCCCTCTTCGTCTTCCCCTCGCGCTACGAAGGCTTTGGCCTGCCGCCGCTGGAGGCCATGGCCTGCGGTACGCCGGTAATCGCCGCCCGCGCCGCCTCGCTGCCGGAGGTCGTGGGCGACGGCGGCCTGCTCATCGCCCCCGACGATGTGGCCGGTCTGGCGCAGGCCATGCTCGCCGTACTGGGCGATCCGGCCCGCCAGGCCGAGCTGCGCGCCCGTGGTCTGGCCCAGGCAGCGCGCTTCAACTGGGCGAAGACGGCGCAGGAGACGCTGGCCATCTATAGGGAATCAGTGATCAGGGAATGAGGGAATCAGGGGCTCCCTGGTTGCCTGATTCCCTGATTCCCTGATTCCCTGATTCCCTGACTTTCAATGAAAGTCCTGATGCTCTCCAAAGCCCTGGTAGTCGGGGCCTATCAGCGCAAGTGCGAGGAGCTGGCGCAACTGCCGGACGTCGAGCTCACCGTGGTAGTGCCGCCCTACTGGCAGGAAGCCGGGCGGCGCATTGACCTGGAGCGCCGCTACACCGCCGGCTACGAGCTCATCGTGGAGGCGATGCGCTTCAACGGGCATTTCCACGTCCACTACTACCCCGGCCTGGCCCGCCAGGTGCGCCGCCTGCAGCCGGACATCCTGCACATTGACGAGGAGCCTTACAACCTGGCCAGCTTCCAGGCCCTACGCCTGGGCCAACAGGTAGGCGCCCGCTGCCTCTTCTTCACCTGGCAGAACCTCTATCGCCGCTACGCCTTCCCTTTCTCCTGGCTGGAGAACTACGTCCTGCGGCACGCCGCCTACGCCATCGCCGGCAACGCCGAGGCCGTGACCGTGCTGCGGCGCAAGGGCTACGTCGGCCCGGTGGCCGTCATCCCGCAATTCGGCGTAGACCCCGCCATCTACACTCCCGCCAACGTCCTCTGTCCTTCGTCCTTCGTCGTTGGCTACGTGGGCCGTCTGGTGGAGGAGAAGGGCCTGCTCGTGCTGCTGCGCGCCGTGGCGGGACTGGCTGGCGACTGGCGGCTGATGCTCATCGGCAGCGGGCCGTTGCAGCCACAGATCGAGCGCCTGGCGGCCAGCCTGGGTATCGCCGAGCGGCTGACCTTCATCCCTGGTGTACCCTCCAGCGAGATGCCTGGCTACCTGAGCCAGTTTTCGGTGCTGGTGCTGCCCTCCCTCACCCGGCCCAACTGGAAAGAGCAGTTTGGGCGGGTGCTCGTGGAGGCCATGGCCTGCCAGGTGCCGGTGGTCGGCTCCGACTGTGGCGAGATTCCGCAGGTCATCGGCCAGGCTGGCCTGGTTGTGCCAGAGGGCGATGGGGAGGCGCTGCGCCAGGCGCTGGCGCGTCTCCAGGCGGATGCCGACCTGCGCCAGCGCCTGGGCGAGCTGGGTCGGGCGCGGGTGCTGGCGCACTACACCCAGGCCCGCATCGCCCAGGAGACGTATCGGGTGTATCAGGAATGTCAGGGAATCAGTAATCAGGGAACGAGGAAATCAGGGGCTACCTCATTTCCTCATTCCCCGATTTCCTGATTCCCTGACTGTAAGGGGGTACAACGGGGACGAGGAATGTGGTATAATACATGCGCATCGCCCTGAACGCTCATCTGCTCTCGTTTGCGGCCACCTACCGGGGGGCGGGGATCAGCCGCTCCATCGCCAACCTGCTGCGCGGCCTGCAAGCTGTGGATGCGCAGAACGAGTACACCGTCTTCCTGGGCACGCGCCAGGTCCCAGTGGGATTTCTGACCGCGCCGAACTTCCACCCGGCGCTGTCGCTCCTGCCTACGGCCTGGCCCCCAGCGCGCATCTTGTGGGAGCAGGTGGTGCAGCCCATCGAGCTGGCGCGGCGCCGCAGCCACCTGCTGCACGCCCTGGCCTACGTGCTCCCGCTGGCCTGGTCCGGCCCATCCGTGGTCACCGTCTACGATTTATCGTTCTGGCGCACGCCGGAGCGCTTCCCTGCCGCCCAGCGCCTGTACCTGAGCACGCTGACCAGCCTCTCCGTGCGTCGGGCGGCGCGGGTCATCGCCATCTCAGCCAGCACGAAGCGGGACGTTGTGGAGTTGCTGGGCGTGCCGGCGGAGCGGGTGCGCGTGGTGCACCTGGCCATCGAGGAGGAGTTTCGGCCCGTGACCGACACCGCCGCCCTTGCCGACCTGCGCCGCCGCCGCGGCCTGCCGGAGCACATGATCCTCTACGTGGGCACGCTGGAGCCACGCAAGAACCTGGTCACGCTGCTGGAGGCCTATGCCAGGTGCCGGGACGAAGCCTCGCCGGGGTCGCCTCTGCCCCCGCTCGTCCTGGCCGGCGGCAAGGGATGGGGATACGAGGCCATCTTCGCCGCCGTAGAGCGGCTGGGGCTGGGCGAGGCGGTGCTCTTCCCCGGCTTCGTGCCGCACGGCGAGCTGCCGCTCTGGTACTCTGCCGCCGACGTCTTCGTTTATCCCTCACTGTACGAGGGATTTGGTCTGCCGGTGCTGGAGGCCCTGGCCTGCGGCACGCCGGTGATCACCTCCAACGTCTCCAGCCTGCCGGAGGTGGCCGGCGAGGCCGGGCTGCTGGTTGATCCGACCGACGCCGTCGCCCTGGCCGAGGCGCTGTGCCGGGTGTGGGGCGACGCCGACCTGCGCCAGGAGATGCGCACCCGTGGCCTGGCCCAGGCGGCGCGCTTCTCCCTGACCGCCCTGGGCAGGCAGACTCTGGCTGTTTACCAGGAGGCTAAATTTGCCAACTGAGGACTCGCCATCAGACGCTGCTCCGCAGTCGCGTGACAGGACCAGTGGCCTACTCAAGGCCCTCTTCGGCCAGCCGAATGGGTTCTGGTCACGAGCCTTCCGCGCCCTCTGCGATGCTCTGCTGATCAACGCGGCCTTTGTGCTGGCCTATGTGGCGCGCTACGTCCTGGAGATCGGCGGGAACGTGGAGGACGTGAACTACGTCCCTCTGACCGCCTTCCTGCCGGTACAGCTCGCCCTCACCTTCATCCTGATCTTCGTCTATAGAATGCAGGGGCTGTATCACCTGCCCCGCGGCGTGAGCTGGCTGGACGAGTCGGCCACGATCTTCAGCGGCACGCTCATTGGCATCGCCACCATCATCTTTGTGCTGTTTCTAGTGCGGCCATTTTACTATTCTCGTCTGATCTTTGGCTTCAGCGGGATACTCATCGTCGTCCTGCTGGGGGCTTTCCGGCTGCTCTGGGGGGCGATCCAGGCTCGCCTGCGCCAGCGCGGTATCGGCGTGGCGCGGGCTCTTATCGTGGGGGCGGGGACGGTGGGCCGGGCGATCATGCAGAACCTGGTAGCGCAGCCGGAACTCGGCTACCGGGTGGTGGGCTTCGTGGACGACGATCCCGAGAAGCAAGAGGATTTGGGTCGCTTCAAGGCCCTGGGCCCCACGGATGGCATCGTACGGGTGGTGAAAGAGCACGCTATTGATGAGGTGATCATCACCCTGCCCTGGATTTCCCATCGCAAGATTATGGCCATCATGGATGCCTGCCAGCGCCAAAAGGTGCGCTTCCGCATCGTCCCTGATCTATTCGAGCTGAGCCTGAGCCGGGTGGATATTGATGAGGTCAACGGGATCCCCCTCATCGGCCTGCGCGAGGTTTCCATCAGCCGCACCAGTTGGCTGATCAAGCGCGCCGTTGACGTGGTGGTGGCGGCGATCGGGCTGGTACTCACCGCGCCGCTGATGCTTCTGGCCGCTATCGCCATCAAGCTGGAATCGCCAGGGCCAGCGGTGTTCACCCAGGTGCGGGTGGGACAGGGCGGCCGGCTCTTCACCGTGTACAAGTTTCGCTCCATGCGTCTGGGGGCGGAAGAAGAGCTGGCAGAACTGGCCGCCCAGAGCGAGGCGGGCAAGGTCTTGTTCAAGATGCGCCACGACCCCCGCCGCACCAGCGTGGGCAGCTTCCTGCGCCGCAGCAGTATTGACGAGTTGCCGCAACTCTACAATGTCCTGCGTGGGGAGATGAGCCTGGTAGGGCCTCGCCCGGCCATCCCCAGCGAGGTGGCCCAGTACGAGGATTGGCACCGCAAGCGCCTGGAGGTCCCGCCCGGCATCACCGGCCTATGGCAGGTGATGGGCCGTAGCGAGGTCCCCTTCGACGAGATGGTGATGCTGGACCTCTACTACATTGAAAATTGGTCGTTGGGGCTGGATTTCCGCATCCTGCTGCGCACGATACCCACCGTGCTCTCCGGTCGGGGGGCGTATTGAGGAACGAGGGACGAGGTACGGGGAATGAGGTACGAGGGACGAGGTACGGGGAATAAGGTATGAGGGACGAGGTACGGGGAATAAGGTATGAGGGACGAGGTATGAGTTATGGACGAAGGAAGACAACCTCATGCCTCATGCCTCATCCCTCATCCCTCGTCCCTCATCCCTCGTCCCTCATCCCTCGTCCCTCATAACTCACAGGAGAGGAGCCTACCGTGAACAAGAAGACAGTCAAAGACCTGGCCGTCCAGAACAAGCGTGTCCTGGTGCGCGTGGACTTCAACGTGCCCCTGGACAAGGCCACGGGCGCCATCACCGACGATGCGCGCATCCGGGCGGCACTGCCCACAATTCGCTACTTAATCGGCCAGGGGGCCAGGGTTATCCTGTGCTCACACCTGGGCCGCCCGGGCGGCAAGGTGGTGGACAAGCTGCGCCTGACCCCCGTGGCTCAGCGCCTGAGCGAGTTGCTGGGCCAGCCAGTGGCCAAGACCGACGACTGCGTCGGCCCGGCGGTGCAGGCCGTCGTCGCCGCCATGCAGCCCGGCGACGTGCTGCTGCTGGAGAACCTGCGCTTCCATGCCGAGGAAGAGGCCAACGATCCCGCCTTCGCCCGGCAACTGGCCGATCTGGCCGACGTCTACGTCAACGATGCCTTCGGCACGGCCCACCGCGCTCACGCCTCCACTGAGGGCGTGGCGCACTACCTGCCCGCCGTGGCTGGCTTCCTCATGGAGAAGGAGATTGACTACCTGAGCCGCGCCCTGGAAAATCCGGCCCGCCCCTTCGATGCCATTATCGGCGGGGCCAAGGTCTCGGACAAGATTGCCGTGCTGCAGAATCTGCTGGGCAAGGTGGACGCCCTGCTCATCGGCGGGGGCATGGCCAACACCTTCCTCAAGGCGCAAGGCCACGAGGTCGGCCAGTCCCTGGTGGAGGACGACAAGCTGGACGTGGCACGCTCGCTGCTGGCGCAGGCCCAGGCCCGCCACGTGCGTCTCTTCCTGCCGGTGGACGTGGTAGTGGCGGACAAATTCGCCGCCGATGCCGCTTGGAAGACGGTAGCCGTGACCGCCGTTCCCGCCAACTGGTGCATCCTCGACGTGGGGCCCCAGACAGTAAAGTTGTTCGCCAACGAGCTGAAAGCGGCGCAGACCGTGGTCTGGAACGGCCCCCTGGGCGTCTTTGAATTCCCCGCCTTCGCCCAGGGCACCATCGCCCTGGCCAAAGCCCTGGCTGCCTCCCGCGCCACCACCATCATCGGCGGCGGCGATTCGACGGCGGCTGTGGAGCAGGCTGGCGTGGCGGACAGGATCACGCACATCTCCACCGGCGGCGGCGCCTCCCTGGAATTCCTGGAGGGCAAAACCCTGCCCGGCGTTGCCGCCCTGCTGGACAAGTAAGCCGATTTTCGATTGCCGATTACCAATTGCAGATTGCAGATTGCAGATTGCAGATTTTAGGAGTACTAAATCTGCAATCTCAAATCTGAAATTGGCAATTCTCCAGTATGTCCCAGAAGGAACTCTCCAATCGCGGCGGCCGCCGCGCCCTGCCCACCCTCATCCTGGCCGCCCTGGTCGCCTGCCTGCCCCTGCTGGCCCAGGCCCAGGGCCTGGCCGATTTTCGCCGCGACCCGCTGCCGGGCATCCTCCTGGCCGTTGTCGGCGTGGCCGGGGCCGTGGTCAGCGCGCACAGCGTCCTGGAGCACCCCTGGGGCCAGCGCACGTCCCAGCGCCTCGTAGCCGGGCTGGGCCTGGCCATGGCGATTGGCGGCGCCCTGACCTGGGGCGGCTGGCTCCTCTACGAGCGCGCCCGCCCGGCTCCCCAGCCGCGCCTTGTGCTGGCCGATTTCCAGCCGCGAGACGATCCGCGCGCAGCCGCAGCCGAGCAACGCTTCGTGGAGGAACTACAGGCGACGGCGCGCCAGATGGGGAGACGCGGGCTGCGGATCGAGCGGGTGCAAGAGGCGGCCACCGCTGGCCTTCCGGGGGAGGTGCAAATCAGCGGCCAGGTTGACACGACTGGCGTCACCCTGCGCCTCTCGTCCGCGTCCGACCCCGCTGCCCTGGTGCCCGTCAGCGGCCCCACCGCCGTCGCCGTGGCCCTGCCTGCCCTGGAACTGCCCCTGCCGGACGAGGCGGCGCCGTCCCTGGCCGCTCTGGCCATCGGCCTGGCCGAGGCAGCCGTCGGCGAGCACGCCGTGGCCCTGGCTGCTTTTGAGCGCGCCCTGGCCAGCGCCCCGCCGGCGGCTCAGGGGGCCATCCGCCTGGCGCGGGGGGTCAGCGCCCTGGCCACTGGCCAGCCGCAGGCCGCCGTGACCGCCCTGGAAGCGGCCAGCCAGCTTTTGCCCGACCTGGCCGAGGCCCATTACAACCTGGCCCTGGCCTACGCCAGCGCCTGCGCCGCCGATGGCCGTTCGGCGGAGAGTCGCGCCCTGGGGGAGGCCGAGGCGGCGGTGCACCTGGCCCCGCAGTCGGCAGCGGCGCAGCGGCTGCGCGGGCTGCTCCTGGCCCAAGAAGAGCGTTGGGCCGAAGCGGCCGCGGCCTATCGGGAGGCTCTGCGCCGACAACCTAACGATGCCACCACCCTCAGCCTTCTGGCCGCGGTCACGGCGCGCCAGGGGGACGCGGCTACGGCCCAGGCGCTGCACGCCCAGGCCGTGGCGCAGCGCCAGCAGGCCGTCCAGGTGGCCCCCAACGATCCGGAGGCCCAGCGCGCCCTGGCCGAGGCCTATTTCTACCAGGGCCAGTACGTCGTGGCGACCGGCGCCTACCAGCGGGCCAGCCAGCACTCCGAGCCCGCCCTGGCCGCCCTGGCCTATCGCGGCCTGGGGCTGAGCTATGCCGCGCAGCAGCAGTGGTCGCCTGCCGTGCGCGCCTACGAGGCGGCTATCACGCTCGCCCCTCAACAGCCCGGCCTCCAGGCTCTCTTGGGCGCGGCCTACGCCCAGTGGGGCCAGATCGAGCCGGCCCTCGCCGCCTATCGCCAGGCCGTTGCCCTGCGACCTTGCGACGCCGCCTCGCACCTTCAGTTGGCCAGCATCTATCGCCAACAAAATCGCCAGGGCGAGGCTACCCAAGAGTACGAGGAGGCCCTGCGCGTCGCCCCCGACGATCCAGAGGTGGCTGCCGCCGTAGGTTTCGCCTATGCCACGCAAGGCCGGCGGGAGGAAGCGACGCGAGTCTACCAATTGGCCATCCGGGGCTATCGGGCGGCGGCCCAGCTTGATCCGACGAACCCGCGCTACCCTGACGCCCTGGGCACGATCTACCTGCAATTGGGGCAACTGGCGCAGGAAGCCGGGGAGAAAGCGGCGGCGCAGACCTCTTTTGTGGCGGCAGAAACGGCTCTACGCCAGGCCCTGCGTCTACAGGCCAACGATAGCGACGTCTACTACCGTCTGGGCATTGCCCTTTTCCAGCAACAACGCTACGCCGAAGCCGCCGCCGCTTACCGGGAGGCCCTGCGCCTGGAGCCTAACAATGCCGACTACCATAGCGAGTTGGGCAGCACCTACAGCAAGCTGGGCCAGTGGGCGGAGGCCGAGGAGGCGTACGGTGCCGCCCTCCGCCTGCAGGACGATGCTACCACGCGCCTCCTGCTGGGCGCCGCCTACGAGCAGCAGGGTCGCCTGCCGGAGGCCATCCAACAGTACGAGACGGCCCTGCGCCTGCAGCCCAGCCCCACGGCCAAGAACCTGCTCGTGCAGGCGCATCTGGCGCTGTGCCGGCTCTACGCCGCGCAGCACCAGACCCAGGACTACATGCAGGAGGCCCAGGCCATCCTCAATCTGCAACCCGACCACGCCGAGGCGCACTCCCTCCTGGGCCTGGCCTACGAGACGAAAGGCCAGCCCGACCAGGCCATAACCGAATACGAGCTGTGCCTGCGCTACGCCACGGACCCGGTCCTCATCCAGGCCGTGCGCGCCCGGTTGCAGCAATTGCAGGCCATGCCCACCCCCATGCCAACCGCCAGGCCGTGATGACAGCAGAGAATCGGTTAATCAGGGAATCAGGACTTGCGTTTCTGCGAAGGATGAAGTATAATAGTGTCAGGAGGACGAGCATGAAAAACAAGCCGCCTAAAAAGGAACTCAAGGACTACCTGGACCACTTGCAGACGGATGACATCGTGGCCGCTACACAGGAGGCCCGCCGCAAGAGTATGTGGGTGCTGCAGGATCAGGGCATAACAGCGATGGCTATCCTGATCTCCAACGTTATCGCCGAGGCCATAGACCATCCCGAAATGCTAACGGAAAAGACGCTCTATGCCACCGATCTACGTTGACACCAGCGTCGCCACCGTTTGGCTCTTTGGGGAAGAACGGGAGCCGGCCAGGTATCCCGCCACAGAGGAGCTTTTTCGCCTCATCGAGGCTGGAGACATTCAGGGGCTGATTTCCATGTACACGTTGCAGGAGGTCTACGCATTCTGCGAGGGCAACTTTCCTCCTGACGAGGTGCGTGCCACGGCAAAGCTGGCTCTGCGCGCACTGCTTCTGACGGAATTGGATATTGCTCCTCTGCTCCGGCGGACGGAGAGACTGCTTCACCAACGGCGATTCCCCTTATCGGATGCCTCAGATCAGCCACATGCCATCGTCGCCTACCTGAACAACTGCCAGGCCATCATCACTTACGATGAGCACTTTGGGGAGATTAGCCAGGTCATCAGAGTCTACACGCCGGAAGAGTTCCTGGCTGTGCGATAAAACCAGCATTCACCAACTTCCAGATGGAAATAGCCTTTCTAGCAAAATGGCCCTCGGTTCACGTCGAACCGGGGGCCTTGTTTTGTGGGAAAGCAGTTCCTCCCCCTGGCAGGGGGAGGCCGGGTGGGAGTCGAGCAGTTTCACCCTCACCCAACCTCTCCCTCAAGGGAGAGGAGATATTTTTCCCCTCTCACCAGCGTTCGTAACGCACCAGCTCGCCTAGCGGCTTGCGCTTCTTCTCCCCAGGCTGGCTGGCCGGATAGCCCAGCGGCGTGAGGGCAATGGGCTCCACGTCTTTGGGCAGGCCCAAGACCTGGCGCGCCGCTGCCGGGTCAAAGGCGGCGATCCAGCAGGTGCCCAGCCCCAGCTCTGTGGCCGCCAAGATGAGGTGATCCAGGGCGATGGCCACGTCCACGTCGCTGTAGTTCTTGCCATCGGCGCGCACCCAACCCTGAGCCGGCAGGGCGCAGGCGCAGATGACCAGCGGCGCCTGCACGAACCAATCCCGGTTGTAGATGCGCTTCAGCTCCGCCTCTCGCCCCGCCGTGTGGATGACGATAAGCTGAAAAGCCTGCCGATTGGCCGCCGTTGGCGCCAGCCGTGCCGCCTCCAGCACCTGGTGCAGCTTCTCCTCCTCCACCGGGTCCGACTTGTAGGCCCGCACGCTGTACCTTTTGTTGATGAGGTCTATGAATTCCACGGTCTTCTCCTTGAGATGAAGCGTGTTCCGTGCCCCGGGTTGCGTGTTCCGTATCGAACAGGACGCAGATTCACGCGGATAGACGCGGAGTTTTATTTTCTATAAATCAAAATCTGCGTGCGCAGCCAGCGTTAATCTGCGTCCTAAGCCTTATATTCACGGAACACGCAACACGCAACACATCTTCACGTTTCACGTCCCCAGAACCTCCTCCACCCACTCCCCTACTCCCAGCGCCCCGCCGGTGGCCGCGTCTGCCTCCCGCGCCAGCGTCCGCGCTGTCTCCGCCCGCTGGCTGCGCTGCGGCTCGTCCAGGGCTGGCGAGCGGGCCTCGGCGAGGGTTTGCATGGCGGCGTACACCTTGCTCAGGGCCTCACGCTCCGCTGACAGGAGGGCACGGCTGCTGGTCACCGCGGCGGCCAGGGCCTGTGCCCCGGCCAGCACCTCGCTGGTAGCGCCCTTCACCAGCGCCCGCCGGGCCACGTCCAGGCTGTGCACCACCGTAGTCGGCCAGACCAGCGGGCCCAGGGACAGGCTCAGGTTGAGGGCCTGGGTCAGGTAGCGGAAGCCCTCGCCCGTCTTGCCCAGCTCGGCCTCAATGACCGCCAGTTCTCGCCAGGCAACCATGCTCTCCAACGCATCGCCCAGATCGCCAAAGCGCCACGCCGCCTCCAGAAGGTAGGCCTCCGCCTGGGGCCAGTCCTTTCGCCGGGTATGGACGACGGCGATCTGGTACTGGCTTTCCGCCACCCCCTGCGCGTCACCCAGGGCGGCGTAACGGCGGCGAGCCTCGTCCAGGCGCAGCAGGGCGGCTTCCACCTGGCCGGCCAGGTGCTGCGCCAGCCCCAGGCTGAAGGCTACCCGCGCCGCCGCCCCCGCATCGCCAAGCTGCTGGTAGGCGGCCAGGCAGTCCTGGTAGTGCAGGATGGCCGCCGGCCAGTCGCTGAAGGCTGTGGCTTCCATGTCGGCCAGGCGTTCCCAGGCCAGGGCGTGCCAGGCTCCGCGCCCTGGCGTGTCGGCGGGCAGAGTCTCCAGCTTGGCCAGAGCCTCCTGGTAGCGCTGCCGCGCCTCCTCGGCCGGGCGAGGGTTGTTGGCTGTGGCCAGGCGCAGGCTGCTATCGGCTGTCCACAGCAGCAGGGCGATCTCGCCCAGGGTGCCTGCCAGGGCCGGGCGATGTTCAGCGACAGTGCGCTGCGCCAGGTCGTGGGTACGGCGGGCGGCGACGACCAGCCCCACCTCGGCCAGGCGATTAAGGCCGGCGGCGAGCAGGTCGAGGGCGGCGAGCCAGGCCTCCGGCGGCGCAGTAACGTCGAACCGACTATTAGCCAGGCCGATGAAGACGAAGGCGCGCCGGGCGGCGTCCTGGCTTTGGATCGCCACCAAAGACTCACTGGCGGCCTCGCCCCGCAGGACACGCTCCGCAAACTGCGCCGCCACCTCTCGTGCTGTGCCGTTGGGCACCGCCCACAGGGGGGCGACGTAGCTCTGAGCGCCGGCGCGCAGGCAGGCCAGCCCCATGCCCGCCCAGGACAGGGGCACCCGGCTGACCACGAAGGGCCACCAGCGGAAATCGTCGTCCAGCTCCACCTGTTCCTGGCGCAGGGGCACGCCCAGGCGGCCCTGGGTCTCGTCCAGGACGAGGAGGCTCTGCTCGTCGCCGTGGGTGTTCAGGAGCAGCGCCTCTACGGGCAGCACCTGAGGGTAGAAGCGCAGGCTGGTGGCGCTGGCCTCTCGCCCACGCAGGCGCAGCAGGCGAGCGCCGCCTTGTTCCAGGCGTTGATCGGCCTCCGGCGTCGCTGGCAGGAAGAAGCCTGGATCGAAGTCCAGCACCAGCGACAGAGGCGGCCGGGCCACAGCATCGCCCATGATTTGGCGCAGCACCAGCAGCTCCGCCTCGGCCAGGACGTGGCCGATGGCCTTGTCGCCCCAGCCCTGCACGAAGGTGTAGGGCATCCCACGGGTGAAGACGGTGAGGCGAGGCACCTTGAGCAGGCGCCTACGCAGGTGGCCGTCGACGCGGCTGGTGACCAGTTCTTCCAGGTCGGCCAGGTCTTGCTGACGCAGGGCCTCCTCGTAATGGAAGGTGGTGCTCACCTGCTGCTGACGAGCGGCCAGGTAATCCAGCATGGCCTGGTTGAAGGCCGGGAGGGAGTAGGGCGTGGGCACCGCCTGGGGCAGTTCCAGGATGGACAGGGCAGCCACCTGCTCCTTGAGCCGCGGGTCGGCCTGGGGATCCTGCAGGAACTTGGCCCGGTGCTCGCCGATGTAGCGGTAGGCGTTAGCGGCCAGGCGAGCCAGCTCGTCCTTGTCCAGGTTGCGCTGGATCTCCTCCAGCTTGCGGGCCACGGCGTCCAAATTGGGGGCCGGATTGACGTACAGCGCCGCGCCGGTTTGCGCCGCGTACAGGGCCCCCACCAGGGAGTCCATACTCCCGTCCGCTTCCACAATCACCGCCTCGCCAACGCCGTCCTCCCCTTGTCTACTTGCTACTTGTCCCTTGTCTACTTGTCTACTCGCTCCTTCGTTTAGCCGATCCTGGATCTCGGCCAGGTTCAGCCTGTCGCTGGCCCGCCCCTTGGGCAGGAGGGCCCGACCACGACGCAGGGCATCCACCACACCCAGGGGGTAGAAGCGCGGATCGTCGGGGATGGTGAACAGCCCGGCGAAGGGGCGATCCGCCAGCCGCGCCCAGGCTTTGTGGGCCAGATCCTCCAGATGGCGATAGTAGATCGTGGTGGGGATGGCGGATCGAGGCAGCGCCTGAGCCAGGCTCTTCTCCCACTCCGCCAATCTGGGTCGCAGTTCCTCTGGCAGGAAGAAAATCTTCTCCGCTTCTGCGGGCAGGGCGGCCAGCAGTCCGGCCGGGTATGGGTAGAGCAGCACTAATCTTTGGCGATCCGGCGCACGCCCTGGCTCCGCGGGACGATCGGCCCGGTCGGGAGCCGCTGGGCCGCCGGTCTCTGCTTCACCCATTGGGGCCAGGGCGGCGACGAGGCGGGCAAATCGCTCCCAACGTCGCTGCCAGGTGGCGAAGGCCAGCGCCTTGTCCTGCAAGGGGGCCATCTCCTGGGCCAGGGCCTCCCGACGCTGCAGCAACTCTTCCAGCCGCCGCTGGCGAGTGTCGGGCGCGCCGGGCACCACCAACTCGGAAGGGACGGGGCCGGTGGCCGCGCCGGCTGCCTGGGCCAGTTGCGCCTCGATCTCCGCCAATTGGCGGCTCTTCTGGACGAGCTGGGCGTTGTCGGCCTCAAACTCGGCGGGGGCGTAAGGGGGCATGGGCAGGTCGAGCACGGGCAGGTGGGGGCCGTCGGGCCGGGCGAGGCAGGTGGCCACGACCGCCGCCTCGCGCATCTGCTGCGGCAGGCCAATGACGACGGTGTCGGACACCGGGTATACCGGCTGGCTCTGCACAAAGACTTCCACGATGGTGCCGCCCTGGGGCAGGTCTACGGTTATCGTCGCACCATCCGCCGCCTCCGCGATGTGCATGGGCCGGGCCGCCACCAGGCGCACGAGGGTGCGATCCGGCCAGCGCACGGTGATCGCCCCCTCATCCTGCTGCGCCGCAGCCCCGGCGAAGGCTTCGCCCTGAGGGCTGGGCTCAGCCCGAAGGACCAGCCGCCAGGTGGCCGGCTGCTCCAGGACGAAGCCGATCTTGGCCCGGGCACGCAGAATATCCACCCCGCCGATGTCTGCCAGGTCGCCGCGCCCCTGAAAAAGCTCGATGGTGCGTGTGGCCTGCCCTGCCGCGCCAAGCGGCTGTACGACGCGACACCCGCTGGTCGGATCAAGCCCGTGGCGGCGCAGTTCGGCCATCTCTGGGCTCTCCTCCAGCGGGGAGAAGGGGGTGGGCAAGCTCAGCGGCGGCAGGGCCAGGGGCGTCTGCCCCACCATGAGCTCTTCCTGCACCGCCAGCGCTTTCCTGTGCCGCCCCACGCGGCTGGCTACCCAGCGACCCTGGCCATCAAACTGCCAGGTGATGCCATAGGTGCTGCCCACGGTGGTGATGTCCGTTGTATTTGTCGCCGATGTCTCTGGCATGGTCATCTCAACCCCCCACCCTAACCCTCCCCCGTTGAGACAGGGGAGGGAACTGATTCCCTGATTTCCTAATCCCTGATTCCCCGTCCCCTGAGATACAGAATGGCCTCCAGCACACCGCCAGCCACGGCGCGGGCCTTGTCCGAGATGGTGAAACAGTATTCGGGTACGCCGCGAGGATCTACGTCGCCCACCTTCAGGCCGGCGTGCACCGCCAGCCCATCGTGCAGGAGGCCGCGCAGCACCCCGGCGATGGCGGTGACCACCGGCGCGCCGTCCACCTCGGCCACCACCTCGCCCGCAGCCACAGGCTCGCCGATGCGCCGCAGGCCGTGGAAAGTGCCAGCCACTGGCGCTCGTAGCACCCGCTCGCCACCAACGCCAGCCACCTCCCCAGGCTCGCCAGTGCTGGGCGCCGCCGCCCCGGCCAGGATCACCCGGCCCAGGTCGTGGCCACGCTGCGTCTCCACCACAGCGTGGCAATCCACGCCGGCCACGAATCCCGGCCCCAGGGCCACGACAATGGGGGCGTCCGTGAGCCGCGTGCCGGTGTTGCGTTTGGCCACGATGGCATCCACTACCACGTCCGGCTGCAGCCGGCGCACGGCCTCCGCCTGCGGGTCAACGAGCACCGGGATGACGCCTTCCGCCAGGACGGCGGGCACGGCGGCGAGATCGTCCAGGCGGCGGGCGGTGACGCCCTCCACGGTGACCTGCCCCTCAAATACGGCGCTGGCGAAAGCCACCGGACGGCGGATGACCGTAGGCTGCGGCAACTCCGTGATCACCACCGGAAACCCCGCCCGGTGCAGCCGGTGCGCCACCCCACTGGCCAGATCGCCCCCACCCTTGAGCAATACCACGCCACTACCCAAGATCCCCTTTACCCCCTTTACCCTTGTTACCCCTGTGTACATCTGCTACTTCCTTGTTGGCCCCCCTGTCTCTCTTTTGTCTGCGTACTTGCACCAACTCCGCGGCAACGGACACGGCAATCTCCGCCGGTGTCTCCCCGCCAATGGGCAGGCCGATGGGGGCGTGCACGCGGGCGAGCTGTTCCTCCGGCACACCGTCGGCCCGCAGGCGATCAAAGATGACCTTGATCTTGCGCCGGCTGCCGATGAGGCCGATGTAGGCCATGGGCAGGCCCACCACCCGGCGCAGGACGGCCTCGTCGCTGTAGTGCTCGCCAGTCATGATGGCGATGTAGGTCTGCGGCGTGACGTTGATCTGCGCCAGCGCCTCGTCCAGCGGGGCGATGATCAGGCGTTGCGCCTGGGGGAAGCGGGCGGCATTGGCCCACTCCGGCCTGGCGTCCACCACGACCACGGCAAAGCCAAGCTGCGCCCCGATCCTGGCCACCTCCTGGGCCACGTGCCCCGCCCCAAAGAGCACAAGCTGCGGTGCCGGCGTGATGACGTCCACGAAGACCTGCATCTGCCCGCCGCAGAGCATGCCCAGTTGGTCCCGCTCGGTGAGGTCAAAGTCCAGGAGGCGCGGCTGGCCATCGGCCAGGGCTTCTTGGGCCGCGGCGATGACCCGCCCCTCCACCGCCGCTCCGCCCACCGTGCCCAGGGTCGAGCCGTCGGCGTAGACCAGCATCTTGGCCCCGGCCTCCCGCGGCGTGGAGCCCTGAGCGCGCACCACCGTGGCCAGAGCCACCGGCTGGTTCCTCTCCATCGCCTCCACGATGGCCTGGAAGATGTCTTTCATGCTTCTCCTTGCCCAGAGGGCGACCACAAGGGTCGCCCCTACGGATAACTGCAACAAAAACCGGCGAAGGATATCTATTCCCTCGCCGTAAGTATACACCGCCCAGGCCGCAGCGTCAAGCCGTCGCCTACCGCAGGCTGGCCAGGGCCTGGCGCAGGTCGTCAGGCAACTCGGCCTGGAATTCACGATACTCGCCGCTGGAGGGCAGCCGGAAGCCCAGGCGCCAGGCGTGCAGGAATTGGCGGGGCAGGCCATCGCGCCGGCCGTAGACGTGATCGCCGGCCACCGGGTGGCCGATGCCGGCCAGGTGCAGGCGAATCTGGTGTGTACGCCCTGTCTCCGGTCGCACCTCCAGCAGGGCGTACTCGCCCAGGCGCTCACGCAGGCGATAGAGCGTGCGTGCCTCTCGCCCGCTGGCCACCACGGCCATGCGCTGGCGCTGGCGCGGGTCTCGCCCCACCGGCGCCTCAATGATGCCCTCCGGCGGCACGGGCTGGCCGTGCACCAGGGCCAGGTAGACCTTGGTTATCTGGCGCGCGGCGATCTGCCGCGTCAGGCTGTTGTAGGCGCGGGGGGTCTTGGCCACGACGATCAGCCCGCTGGTATCGCGATCCAGCCGGTGCACGATACCGGGGCGCTCCTGGCCACCCGTGCCAGCTATTTCCGGGCAGTGGGCCAGCAGGGCATTGACCAGCGTGCCCCGGGCGTGCCCCGCCGCCGGGTGCACCACCAGCCCGGCTGGCTTGTTCACCACGATGAGGTCAGCATCCTCGTAGACTATGTCCAGGGGAAAAGCTTCCGCCACCAGGCTGGTCGGCTCTGGTGGCGGCAGGTGCACGGTAATGTAATCGCCAGGGCGCAGGCGACAACTGGCCTTGCTGGGTTGGCCATTCACGGTCACCCGCCCATCCTGGATGAGTTTCTGCACGAACGAGCGTGAGAAGTCGCTGAGTTGCCCGGCCAGATAGCGGTCCAGCCGCTCGCCGCCGACGTCTACCGAGAACTCTCGCCGTTCAGGAATCATCGTCGCTCGTAATCCTTGCTTCTCAGCAACAGGCAAAGGGCCAGAATCACCACGCCTACGGTGAGGGAGCTATCGGCCACGTTGAACACGTACCAGCGCAGGTCGCCGATACCCACGTTGATGAAGTCTACCACATAGCCGTAGTGCAAACGATCCAGGAGGTTGCCCAGCGCCCCGCCTAGCTGCAGGCCCAGGCTGGCTTTGAGCCAAAACCCGTCGTTAGGCAGATAGCGATAGTAGGCCACGATGGCCACCGAGACGGCCACGGCGATGAGCGTGAAGAGGATGGTCTGATCACGGAACAGGCCAAAGACAGCCCCGGTGTTGGTGATGTGGGTGAACAACAAAAATTGGCCCGTCCCCGGCAGCGGGTCCCATGTCTGCCCCTCCGCCAGGCGAGCCACGATCAGGGCCTTGCTGGCCTGATCCAGCCCCAGGACAACCAGCGCCAGCAGGAAGAGAAAAGCATCCCGCCACCAGCGACGCAGGCGCGACACGAGCATCCCTGTCATCTGGGCCAGACCTCAAGCGCTAAAGCGCTCACTACGAACGCCAGATGGTTCGTAGTGCGCAGTTCACTGCGCCCTTGAATCGCTAAAGCGCCAACTACGAACGGCAAGCCCGCTTGTGCTGGCAGCATCGTGCCTCTTGCTCCCTGCATCCTGCCTCTTGCTTCCTGCCTCTTGCTTCTGGCATCCGTTAGCGCCTCTCCTGGCGAGACTTGCACTTAATGCAGAGCGTGGCGTAGGGGCGAGCCTCCAGGCGGGCAGCCTCGATGGGTTCGCCGCAGGCCTCGCATAGGCCGTAGGTGCCGGCGGCGAAGCGGCGCAGGGCATCCTCGACCTGGATGAGCAGGCCCTGCAGGTTTTTCTGCAGAGCCAGCCGCTTGGCTTGCTCGAAGACCTCGGTGGCGTCATCGGCCTGGTGGTTGCCGTAACCGGCGTGTTCCATGAGCGACTCGCCGGTCTCGGCTTCGCTGGCCGCGGCCAGTTGGGCCAGCTCTTCCTTCAGGCGAGCCTGCTCCTCTTCAAGGCGTTTACGGTAGATTTCTAGTGTGGCGATCACAGTCGTCACTTCCTTCCGTTGGGGCGCGTCGTTGATGCCCATTCTACTGCATCCAGACGAATTTTACAAGAGCCTTCTGGCAGGGGTGACGGGCTAGGACGCAGATTAACGCTGATGAACGCGGAATTTCTATATTTTTATCTGCGGCCATCCGCGTTTATCTGCGTCCCCCCGAATCTCTACTCCCGGCGCCGCAGGTGCAGCGTGACGGCTTCGCCTTCGATGTCTACGTGCTCCGTGTAGGCATCGGCCAGCGGGCCGGGCTGCAGGGCCACGGACAGGGTATCCTGCTGGATGTAGGGGCCGTAGGCGACGAAGGCTTCGGCCACTTTGGCGCTGGCCTGGTAGCCCAGGACGATGCGATCGTCTATGCGGAAGCCGGCGTTCTTGCGCGCCTCCTGAATGTGGCGCACCAACTCCCGCGCCAGGCCCTCCCGCTCCAGTTCCGGCGTGACGGCGATGTCCACACCCACCAGGTAGCCTTCTTCCTCGGCGGTGACATAGCCGGGCTTCTCCATGGTGCGCACCTCCACCTCATGTGGTTCCAGGTGCAGGGTCTCGCCGTCCAGGGGCACAGCGATGTGGCCGCCGCCCAGCACCCTGCGGGCCACCGCCGCCGGGTCCATTTTCTCCAGCGCCGCCTTGATGGCCGGCACCAGCTTGCCGTACTTGGGGCCCAGCAGGCCGAAGGCCGGCTTGACCTGATAGCTGATCAGCTCGCTATCGTCGCTGACGAAGGCCAGCGACTTGACGTTGAGTTCGTCCAGGACCTGGTCACTCAGGCGCTCCAGGGCGGCCCGCTCTGCTGGGGTCTTGACTCGCACCAGCACCTGGGGCAGGGGCTGGCGCACCTTGAGCCTGGCCTTCTGGCGGGCCGCCCGGCCCAGGCTGGCCACCCCCCTGACCAGGCGAGTATCGGCCATCAACTCCTCGTCAATGAGGGCAGGGTTGGCCTGGGGCCAGGTGCAGTGGTGCACGCTCTCCGGAGCGTTTGTGTCCACGCTGCGCACCAAGTTCTGGTACATGGCCTCGGTCAGGAAGGGTATGAACGGTGCCAACAGCTTGCTCAGGGTGACCAGGCACTCGTAGAGGGTGGCGTAGGCCGCCTGCTTATCGGCGTCATTCTCGCTCTTCCAGAAGCGGCGACGGCTGCGCCGGATGTACCAGTTGGCCAGACTATCCACGAAGACCTCGACCGCCCTGGCCGGGTTCATGGCGTCGTAATCGTCCAGGCCGGCAGTCACCTTCTGGATGAGCACCTGGAGCTCGGAGAGAAGCCAGCGGTCCAGGGGAGACAAGGCGACGGGGAGACGGGGAGACGGGGAGACGGGGAGAACGCTCACTTTCTTCTGCTCCCCCTCTCCCATGCTCCCCCTCTCCCTCTCACAACCCGGTTGCCACCCATCCAGGTTGGCGTAGGTGACGAAGAAGCTGTAGACGTTCCACAGGGGCAGGATGAAGCGGCGGCGCACCTCGTCCATGAGCAGGTAGCCAAAGAGCATATCCGACTCTGGCTGCTGGCAGGCGTAGGCCCAGCGCATCACGTCCACACCCGCCTTGTCCGCCGCCTCGTTGAATTCAATCATGTTGCCGCTGGACTTGTGCATCATTCGCCCCCGCTCGTCCAGCACAGTCTCGTAGCCTAAGACGGTGAGGAAGGGCGGTTTGTTCTCCAGGGCTGTGCTCATCGCCAACAGGCTGTAGAACCAGTTGCGAAACTGGCCGGGGAAGCTCTCGGTGACGAAGTCGGCGGGGAACCACTGCGCCCAGTACGGCCGGTCGTGGCGATAACGCAGCGTGGAGAAGGGGACGATGCCGGCGTCGAGCCAGGGGTTGCCCACGTCCTTGATGCGCGCCACCTTCTCGCCACACTGCGGGCAGCGGATTTTCACGGCGTCAATCCAGGGGCGATGGGGGGTGTGTCCGGCGAACGTCTCCCAGCCTTCCACGGCCCGCTCCTGCAGCTCCACCTCCGAGCCGATGACCTCGAAATGGCCACACTTCTCACACTCCCAGATGGGCAGGGCCAGGCCCCAGTAGCGCTTTTTGGAGATCATCCAGTCGCTCATGTTGCGCAGCCAGTCCAGCTCCCGCTCCTGGCCAAAGGCGGGTATCCAGCGAATCTGGCGCACTACGTCCATGATCTGGTAGCGTAACTCGTCCATGCGGATGAACCACTCATCCACCAGGCGGAAAAGGAGCTCCGCGTGGCAGCGCCAGCACACCGGGTAGCGGTGGGTGTAGTCTTCCAGGCGATAGAGCAGGCCCTTACGCTGCAGGTCGTCAAAGATGGCGGGCGCCGCCGGCCCCGCCTCCTGGCCGGTGAGCCAGGCGAAGCCGTCCACGAAGACGCCGAACTCGTCAATCGGGGCGATGACGGCCAGGCCGAACTGCTTGCTGAGTTGGAAGTCCTCCTTGCCGCAGCCCGGGGCGATGTGCACGATGCCGGTGCCTTCCTCCTCGCCCACCTCCTTCCACGGAATGACGCGGTGGACTATGCCCGCCTGTGGCGGTAGCTCGTCGAAGGGGCCGCGGTACGTCCAGCCCACCAGCTCGCTGCCTGGGCGCTCCGCGACGATTTGGTACGGACCTTTGATGGCGCCGAACAGGGCGCCCTTCGATAGCCAGAATAGCTCATTACCCTGGCGCACCTGGACGTACGGCAGATCGGGATGGACGGCGGCGGCGACGTTGCTGGTGAGCGTCCAGGGCGTGGTGGTCCACACCAGCAGGGACTCACCAGGTTGCACCTCCTCGCCAGACTTGCTGAGCAGCGGGAATTTGAGGAAGACGCTGGTGTGGGTCAGTTCCTCGTAGCCTTCGGTGGCGATCTCGTGCTCGGAGAGGCCGGTGCCGCAGCGCGGGCACCAGGGCATGACGTCAGTGCCTTTGTAGATCCAGCCGTGGTCGTGGCAGCGGCGCAGGAACATCCAGATGGAGTAGTTGTTCTCGTCGGCGAAGGTGAAGTAGGAGCCGCCCAACGCCGGCGTGCCCAGCTTGCCTACCACCTGCTCCACGGTGCCGGTGACGGGGCCCAAAGGCCCGGGGACGGTGATCGTCTGGCCGGGATCCTCGCCCAGCTTCTGGTACAGGTCGCGCAAGACTGCCGGATCGTTCCAGTCCATCCAGAAGCCCAGGCGGATGGATTGCTCGGTCTGCACGGCGGCGTACTCCAATACCCGCTGCTTGCACTGGCGCACGAAACGCTCGATGCCGTAGGCTTCGATGTCGCGCTTGCTGGCGAATCCCAGTTTGCGCTCCACGTTGACCTCCACCCACAGCCCCTGGCAATCGAAGCCGTTCTGGTAGCGCGTGCGATAGCCCTGCATGGCCTTGAAGCGGTGCCACAGGTCCTTATACATGCGCCCCCAGGCGTGGTGCACGCCCATGGGGTTGTTGGCCGTGATCGGCCCGTCTATGAACGACCAGCGCGGGCCGTGCTGGTTCTGGGCCACTAGCTTGGGAAAAGCTTTGGTCTCTGCCCAGAAGCGCAAGATCTCATGCTCCAGGGCAGGAAAGTCTACTTTGCTTGATACTTCTTTGAACATAATCACTCCTCTGTAAGGGCGAGGCATTCGCTCATAAACTAGGGACAGCGCAGTTTATCTGTGGCTTAGCCTGATGCTTAAGCCCCAGGCTAAAGTAATTGGCGAATGCCTCGCCCCTACTCCAGAAATCGCCAGTTGGCAATCGCCAATCGGCAATCGAAAATCGGTAATCCTCACTTCCCCTCCGGGTTCAGGGGCTGGAACTCCAGCACCTGCCAGAGCATGGGGCTGTCCTTATCGCAGGAGGCGTCCCAACTGTAGACAATGGACGAAGGATAACTCCACTGCGGGTCGAACTCTACGTTCAGGCTGACCTTGCCCTCTTTGCAGCGCCGCGCCAGGCTGGCGGCGTGGGCGCTGGCGTCCTGGATAGCCTTGAAGAGGCCCGGCACGGTAAACTGCGTCGCCTGGCGCTGGTCGGTCACCAGTTGCATGTCCTGCAGGCCAAAACGCATGGCCTGGATGGGCAGCCAGTTCGCCGGCAGAGGCCGGGCGTAGGCCTGCGCCACCTTCCCCCCGTACACCAGGACGATACCCACCTGGCCGCTCAACGAGGGCTGTCCGGCCACCACCTTGATGCGATAGTCACCGAGCTTCTTGTCCTGCCACGTGCGCTGCGCCTGGGCGATCTGCTCGGCGGTGACGTTGATCTCGTAGGGCGGCGGCGAAGCTGGGCCGCAGCCCGCCAGCAAGACGCCCATCAGCGCCAATGCTAGAAGTTGACGAACCATAAAACCTTCCTTGCGGATGAAGGATGAAAGACGAATGACGAATGACGAATAACGAAGGGCGAATTTGGTCCTTCGTCTTTCGTCCTTCGTCCCTCGTCCCTCATACCTCGTCCCTCATACCTCGTCCCTCATCCCTCATCACTCATACCTCGTCCCTCGTCAGTGCCCCAACACCCGCGCGCTTGCCGCTCGCTCCTGCCAGGCGATGGTGGAATCGGGGTGAAAGCGGCGATAGAGCGCCATGGCCTGCTCGTGCAGGGGCTTGAGGTCGGCGTCTCTGACCTTCCATTGCCCCGTCATCTGGTTGACGACCAGGCGGCTATCGCCCTGCACGGCCAGGCGGTAGTCGCCGGGGCTCTTACCCGCCCGCTCAATCATGGCCACCAGGTGCGCCAGCCCGGCGATGAGGGCGCGATACTCCGCCTGATTGTTCGTCACCTGCGGGCCGAAGTCCAGGCGTTTGGTGCGCTTGCGGCCGTCGGCGTTACGGATCAGGCGAAAGCTGCCATAGCCTGGCCCCGGGTTGCCGCGGCTGCCGCCATCGAAGATCAGGGTATAGTCCATAGTCCGTGGTCCGTAGTCCGCAGTCACCAGTCCTCGGTCGCCATCTGGCTAGAGACTGAGGACCGAGGACTGAGGACTGAGAACTGGCTCTAAGTAAGTAGCAGAAAGTTTCTTGCACTTTTCCGGCATAGCGGGTATACTTCTCCTGCGAACATCACTTGAGAGAGGAGACCCGCTATGATCCGTGTGCGCCTAACCGACGAGCAACGGCAAGA
>Ga0315268_10001437_pt1 | contig 27372 bp, 29 predicted proteins | sample C1_top_MG_FD_204535 | JGI IMG/M metagenome (GOLD analysis project Ga0315268, IMG submission 204535) | Sediment microbial communities from Yellowstone Lake, YNP, Wyoming, USA - C1_top | ecosystem: Environmental > Aquatic > Freshwater > Lake > Sediment | place: USA: Wyoming | collected 2017-08-01
TGGCGCGTTCGGCGAAAATTGAGGCGGCCTACGGTGGCTCATTTTCGGCTTCGCTGATGCAGGTCTCCAGCGATTTTGAACGTACCATCGGCGAAATCCAGCGTTCCCTCGAAAGTCTCACCAAGCAACAGGATTGAACTCATGAAAACTGCCCAAGTCATTTATGAAGATGGCGGCCACCGCTGGATCGCCTTGGTGCGCGATCCCAGCCGCCCGGATTACCTGGTCGATACCAATGAATATTTGGTGATCGATGGTGATGATTCGATACTGCTTGACCCGGGTGGTGTCGAGATATTCCCCGCCGTGTTTTCGGCGCTGTCGGCTGAGTTTGACCCGCGCAAGATCAACAAGCTGTTCGCCAGCCATCAAGATCCGGACATTATTTCATCCCTGTCGCTCTGGCTTGAGTTCAACCCGCAGATCAAGTGCTATATCAGCTGGCTGTGGGCGAGCTTTGTGCCGCACTTTGGCGGTAACCAGGACACGTTCATCCCCATCCCGGACGGCGGCGCGGACATCATGATCGGCAGCCAGCGTTTGAAAGTCATCCCGGCGCATTACCTGCATTCTTCCGGCAATCTTCATGTCTATGACCCGAAGGCCAAGATCCTGTTTTCTGGCGATGTGGGTGCCGCTTTGCTGCCGCCGGGTGACGAATCGCTGTTTGTTGAGGATTTTGACCGCCACATTCGCCATGCCGAAGGTTTCCATCGCCGTTGGATGGGATCGGAAAAGGCTAAACGCGATTGGTGCAGCCGCGTCAGTCAGCTCGATATCGAGATGATGTGCCCACAGCATGGATCCATCTATCGCGGTGATCAAGTGCGGCGTTTCATTGATTGGTTTGCGCAGCTTGAGGTTGGTTCAGTCAAGGGTTGATGCGGGTCAAGGCATGTGCAGGAACAGCCGCAGAGAATGAGTCTGCTTTCCTGAGGACGCCAGACTGAATCGCATGACTACCTTGACCGAACCGCTACACCGCCACCACAAACACTGCGACGCAATGTTCGCTGATGCCGAAGCCGCTGTTGCAGCCAAAGATTGGGCGCGCGCCGCTCCCTTGGTCATGGATTTTCAAAGGGAACTTGAGACCCATTTCCGCACCGAGGAAGAGGTGCTGTTCCCTGCCTTCGAAACTACCACGGGCATGGCGGGTGGCCCGACACAGATGATGCGTTTTGAACATGCGCAAATGCGCGATCTCCTGGATCAGATGCAACTTGCCCTGACCGGGCGTGTGGGCGATAACTTTGCGGGTGCGGCAGAAACTTTGCTGATCCTTATGCAGCAGCACAACATGAAAGAAGAAAACATTCTCTACCCGATGTGCGATCGTAGCCTGGCGTCGCAGGCCAGCACGCTGGGTACGGCACTGAGTGAAAGACTGGATGCGGTGTGTCTGAAGGTGAATTGAGTACTCCCCTGATCATCGACGCCCGGGAATTGCAACCGCCCGAGCCGCTCGAAAAAGCCCTTGCTGCGCTGGATACCCTGCCGGAGGGCGGCGAGTTGCTACTGTTGCTGTATTGCCATCCCAACCCCCTGTTCAATATTCTGCGCAATAACGGATTTGCCTGGCAGGAAAACATCACCGCCGACGGCACCCACGAAATCTGTATCCGCCGGGCTTAAGCGCGCCGGCGGATTCTTTCATGCACCCGAACCTCTCTTTTGAGCAGGCGCCGCCGCTTTCAGTGCCTTTCCGGTTTTTTCTGACGGCGCCGCTGTTCGGGGTGGCCGCCGGCCTATTGTTGCTGGTGCAAGGCGGGGGGATGCTGAGTTCGCGCTGGATGCCGAGTGCGTTGGCGGGCACGCATCTCATGGTGGTTGGTTTCATGCTGCAGGCGATGTGCGGAGCGCTCCTGCAGTTTGTGCCCGTTGCGGCAGGCGGCAACATCTGGCGGCCGCGTTGGTTGGCCGGATGGGTGCATCCACTCCTGGTGATCGCTGCGTTGCTCCTGGCAACGGCTTTTCTAAGCGAATTACCGGCGCTTTTCCTCGCCGCTGCGCACAGCTTTACGCTGGCGCTGGGTGCTTATCTGCTGGTAGTAGGCTTCGCCCTGTGGCGTACCGAGGCGCGCGGCGCGACGATTGCCGCCTTGCGCATTGCCTTGGCGGGATTATTGGTTACCTTGCTTCTGGGCGTTACGCTCGCGACCGGGCTGGCGCGAGGCAGCGATTTACCATTTTTGACCCTTACGGACATTCATGCGGCCTGGGGGCTGGGTGGCTGGGCGCTGACCTTGCTGGCCGGCGTTGCCTACTATGTGGTGCCTATGTTCCAGCTGACACCGGCTTACCCGACGTGGCTGGCGCGCGGCGTACCGCTGTTATTGCTGACTGTCCTGCTGTTTTGGACGGCGCAGTATTTCGGATTTTCGGACAACACACGCATGGTCTTGCTGCTGGGCGGGCTGGGGGTGGCTGGCATCTTTGCTGCTGAAACCCTGCATCTGCAAAGCCGGCGTCGCCGCAAGGTCAGCGATACGACCCTGCTGTTCTTCCGTACGGCGATGATCTGCCTGTTGGCGGTATTGCTGTCGGTGTTGCTGTTTGCCATCCTGCCCGCACTGTGGGCTGATCCACGAGCCGCTGTCTGGCTGGGTATGCTGGTCTTGATCGGGGTTTTCGTCTCGGCGATCAGCGGCATGCTCTACAAGATCATGCCCTTTCTCATTTGGCTGCACTTGCAACGTCTGGGCGGGCTGAATTCCTTACCGCCGACGATGAACCAAATGATTTCGGAGCGGGCCATGCGTCGGCAGTTCTACGTGCATCTGGGCGCGCTGGCCTTGTTGCTGGTGGCCGTTTGGCTGCCGGCGCTGGCGCGGATCGCCGGGCTAGCCTTCGTACTCGATTGCGCTTTGCTGGCGCTCAATCAGGTCGTCGCGGTACGGGTTTATCTCGGCTTCAAAAATCGTATTCACGCAGGCGCTTGAGATTGTTGATGGTGATTTGTTTTCCCTGCACGCCAATCAATTTGGCTTCAGTGAGGTCGTGGAAGATGCGCGATAGGGTTTCGGGCGTCAGGTTGAGGCGTGAGGCAATGATCTGCTTGGAGGTCGGCAAGGTGATCTCGATGCTGTCCTGGCACTCTCCGCTGCCCTCATTCGGACAATGTTGCAGCAGGTAACCGATCACGCGCTGGGCACTGGAGCGCAGGGAGTAGGACTCGACATCCTGCACCAGTGCGTGCAGTCGCATCGACAGGCCCGCCAGCATATGGCGGGCGAAGGAGGGGTCGTTTGCCAGCAGGTCGAAAACCGCATCCTTGGCGACATGCAGCAGCAGCGTGTCGGAGATGGCTTCGGCAAACAAGGGATAGGGGCAATCCATGAACATCACCGCCTCGCCAAAGCTCTGCTTCGGCCCAAGAATGTCCACCACCTTTTCGTTGCCGCTGGAAGAGGGAAAGGCGAGCTTCAACTGACCAAAAATCACCACATAAAAGCCCCGCGATGGATCGCCTTTCTGGAACAGCATTTCGCCTTTTGCCAGCCGCTTTTCGCGCGCATGGGCCGCGATCTGCCCCACCTGGTTGGGGGTCAGTTCCTGAAACAGTGGCAGGCGCGCCAGCAGCGCGGGAATGTCGATACGGTTTTCTTGCTGTTGGTTCATGGGCACCTCTCCGTGGGGTGCAACCTTACCATGATGTGGTAATTCGATGCTCTATATGACGATAAAGCATTTACACGTTCTTTGCGTGATATTGAGCATTACGGGCTTCTGTTTGCGCGGGCTGCTATTGATGCGAAAGTCGGCGCTGGCAGGACGGCGCTGGATGCGCGTGGTGCCACATATCAACGATTCCATCCTGTTAGGCGCGGCGCTGACCCTTACTGTACTGGTCGGGCAATATCCTTTGGTTGACGCCTGGCTGACGGCGAAAATATTTGGCCTGATTGCCTACATCATCCTCGGTGCGTTGGCGCTCAAGGCGGGGTACAGTGGGCGTTTTCGTGTGCTGGCGGGGGCGTCGGCTGTTGCTGTCTTTGGCTGGATCGTCTCGGTGGCGCTGAGCAAGAATGCGCTCGGCGTGTTTGCCTGATCAGACGCGCCGCTCTGACAACAGTTTTTTCAGCCCGGCCGCGTCGCGGATCTGAATGTGTTTCTGATGTACGGTAATCAGCCCCTCATCCTGAAAGCGCGAGAAGGCGCGGCTGACGGTTTCCAGCTTGAGACCGAGGTAGGAACCGATTTCGTTGCGCGTCATGCGCAGGTTGAATTCGGTGGGCGAATAGCCGCGCGCGGTAAAGCGCTGTGACAGATTGAGCAGAAAGGCCGCCAGCCGTTCCTCGGCGCGCATGATGCCCAACAGCATCATGACGCCATGGTCACGGACGATTTCACGGCTCATCATCTTGTGAAAGTGGCGTTGCAGCGCGCTGATCTCGCGTGAGTAGTTTTCCAGATCAGCGAAGGGAATGACGCAAACTTCGCTGTCTTCCAGCGCGACGGCATTGCAGGTATGTATTTCCGAGCCGATGCCATCCATGCCCATCACTTCACCGGCCATCTGAAAGCCAGTGACCTGTTCGCGGCCATCTTCGAGCAGTACATCGGTCTTGAAAAAACCGGTCTTGATTGCGTAGATAGCCTCGAAGGTATCCCCGCCGCGATAGAGATGTTGGCCGCGCAAAATGCGCATGCGCACATCGACCAGTTGATCCAGTTGGCCAAGCTCACGCTCGGTGAGCCCCATCGGCAGGCATAACTCGCGCAGATTGCATTGCGAGCAGGCTTCACGCAATGCCGGCATCGACAGGGGGATTACTTTGGCGTGCATAGGCTTCTTGCGAATTGAATGACAAGAGCTTTGATCTGCGTCAACGTGAACTGGTCGCGCTTGCTGCATTCTTCACGCCTCATTTGACGGTGCTTGCCGTCTTTGTTTTGGATCAACATCATCACTTTAGTCGTGAGCCATTATCAGGAACTGATTTTCGATCCGCAAGTTATTCGACGCTTCGATGTGAGCGGGCCGCGTTACACGTCTTATCCGACGGCGGATCGTTTTGTCGAAGCCTTTGACGCCGCCGCGTATACTGCGTGGCTGGGACGGCGCACGATCGGCGGTATAGGGCGAGCGCTCTCATTATACTTTCACATCCCCTTCTGTAACACGATCTGTTATTACTGTGCCTGCAACAAGATCATCACCAAGGATCATGGGCGCTCGGCCAAGTATTTGAAGTACCTGGGCAAGGAGTTGGCCTTGCAGGCGGCGGCGCTCGATGGCCCGCACGACGTCGTGCAGCTGCATTGGGGCGGCGGCACGCCCACCTTCCTGTCGAACGACGAAATGCGTCACCTGATGGAGATGACCTGGCAGCATTTCCGCATGCTGCCCGATGGCGAATACTCCATCGAAGTCGATCCGCGCAAGGTCGATCGCGAGACCGTCAAGCTGCTCGCTGAGCTGGGTTTCAACCGCATGAGCGTGGGCGTGCAAGACTTCGATCCGCGTGTGCAGCAGGCGGTGAATCGCATCCAGAGCCTCGAAGAAACGCAGCTCGTCATTGATTCGGCACGCGAATTCGGTTTCAAGGGCATCTCCGTTGATCTGATCTACGGTTTGCCCAAACAGAACGTCATCAGCTTCAACCATACGCTCGACGAGATCATCAAGTTATCGCCTGACCGGCTGTCGATCTACAACTACGCCCATCTGCCGGGGCTGGCCAAGCCGCAACGGCGCATCAACGAGAGCGAACTGCCGAGCCCCGATGCCAAGCTGCAGATCGTCCAGTTGGCCATTCGTCGCCTCACCGATGCAGGCTATGTCTTCATCGGCATGGATCACTTCGCCAAGCCCGATGACGAACTTGCCATCGCGCAGCGCCAGGGCCGGTTGCACCGCAATTTCCAGGGCTACTCGACGCATGCCGAAGCCGATCTGCTGGCCTTTGGCGTTTCGGCGATCGGCAAGGTCGGCCCGACCTACTGCCAGAACTACCGCACGCTCGACGACTATTACGACGCGCTCGATCGTGGCGAACTGCCGGTGATGCGTGGCCTGGAGCTAACGGCCGATGACCTGTTGCGCCGCTCGATCATTCAGGCGTTGATGTGCCATTTCGAGCTGTCCATCGAATCCATTGAAATCGCCCATTTGATCGACTTCAAGTCCTACTTCGCCGCCGAGTTGGCTGACCTCGCTGAAATGGAAAATGCGGGCTTGCTGACCATCGATGATCAATGGATTACCGTCGAGCCGAAGGGCCGCATCCTCGTGCGCGTCATCGCCATGGTGTTCGATCGCTACCTGCGCTCCGACCGCGAGCGTGTGCGTTATTCCAAAGTTATCTAGAAAGTCGGCGCTGGCGGGACGGCGCCCCTTGCCGCGCAATGCCTGATAACAGCCTGCTCGCCCTATTCATCGTCGGTTTGCTCGGTGGTGGCCATTGCGCCGGCATGTGCGGCGGCATCGTCGGTGCGCTGAGCATGCAATCACCTGCCGGCCGGCCATCTGTCACCGTCCATCTCGCCTACAACCTCGGCCGCATTCTCAGCTATACGCTCGCCGGCTTGCTGGCCGGTGCGGTCGGTTATGCGGCCGGCAACCTGATGGCCCTGCAGCGTGGCCTGTATGTTTTCGCCAGCCTGATGCTGGTGGCGCTGGGGATTTATCTGCTGGGTGCGACGCAAACCCTCGCCTTTGTCGAGAAAGGCGGGCAGGCGCTCTGGCGACGACTCCAACCGCTTACTGGACGTTTTCTGCCCGTACGCGGCGTGGCCCAAGCCTTGCCGCTCGGCATGCTGTGGGGTTGGTTGCCCTGCGGCCTCGTCTATAGCGCCCTGACGACTGCGCTGGCCAGCGGCTCGGCCCTGCGCGGTGCGGCGACGATGCTGGCCTTCGGTCTCGGCACTTTGCCCAACCTGCTGCTGGCGGGGCTGTTGCTGGCCCGCTTCCGTCGCTTTGCCCAGGCGCGTGTAACCAAAGTAGTGTCGGGCTTGCTGGTCTTGGGCTACGGCATTTACGGGCTGATGAATGTAATTTTGTAATGCCGCCGTTTTGGATGATCAGGGTTTGTTGGTGTTTGCCACCCAATGCCCCGACTTGCCGCCGGATTTTTCCAGCAGGCGGACATTTTCGATGACCATGCCGCGATCGACAGCTTTTAGCATGTCATAGATGGTCAATAGTCCAACGCTGCAGGCAGTCAAGGCTTCCATTTCGACGCCGGTGCGGCCGAAGGTTTCGGTGGTGGTGGTGCAGGTGACGCTGGCGGCGCTTTCATCCAGTTTGAACTCGACGGCGACACGCGTCAGTGCGATGGGGTGGCAGAGCGGGATCAGGTCGCCGGTGCGTTTGGCGGCCTGGATGGCGGCGATGCGCGCCACACCGAGGACGTCGCCTTTTTTGGCCGATCCTGAACTGATCAATGCAAAGGTTGCGGGCTGCATGCGGATGTGGCCGGAGGCGCGAGCGCGGCGGGCGGTTTCCGCTTTGGCGCCGACATCCACCATGTGGGCCTGACCGGCGGCGTCGAAATGGGTGAGTGGGGAGTTTTGTGACATTTTCTTGCAAATGCGCGGCAGGGCTTTTAATGGGAGTCGGTATCATAGCCGCATGAAGATTTATCTGTGGCTGATTGTGGGCTTGTTGTGGCCGTTGGCGATGGTGCGCGCCGATGGCTTGCCTGATCTTGGCGAGATGGAGCGCAGCGGACTCTCGGTGCCTGCCGAGAAACGACTGGGTGAGAAGATCATGCTGGAGATCCGGCGCGATCCGGCCTACCTGGAAGATCCCGAGATCGCCGGCTACATGAGCCAGTTGGGGCAGCGCCTGGCGAGCCATGTCGAAGGGGCGCGGCAGCCTTTCGAGTTTTTCGTGGTGCGCGATGCCATGCTCAATGCGTTTGCCTTACCCGGCGGATACATCGGGGTACATAGTTCGTTGATCTTGGCGGCACGTTCCGAATCGGAACTGGCCGGTGTATTGGCCCATGAAATCTCTCACGTTACGCAGAGTCATCTGGCGCGCATGTTTGGCAAGCAAAGCCAGGCGCAGCTGGCTTCGCTCTTGTCGATGGCGGTGGCGATTCTGGCGGCGCGCAGCAATCCGGATGTGGCAATCGGTGCGGCGATTTCCGGTCAGGCGGCGGGGATCCAGCAACAGCTTAACTATTCGCGTGATTTCGAACGCGAGGCTGATCGTTTTGGTCTCGATCTGATGGAAAAGGCGGGCTACGATACGCGTGGCATGGGGAGCTTTTTTGAGCGCCTGCTGCAATTCGGCCGGCTTTACGAGAATAACGCGCCGGGCTACCTGCGCACGCACCCGCTGACCACCGAGCGGATTACCGACATGGAAAACCGCATTGCGCAGAAGCCCTACCGGCAGGTGCCCGACAGCGTGGAATTCGGTCTGGTGCGTGCCAAGATCAAGGCCTACGATGGCACGCCCGGCGATGCCGTGGCGGATTTCGCCACCCAGTTGAAATCGGGCAAATACGCGCGAGAGATTGATGCGCGCTTTGGTTATGCCCAGGCGCTGCTGCGGGATAACAAAATTGCGGAAGCCGAAGCCGAGTTGGCAACGCTGCGCCGCCTCAAGCTGGAATCGCCGATGCTCGAATCGCTGGCGGCGCAGTTGCGTCTGAAGCGTCAGGATGTCGCGGGAGCATTGCGGATTTTGCGTGCGGCGGTACAGCTGTATCCGCATGTGCGGGCGCTGACCTATGCGCTGATCGAAACGAAAGTCGGCGCTGGCGAGACGGCGGAAGCACTGGAACTAACGAAAAAAGAGTTGCAGCTGACGCCCGGGGATGCGCGCATGTATGTGCTGCAGGCAAAAACGTACGCCATGATGGGGAAAAATTTGCAGCAACACCGTACCCAGGCCGAGGCTTACTTGGTCGAAGGGCAGCTTGATCAGGCCATCGAGCAGCTTGAGTTGGCGCGCAAGGCAGGCGGGGGTGATTTCTATGAGCAATCCCAGGTGGATGCCCGTTTGATCGAGTTGAAGCAGCGCAAGATGGAAGAAATGCGTCGCCGCTAGGTTTGCGCTACCGGCCGCGTGGGAATACCGCAGCCGGTTCGCTCATTACGCGCTTATTACGATTGGTTTTAGCTCTGGTAGTACGCCGAGAGGATTTTTGCTACCTCAGGGCGTGAAAACTCGGGCGGAGGCGCTTCGCCGCGACCGAGCATTTCGCGTACCTTGGTGCCGGACAGCGTGATGAAGTCTTCCGGCGTGTGACCGGGGGCTTCGCGCATCATCACCACTTTGTTGAGTTTCTTCGACCAGGCGGTATTGTCTGCCATGAACATTTCGATCAACAGTGCGCCCTTGGGGACATCGTCGAAAATGCTCTGTGCGTCGAAGGGGCCGTAATAGTCGCCTACGCCGGCGTGGTCGCGGCCAATGATGAAGTGCGTGGCACCCATGTTCTGGCGGAAGACGGCATGCAGCACGGCCTCGCGCGGCCCGGCGTAGAGCATGTCGAAGCCGTAGCCGGTCACCATCGCGCTGTTGGGCTTGAAGTACAGCTCGACCATTTTGCGGATGCAGGCATCACGTACCGGCGCCGGGATATCGCCTTCCTTTAGTTTGCCGAGCAGCATGTGGATGACCAGGCCATCGGCGCCCAGACGATCCATCGCCATGTGGCAGAGCTCTTCGTGCGCGCGGTGCATCGGGTTGCGGGTTTGGAACGCGACGACCTTTTTCCAGCCACGCTCGGCGATTTCGTTGCGGATCTCGACGGCGGTGCGGAAGGTATCCGGGAATTCGGTCTGAAAATAGCTGAAGCTCAACACCTTGATCGAACCGGAAACCGCGAAGCGGCCGGCGGAATTGAAGGCTGCCACGCCGGGGTGCTTCGGGTCGGTGGTGCGATAGACCTTCTCGGTCATGAGGCGCATCTGTTCTTCGCTGACTTCCTCGATCGCTGCCACGTCCATGACGGCCAGAACCGGGTTGCCCTCGACATTGGGGTCGCGCAGCGCAATGCGTTTCTGGCCTTTGATGGCGCTGATGTCGCTGGTGAGGTTCATAACTGGCACTGGCCAGAACATACCGCTAGCGGTCTTCATGTGTTCTGCCACACTGAGGGCGTCGGCCAGGTTCATGTAGCCGGTCAGCGGGTTGAAGTATCCCGACCCCATCATCACCGCGTTGGCAGCGGCGGCCGACGAGAGCATCATCGAAGGCAGCGACTCCGCTTCGTGTGCCAGCGCGCGATGCTGATCTGGGTCATATACGAACAGCGGTTGCAGTTGATCGGAACCGTGTGGCTTTATCACTGTTGATCCTCCCGTTAGAATTTGGTTTCGGAGTGCGAAAAATACAATAAGCCCAATGGTGTTTCTATCAATTATTCTTTTTCAACCGTGCCAATGACTAATTGGTGATGTCGATGGCATTGTGTAGGGGTTGGTCGTTTGATCTGGATCAAGTATTGTGAAAACAATTGGCGCGACTTATTCACCAATCAAAAATCGGGATTATCCTGCCGCGCATACGGTGATAGCCTCGCTCCGTTTTATAAACGGTATTTGAACCACACACCCGCCGGAAGCGGATTCGCCAACCGTATGATTGGCCGCCGGCCAAGAAGGGTGCGGGGTCTAAATGATGGACCGCTAGTTCTCAATCAGGACAGCGGATTGTTTGCTAACAAGGAGAGTAAGTAATGCCAACCTTTGTTCGTACCGAAAAGTGCGATGGCTGTAAGGGTCAGGACAAGACCGCCTGCATGTACATCTGCCCGCATGACCTGATGAAACTGGATAAGGACGGTTCCGATACCGGCCACGCCATGAAGGCGTTCAACCAGGAGCCTGAGCAGTGCTGGGAATGCTATTCCTGCGTCAAGATCTGCCCGCAGGGCGCCATCGAGTGCCGTCACTACGCCGACGTCGTACCGCTGGGCGGCTCGGTGCAGCCCCTCCGCGGTTCTGACTCCATCATGTGGACCATCAAGTTCCGCAACGGCAACATGAAGCGTTTCAAGTTCCCGATCCGCACCACCGCCGAGGGTTCCATTGACCCGTTTGGTGGCAAGCCGATGCCCAAGCTGGCCAACATCACCGAGACCGGCTCGTTTACCCGGGACATGATGGGTGGTTTCCGCGCCGGCAATCCTGCCGAACTGATCCGCAAGTAATTTTTGACCGAGGAATAAAAAATGGCTGGTACATTTGACAAACCGGAAGTCGTCCAGGAAGACTTGGACATCCTGTTGATCGGCGGCGGCATGGCCTGCTGCGGCACGGGTTATGAAATCATGCGCTGGGCCGAGGCCGTCAAGGCCGAAACCGGCAAGGACCTCAAGATCAAGCTGGTTGACAAGGCCGCCATGGACCGCTCCGGCGCCGTGGCAATGGGTCTGTCCGCAATCAATACCTATATTGGCGACAAGCAGGATCCCGCCGACTACGCCCGCATGGTCTCCAACGACCTGATGGGTATCACCCGTGACGACCTGGCCTACGACCTGGGCCGTAACGTTGATGATTCCGTGCACATGTTTGAAGAGTGGGGCCTGCCCATTTGGAAAACCGACGCTGCCGGCGTGCGTCACGATGGCGCCGATGCCATCAAGGAAGGCCTGCCCCTCTTGAAGGATGGTGGTCAGCCGGTCCGTTCGGGCAAGTGGCAGATCATGATTAACGGCGAATCCTACAAGTGGATCGTTGCTGAAGCCGCCAAGAAGGCGCTGGGCCTCGATCGCATCCAGGAACGCGTGTTCATCGTCAAGCTGATCAACGACAAGAACGATCCTTCCAGGATTGCTGGCGCTGTGGGTTTCTCCGTACGCGAGAACAAAATCTACGTTTACAAGGCCAAGGCAATCATGCTGGCCGCCGGTGGTTGCGTGAACATTTTCCGTCCCCGCTCCGTTGGTGAAGGTACGGGCCGTGCCTGGTACCCGGTATGGAACGCTGGTTCCACCTACTCGATGGCGGCAGAAGCCGGCGCCGAGCTGACCATGATGGAAAACCGTTTCGTGCCCGCCCGCTTCAAGGACGGTTATGGCCCGGTTGGCGCCTGGTTCCTCCTGTTCAAGGCCCGTGCAGCCAACGCCTACGGCGAAGACTACATGACCAAGAACAAGGAAATGCTGAACGACTACCCGCCGTATGGCCAGGCTGCCGTTCCCGCTTCCTGCCTGCGTAATCACCTGATGCTCAAGGAGATGAAGGAAGGCCGCGGCCCGATCTGGATGGACACCGTTACCGCGCTGGCCAAGTTGCGCGAGACCCTGTCGCCGAAGGAAGTGAAGCACCTCGAAGCCGAAGCCTGGGAAGACTTTCTGGATATGTGTATCGGTCAGTGCGGCGTTTGGGTTGGTGAGAACATCGAGCCCGAGAAGAAGATGTCCGAACTGATGCCGACCGAGCCCTACCTGCTCGGCTCGCACTCCGGCTGCTGCGGTATCTGGGTGTCTGGCCCGACCGACGTCGGCGCACCGACCACGGAAGAGTATGACGGCGTTCCTGCACACCTGCCGTCAGGCTGGAACTGGGGCTACCGTTCGATGACTACCGTCAAGGGTCTGTTCACCGCCGGCGACGGCGTAGGCGCTTCCGGTCACAAGTTCTCCTCCGGTTCGCACGCTGAAGGCCGTATGGCTGCCAAGTCGATGGTCAAGTACTGCATGGACAATGCCCATACGCCGGAACTCGACACCAGCGTTGAAGAGCTGGCCGAGGCGATCTGGAAGCCGGCACGTAACTTCCTCGAGTTCAAGGACTACACGACGGCGATCGACGTTAACCCCAACTACATTACGCCCAAGATGCTGCAGTTCCGTCTGCAGAAGATCATGGACGAGTATGTTGCTGGCGTTGCCACTTACTACAACACCAACGACAAGATGTTGGAAGTTGCCGAAGAGAAGCTCGGCATGCTCAAGGAAGATGCCCAGAAGATGCGTGCGAAGGATCTGCACGAACTGCTGCGCGCTTGGGAAAACTACCATCGCATCCTGACGGCCGAAGCCCACATGAAGCACATCCAGTTCCGTGAAGAGAGCCGTTACCCTGGTTTCTACTATCGCATGGACAAGAACTTTGTCGATGAAGTGAACTGGCACTGCTTTGTGAACTCGATCTACGACAAGAACACCAAGAAGTGGACTTGCTTCAAGCGTAAGCACGTTGATCTGGTTGATAAGTCCAAGCTGTTCAAGGCTGCCGCGCCGCACTAAGCTGCCTGTTGTTGTACCTGAAAACCGGACGTCTTCCGACGTCCGGTTTTTCTTTTGAAGTTAGCAATGGCCTTGTTTTCAAAGGGGTAACCTTCCACGCGAGTGCGCAGGTGTCTTTTGCAAACCAGGTTGATTTAAATGAGGTATGAAATGTCCAAGCCCGATGTTGCCTTTCCGCAAAGTCCCGTCGTCCCCAACATGGTCAGTGGCGAGCACCAGATCCAGTTCTCCTGCCACAAGGGCATTTCCTGCTGGAATGCCTGTTGCGCGAACATCGATATTTCCATGACGCCTTACGACATTGTTCGTCTCAAGAAGCATCTGGGCATCAGTTCGACCGAATTCCTGCGCGAATACACTGTCCCCTACGAGATGGAAAAGGACGGCATCGCTGGCGTGAAGCTCCGCCCTGTAGAAAATGGCACTGCCTGCCGCTTCATGACTGAAGAGGGTTGTGGTGTGTATGCAGACCGACCTACGGCCTGTCGCTACTATCCGGTGGCACTACTTTCAATACGCAAGCAGGACGAATACACCGATACCCAGTCTTACGCGCTGGTGAAGGAAGAGCATTGCAAGGGCCACGAAGTGGCGCGCAGCCTGTCGATTGACGAATATCGCAAGGAGCAGGGCGTCGAGGAATACGACGAACTGGCGCGGGGTTGGCGTCAGCTGGTGCTGAAGAAGAAATCCACCGGACCTGCGATTGGTGCGCCGTCGCTCAAGAGCCGCCAGCTATTTTTCATGGCTTGCTACGATATCGATACCTTCCACAGCTTCGTCGAGAGCGATGCCTTTGCCAAGCTTTTTGCCATGAGCGACGATGAACGCACCTTGGTTCTGGCCGATGACGTTGAATTGATACAGTTTTCTTTCCGCTTCCTCAAGCAGGTGCTCTTTGGCGAGCAGAGCATCGCTCTAAATGAAGACGTTGCCAAGGAGCGCCTGGAGCGCTGGCGTAGCCGTCAGGTCGAGATCGAGAAAGAGGCTGCCGAGAAGCGTGCCAAGATGGAAGAAGAAATGGCGCGGGAGGGCTTCAACGAGGAAGATTCCGGCCTCGGTTACTGTGCCGACGAAGAGGGCAGTTGCGCTAAGGATTAAACCTGGCTGATCACGAAGCGGTGCTTGCCTGAAAGCGTGCGCGGAATTTCCGCCACGCGATTCAGTTCAAGCACTATGCGCTCATCGAGATCCTGACAGATGGCTGTCTGCAAGGTCGCTTGCAGCGTTGGGGTGAGCGTTTCAGCCGAAATCACCAGATTCAGGGTGAGCCGCTCCGGCACCGCCTGAATGACCTGAAACTGCTCGATCTCCGCTCGTCCGGCAAGTAGCCGGTTGAAGTAGGAGGGGTGGATGCGCTTGCCGCCGGGTGTCAGAATCAGATCATTCTGCCGGCACAGGCCCATCTCCATCAGCGGAAATGGCGAGCCACAGTTGCAGTCACCCGCCTTGAGCTTCCCGGCATCGCCGTTTTCATAGCGGATCATCGGCATCAGGCGGTTGGTCAGCGAGGTGATGACCAGTCGCTCTTCCGGCGCCTCCAGCCAGACCATGTCGGTAAAAACATGCATGTTGCCGTGCCGGCATTCGCAGGCAATGTTGGGTATCTCGCGGCTACCGTACTGGTTGAATACCTGACAGCCAAAGGCGCGCTCAATGACTTGTCGCTGCGCGTCGTCGAGTACTTCGGCCGTCGAATAAACGCCGATTACGCTGGCGGGCATCGGCAGGTGCTGGTCGATGACGTGGCGTGCCAGCGTGGCGAGAATCGAGGCATAGCCTTGCAGCAGCACCGGGCGATAGCGCTGGACGAAGCTTGCCCAGTCCTGCAGCTTGCTTGCGGCGACCGCAAAGGCCGGGATGGTTTTCTCAGCAGCGATGAAATCGCCGAATACTTCGCCACCGAAAACACCGCCGGCCACGGTGTCCTGGCGCGCACCCCAGAAATTGAGAATCTTCTCGCCCGGCCGCCAGCCGGACATCATGTAGCTGCGCATCATGCCGGCGCGCATCAACTCGTGTTTGGCCGCGTCGTAATAGAACGCCAGCGGCGCACCGGTTGAACCACCCGTGTAGCCGATGTGCGTCGTCTGCGGGTCGGCGTTGCGAACGAGCATGTCCGCCATGTGCTGGCGCATGGCGTCCTTGCAAAGGATCGGTAGTGCGGCAAAATCGTCGCCCAGCCCGGCGAATCTGTCGCGGTAGTAAGGCGTATTTTCAACGGCGAAGCTGACGATGGCACCTAGATCCTGCTGTTGCTTGCGCAAGACTTGCGCGCGTGTCATGGCTTGGGTGGCGAGCAGGCTGTCGAGTTGAGCGTAGCGCGCGGCGCGTTGCCGCCGGTGCAGCCAGTGCCTCAGCCAGCGCAAAGAACCTGCTCCCAGGCTTGCCGATCTGCCGGATAGCGGGCAATCGCCTCGCTGAGATCGGCGCGCCATTTTTCCCATGGCGCGGCAGCGTTAATCCGCGCATGGCCGGTGGAGTCGGCACCGAAGTTACGTTGGATGTTGGCCACGAACGAGTTGAAGTGGGCGAGCGCCGCCGCCTGTTTCGGTGTGTGGTTCCACCAGTGGGCGGGATTGTGCAGCAGGGCTACCAGCATCTGGAGCTTTTCCAGAATGTCGCGTTGCCGGGTGTTGTACTTCTCGAGCATCTCAGCACGCACGGTATCCAGCGTTTCAGCAAAGTCGGCGTTGGCGAGACGGCGTTCTGTTGTCAGAGTTTCAATCGTGAAAAGCATCACATCACCGTAGAACTGGCGCTCGAACTCGCCGCTCATGTCGATATCCTGCTGAGTGGTATCGATGCCCGGACGGAATTCGGCCTGCCCGCCGCTTTCCACTGTGCGCTTGTGCAGCATCGGCAGATTGGCGGAAACGAAGCGCGGGCCGATCTCGGCCTTGATCAGGCGGCCCAGCGTCGGGCCGGACATGCGCAATCTGAGAGCGGCGAACGGGATGAAATACTTCAGTGCTGCCGGGCGGAACACGTAGTTGCCCGCATACACCGTTCGGGCGGCTTGTACGCTCTCGAGTGCGTCGCTGGGCTGGTAATACGAAATGCGCGTCGGATGTTCGCCGTAAAAGAAGCTGTTGAGCCGCGCCGCGAAATGGGCGAAACAGTCCGACTCACTGTGCTCACCCGCGAGCGTGCAGGGGTAGCGATAGGCTGCTACGGCGGGTGTGAAGCCGAAGAGGTCGGCCATGTCGTGATACGCCGCTTCGCCAGTACGGTGCGCTGCGGTTTCGTGGTGTTGGCAGGCGCATGCAGGGACGTTGGCCAGCGTTTGCCGCAGGAAGCCGATCACATCATCGAGAAAGTTGCGGGTCATGACGGCCGGCGAGACCGGTGGGTCGCCGACTACTTTGCCGGTCAGTAGCAGCGCATCGGTGCGCGAAAATATTTGGTCGAGCGCCCCGAAGTAATCAATGACGTAGCCATTATCTTCCGCGAGATTCACGCGGAACTCCTGGTCGCTGTCGAGTGACCAGATGAGCGTGTGCTGGTCTGGCGCATCATTTACCATCTGCGCCGCCTTCAGGTAGGCGATGTTGCGCATCACACCCTGGCCTTTATGGCCAAATTTCTCACGCGCGGCGCTACCGAGCACGCCGGGCAGCATGGCCTGTAGCGGTTGGCTCAGGGCAAATTGCTCATCCGGGCCGAAGTGGATGACCCGCATGCGGGGGTTGCTAGAGCGCGCAGCGACGGCCTGATTCGCCGCAACGTTAACTGAATCGGCGCTGTCGTCGGCGATCACCACGTCGATCGGTTGCGCGTAGGGGAAGCGCCGCAATAACGTGCTCAGGCTGTCAAGACAGGCCTGGATATGCTGCGGCCGGTCGGCGACCGGAATGACGATGATGAAGCGGTGCGGGTGCTTAGCGGTCTGACTTGTAGGCGGGGAAGACATGCTTGTCCCAGATCACTTCGATAAGATTGATGCTGTCTTTGAGGTCGGCGCGCTCGAAAAGCGCATCCACATCCGCTGCCGTCTCGATGCGCCAGTGCGCGATGCCGAACGATTGGGCGAGCAGCGCGTAGTCCGGATTGACGAAGTCGCAGTCGATGTAGCGCTCCTGGTAAAGTTGAAATTGGTTTTTGCGGATCAGCCCCAGCGTGCCGTTGTTGATCATTACTACATTCAACGGGATCTGATAATTTACCGCCGTCATTAGCTCCATGCAGCACATCTGGAAGCCGCCGTCGCCAAGGATGGCGAAGGTTGGCGTGGCCACCGCACAACGCGCGCCGATGGCGGCCGGCAGCGCATGGCCGAGTGATGAGACGCCGGAATTTGGAAAGTAACGGTGCTGCGGCGAGGCCTTCAGATAGGTCTGCGCAAGGATGATGTTGTCGTCGAAGACCAGCGCCTGCGGCAGGCGTTCGACGAGGCGTTCGAAAAGGTGGGCGACAACGGTGAAATGCGGGTTGACGACCGGCGCAGTGAAAGTCGGCGCTGGCGGGACGGCTTCATCGCCCAAACATTCCAGCAGATCTTCCAGCACGGCGCGGATGTCGCCGTGGATGGCCAGGTCGGCCCGATAGACCTTTTCCAGTTGCGCGGCATCGACGTCAACCTGGATGACGCGCTTGCCGGCCATCAGTTTGGGGTCCCACAAATAGCTGGTGCGTTCGTTGAAACCCGCGCCGAGCACGATCACCAGGTCGGCATGTGCGACGATATGGCGAAACGCCTCGCCATTCGACGTGACGCCGAGGCAGCCCAGCGAACGCGGGTCGCTTTCGGCGATCAGTCCCTTGCCCTTTAAGGTGGTCGCCACGGGGATGGCGTGCCGCGTACCGAGCCGTTGCAATACCGCCTGCGCACCGGCGAGAAAGCAGCCGTGGCCGGCCACGATCATCGGACAGCGCGCTGCTAGGATCATCCGCGCCATGTGATCGGTCGCCGCGTAGCGGTTGCAGATCGGCGGGATATCCGTGACGAAGCGGATGGCGTCGAGCAGGTTTTCCTCGACCAGCTCCTTCTGAATGTTGTAGGGAAAGGAGAGCAGCACCGGTCCGGCGTTGGGCGAGAGCAGGATGCGCGTTGCCTGTCGCAGCACTTGCAGCAGGTAGTCGGTGCGTTCGACGATCTTGTGATAGCGCGTAATGCCGCGGAACAGGTCGGACTGGTCGATGCTGCCGCCTTCACCCGAACTTTCCTGCAGGCCGCCCTTGCCGAAGATGAAGGTCGAGGTTTCACCCGTGATGATCAGCACCGGCAGCTTGTCGGCGTAGGCGTTGGCAATGCCGGTGACGAGATTGGTCGCACCTGGTCCAGCCGTGGTGATGCAGGCGGCAATGCCGCGCGTCGCGCGTGCCTCGCCGCAGGCCATAAAGGCTGCGCCCTGCTCGTGCTTGACCAGCACGCTCTTGATCGATGAATCGTAAAGCTGGTCATAGACCGGCAGGATGTGCGAGCCCGGCATGCCAAAAACGTGGCGGATGCCAAGGCGTTCCATGAAGCGAACAATGAGCGCAGCGACGGTGATTTGCATCGGGAAGAATTTTGGCAAAGGGCGCATTTGATCACAAGCCGTGCCGATGCAAAACCCTTGATTGACACAGGCAGCCGCCTGTTTCAGACTTCGACCCCGACCCGCAATACAACCTGACGCCGCCTTAACCCATGACTTCAACCGATCTTCGTACGATTACGCCCGCGCTGGAATCGCTCGGTGCTGAACCCTACTATCAACCCGTCACCGATGAGGTGGCAATCTTCGAGGCAGCAGCTTCACGCTGCCTGCCGCTGCTGCTCAAAGGCCCGACCGGCTGCGGCAAGACGCGCTTTGTCGAATATATGGCCTGGAAGCTCAAGCGACCGCTCGTCACGGTGGCCTGCCACGACGACCTGACCACCGCCGATCTGGTCGGGCGCTATCTGATTGTTGGCGATGACACGGTCTGGCTCGATGGCCCACTCACCGCCGCCGTACGCGCCGGGGCGATCTGCTATCTCGATGAAATCGTCGAGGCGCGCAAAGACACTACCGTGGTGATCCATCCGCTCGCCGACACGCGGCGGGCGCTGGCGGTGGATAAGCGCGGCGAATTGATTCCTGCCCCGCCGGATTTTATGCTGGTGATTTCCTACAACCCCGGCTACCAGAGCGTGCTGAAAGAGATCAAGCCGAGTACGCGTCAGCGCTTTGTTGCACTTGAATTCGACTATCCGGGCGCTGAGGTTGAGGCGCAGATCGTCGCCACCGAAGGCAGCATCGACATCGGCATGGCGAAAAAACTCGTCAAGCTGGGCGAATTGACGCGTAACCTCAAGGGTGCCGGCCTGGATGAAGGTGCGAGCACGCGCCTGCTGGTGCATGCCGCCCAGCTGATCGGCGCCGGCATGACGCCAGCGGTGGCCAGCACGGCGGCGGTGGCGCGGGCGCTGACCGACGACCCGGACATGACGCAAACACTCGACGATCTGGTGCGGGCGGTCTTTTAGTGACCGAAGCGCGTCAGCGGCGTCTCTTTGAACATGAGTTGGAAGAGCAACTCGATGCGCTGTTGTTTGCCTCTCCTTCGCACCGCTCGATCGAGCGGCTGGCCATTTTGCTCGCCACTCTGCCGCGCACCCAGCAGGATCTGGTGCTGCACTGGGTCGGCGTTTGTGCCCATACGAACGCCGAAATTGGCCACCTGATCGCCATGCTGGCGCCCCAGGCGCTGGAGCGTATTGAGCCGGCGGCTTTCGAAGCCTGGGTACTTTCCGGGCTCGATAGTTACGACAAGGAAGGCCTGCGGTCAGCGCTGGAGCGTCTGCGCGACCTGGATGGTTTTATCGCCATTCGCGAGGGGCGCCTGTTCGCGCGCTTTGCCGAAGTTGAGCCAAGGCTCGGACGATTTGTTCAGGGCCTATCAGGCAGACCACTGGCGCTGAAAGTAGGCACTTACGCCTGGACGGATACCGAGACGATTTATTTGCCGGAACGCCTTGCCCATTTTGGCGCCAACGAAGACAACCGTCAGCTGTACAAGGCGCTCGCGGTACAGTTGTGGGCGCAGACGCGCTATGGCACGTTCAGTGTCGATCTGGAGGCTGCGCTGAGTCGTTGGCCAGATCAACTTGGGCGCGATGTGGCCTTGAGCTGGTTGGCGGCGCTGGAGGCCGTGCGTCTGGAGGCGTGCATCACGCGTGACTTGCCCGGGCTGGGCCAGGCACTGGCGAGCTTGCGCGGTGCCTGGCCGGATGACCTGAACGAGGCGCTGCCCGACTTGCAGGCGCCTGCCGCCGATATCGGGGTGACGCTCAAATGGTTAGCGGTATTCATGGAAAAGAACGCCGTCCCGCCAGCGCCGACTTTCATTGGGCGGCTCGATCCGACGGTGGCCGGCCGTGTGCGTGCCGAACGCATCGCACGCGATACCGACATCCTGCGCAAGGCGCTAGGCGCATTGAAAGGCATGGCGGGGAAGAAGCCGGCAAAGCCGTCTGCATTTGCTGCGCAGTTGCAAACGGACAGCGGCGAAATCGAAATCCGCCTCGATGGCGAGGCGGTACGGCTGCCGCCCGACGCCCGGGCCGCCGCGCAGTCGCTGGTGCAAGATCTGGGCGAGGTGCCACCCGAAGCTTTGACGGCAGCGGGTGATGGCCTGTGGAGTCCGACCGGCAAGGATCTCGGCCTGCCTGAACAAAACAATGGCCGGGATGCCGATTTTCGCTACGATGAATGGGACTATCACCGCAACGCCTATCGGCGCAATTGGTGCCATGTCTATGAGGCGGATGTGCAACCGGGCGATGGTCACTTTGTCGCGGACGTCAAGCAACGCCATGCGCCCTTGATTCAACAGATCAAGCGGCGTTTCGAAGCGGTGCGCGGTGAGGATCGCATTCTCGGTCGTCAGCCGGAGGGGGAAGAAATTGATCTCGATGCCCTGGTCGAAGCGGTGAATGACCGCAAAAGTGGTGCCGAGCCTTCCCCGCGCCTGTTCTGCCGCCGCCTACGCAACGAGCGCAGCCTGGCCGCGATGTTCATGGTCGACATGAGTGGCTCGACCAAGGGCTGGATCAACGACGCCGAACGCGAGGCGCTGGTGATGCTCTGCGAGGCGCTGGAAAAGCTGGGCGATGCCTATGCGATTTACGGCTTCTCGGGATGGACGCGTAGCCGTTGCGATATCTATCGCATCAAATCATTTACCGATCGCTACGATGATGCCGTGCGTGGCCGTATCGACGCCATCGAGGCCAAGGACTACACGCGCATGGGCGTGGCGATTCGCCATCTCACCCATCTGCTTGCCAAACAAGCGGCGCGTCACAAACTGCTGGTGACGCTTTCCGATGGCCGGCCAGATGACTTCGGTGATGAATATCGGGGCCAGTATGGCATCGAGGACACGCGCCGTGCGCTACAGGAAGCCCGCGAGCAAGGCATCCGCAGCTATTGCATCACCATCGACCGCCATGGTGCAGACTATCTGCGTCACATGTATGGCCCCGCGAGCTTCTCCGTGCTCGATGATGTGAAGAAACTGCCACTCAAGGTCGCGGATATTTACCGCAAGCTGACGGTTTAGCCGACGCTACCCCACACCGCGTAGAGCGGGTCGGCCAGTTGGGTGTAGAGAATGTACTTGTCGTCTGGCGGACGCGGGTAACCGCGCAGTGAGGCGCTGTGCAGGTTCTGGAAGCCGGCCCGCTGCAAGTGACGTAATACCCAGGCTTGGCGAACAAAGGATGAGAGGGGCGGCCATGGCAGCACGGCCTTGGGGGGGAACCAGCGCTCCGAAAAGCTGATCATGCAGATGCCACCGGGCTTGAGCACGCGCGCGACTTCGCGTAACACCGCTTCGGGGCGTTCCACATATTCGATGGAAAGCGCACACAACACCCGGTCGAAGCTCGCCGTGGCGCAGGGCAGGGTGGGGTTGGCGTTGAGGTCGTGGACAAGGCGCGTGGTGAGTGCGCTGTTTTCCTCAAGTTCTGTGGCGTTCATGCCGAGACCGGTAAGGCTGGCGGGACGGACCTGCGGTGGCAGATGGGAATCGTGGCTCGCCATCAGATCCAGCACCGTCATGCCGTCCTGCACGAAGCGTCCGGTGAAATCACGCCAGTAGCCGAGCGCCGTGGTGTCGAGGTGATCGACCAGACGCGGCTTCGCGTAGAAGGCCGTGTCGTCAGTCGCCGGCCGGGCATAGGGCTCGTGCAATCCGGCAAGCTGCATGGTGGCGGGCTGCCGGGCGGCGCTGGCGCTTTTCAGTACGGAGAGAATCGGCTGATAGCCGGTGGCCGGTTCCGCTGTTGCATCCAGTATCCGTACCTGCAAGCGCGCCGCCGGGTCGGTGAGCGAGAAATCCGCCGTACCCGCTTCGGGGCATTTCATCCCGCCAGCGCCGACTTTTGCCATGGAGGCGGCGATATCTTCCGGGAGGTCGGTTTCCAGCGGATCGACACCACAAAACCAGTGGCGATCCTCATGCTGGATAGGTTCACTCGCCCCGTGCAGGGCGAGTTCGATGGTGAGACTCAGACGCTCACCTTACGCATTGTCCTGTGCCAGCAAGCCTTCGATTTGCGAGAAGGTCGAGCCGACATCGAAGGTCTGCACGGCGGCACCGAGTTGGCGGCCGATCTGCGTTGCCGAAAAGATGCCGCGGATGCGGGTCTGCCCCGATACCGGGTCACGCTCGCCGACCATTGCATGTTGGCGCTTCAGATGCTTGAGGGTGGCGACGATGTCGCCGACGGTGGCGCGTAGAACGTCGGCGGCATCCATTAGGTCGATCCGGTCGCGCGGACACATCAGGTCGCTGACCAGCAGGTCGTTGAATTTTCCACCGCGTTCCTGGATCAGCTGGATGGGTTTTTCGCCTTGGGTATCCCGTGAGGTAATCAGCCCGAGTACTTCATCGTCGCGGTTGACTGCCAGCAGGAGGCGCACACCGCGCGAAATCATCGTCTGGTTGGCTTGCGCCAGCGTTGCGTCTGGGCTGATGGTGGCGGCGGAAACCTGCTTGAGGTCGGTCATCACGCACAACGCCGGGGATTCGGCACGCACCAGCGTGAAGGTGCTGGGTTGGCTGAAGCCCGTGCCCGGTGGGGCTTTGCGGGTGGCGAGCGGTTGCTGTGCGGCGACTTCCTTGTGAATTTTTGCCATTACGGTCTCCTGTCTGAGTCTATCTGGGGCAGCTTGGCGCAATCTTAGCTTATCTTGAACCCGAACCGGCAGCCGCGCGCTTGAGGCGGTCGTGAATCGCCTGCCAGGGCTGGCCGACGGGTTTCTGCACGATGATGCGGTCGCAACCCAGCGCGTCGAGCTCGCGCAGCTTGGCATAGAGGTCATGGGCGAAACCGGCGGGATCGGCGGGGGCAACATGCCATTCGATGAGCGGATGATTGAAGGGTGCGGGAAAGGTCGCCAGCACGGCAACCCGTTCCTTCTGGACGATGGCGTTGCGCAAGGTAATTGGCAGGCTGTCGTCGGGCATCAGCACCAGCGGCGTGCGCGGCGCGTAATGGGCTGCCAGCGTGCCGGAAGCGCGTGGCGTCGGCGCAGCGAGCGGGTCGCCCGCGATGTCAGGCACGCGACCCAGTACGCGGCCGATCTCGCTGGCCGAGAGCATGCCCGGACGCAGGATGGTGGTGCGTGGTCCCGAAAGATCGACGATGGTGGATTCGATGCCGACGCTGCAGGGGCCGCCATTGAGGATCAGCGCTACCGCCTCACCGAGATCTTCGCGTACATGTTCCGCCGTCGTTGGGCTGATGCGGCCGAAGCGATTGGCCGACGGGGCGGCGATACCCGCACCAAAGCTGTGCAGTAATTCGAGCGCCAGCGGGTGATTTGGCACGCGCAGGCCGACAGTGTCCTGCCCGCCGGTAACGGCATCGGGTACATCCGCTTGGCGCTTGAGAATCAGTGTCAGCGGTCCCGGCCAAAAGGCCTTGGCCAACACGTGCGCGGCTTCCGGGATGTCGCTTGCCCAGTGCGTCAGGTGCGTGGTATCGGGCAGGTGAACGATCAGCGGATGGTCGGCCGGCCGCCCCTTGGCGGCGAAGATTTTTGCCACGGCAGCCGGGTTGCGGGCGTCAGCGCCAAGGCCATATACGGTCTCGGTGGGAAAGGCGACCAATGCGCCGGCACGCAGCAGGCTGGCTGCGCGTTCGATCTCTGCGGACATCAAACCTCAGGCAGCGTCTTCGCCAGCACCTTCTCGGTTTGGCTGACACGGAAATCGGAGAGCTTTTTTGCCATTTTGCGATCGCTCAGCGCCAGCATGGAGACGGCGAACAGCGCCGCGTTGATCGCGCCGGCCTCGCCAATGGCGAAGGTGGCGACGGGAATGCCTGCGGGCATTTGCACCATGGCCAGCAGTGAATCAAGTCCTTGCAGGTGCTTGGAAGGCATCGGCACCGCCAGCACGGGGAGCTCGGTTTTCGCCGCCAGCACGCCGGCCAGGTGCGCTGCGCCGCCGGCCGCGCCGATCAGCACCTTCATGCCGCGGTCGGCAGCGCCTTCGGCGTAGTCAAGTGCCGCATCCGGCGTGCGGTGGGCGGAAAGCACCTTGGCTTCGTGGGGCACGCCAAATTGCTTCAGCGTTTCGGCGCAGGCTTTCATGATGGGCCAGTCGGAATCCGAGCCCATGACGATGCCGACGATGGGGAGGGTCATTTCAGTGTCCTTTCGGCGGATTCGAGGGTGTTGGCGAGCAACATGGTGATCGTCATCGGTCCGACACCGCCCGGTACGGGCGTGATCAAGCCAGCAACTTCTTTCGCTGACTCGAAATCGACGTCGCCGCAGAGCTTGCCGTCGGCGGTGCGGTTGATGCCGACGTCGATGACGGTTGCGCCGGGTTTGATCATGTCACCGGTGATCATCTTGGCGCGGCCGACAGCGGCAACCAGAATATCGGCACGTTTGGTATGGAAGGCCAGATCTTTCGACTGCGAATGGCAGACGGTGACGGTGCAACTCTGGGCCAGCAGCAGCATGGCCATCGGTTTGCCGACGATATTGCTGCGGCCGACGATCACGGCTTCCGCGCCTTTCAGCGGCACGTTGGCGCTTTCCAGCATTTTCATCACACCGTAGGGCGTGCAGGGGATGAAGCGCGGATTGCCCTGCATCAGCGCGCCGACGTTCTCGGCGTGAAATCCGTCAACATCCTTCTCGGGCATGATGGCTTCGAGCACCGCTTCGGTGTCGAATTGCTTGGGCAGCGGCAGCTGTACGAGGATGCCATGCACATCCGGGTCAGCATTCAGTTCAGCGATCTTCGCCAGCACGACGATCGGCTCGACATGGGCTGGATAGACTTCCCTGATCGAGCGGAAGCCGGCCTTTTCGCAGGCGGAAACCTTGTTGCGCACATAAACGGATGATGCCGGATCTTCGCCGACGAGGATGACGGCGAGGCAGGGGGTGATGCCCTGTGTGGCTTTAAGCGCGGCGGCCTTTTCGGCCAATTCAGCACGCACGGCATCTGCCAGTGCCTTGCCATCGATGATCTTTGCAGTCATGCGGAAGCTCTTTTCTCAAAAGAGCGGATTATCCCGATTCGCACTGGTTGCGTCCATAACGTATGCGAAAAGTCGGCGCTGACGGGACGGCGCCGGCGCGTATTGGACCCGATTATTGGATTATGATCTCGCAGACATTGGCGGGCGAACAATCGTGGTCCGTCCGCTTTTAATTCAGGAGCATCAGTATGCAAATTGCCGTTGAACTACCCAACGACTTTGTGGCTTTTCAACAGGCAAATGAAATCAAGCGAGACATTTGCCTTTCATATGCCTTGTGGCTGTTCAAAAGCGCGAAGGTCACTATAGGCAAGGCGGCGGAACTCGCCGGTCTCGACATCTACGACTTCATGAGCGCCTGCAAGGATAACCAAATCCCCGTGGTCGACATGGAAAAACAAGAGTTGATCGAGGAATTGCAGGGTATCGCAAGGCAATGATACTAATTGCCGATTGCTCGGCATTGGTCGCCTTGTCCGCATGCGAAAGTTTGCATCTGCTTGATGCCCTGTTCGGTACGGTATTGGTGCCAGAAACCGTCTTCCGCGAGGCCACAGAAAGCGAAAAACCCGAGGCCGTCGAACTTTCTGGCTATCTGTACGGCAAGGTCAGAACGGTTGACACCAGTGCCTTTGTTTACCTTGATGCCTTTGCCGATGCCGGCGAAACGGATGCCATGTTGCTGTACAAGCAGCTTGGTGCGGATAGGTTATTGATCGACGACAAGAGAGGGCGCAAGGTGGCAAAAATAAACCGCATTAGCGTCATAGGCTCACTCGGCGTACTGATTGGCGCCAAAAGGGCCGGATTGGTTCCCGCAATCCGCCCATTGATCGGCAAGATTGAAAAGAGCAGGGTTTTTATGAGCCCGGCCGTGATAGCTGCAGCACTTGAACTCGCAGGCGAGTGATTGTGAAAATCGAGCCTGGCCCCAATGGCTAGGTTCCAGGCCTGCGGTCAAAGCGCCGGCAAAGGTGCCAAGCAAACCGCCGGCACGCCGACGCCCGCGTTAGGCGCTCAAAAAGTCGGCGCTGGCGGGACGGCGCCAGAGCAGCATACTGTCCGCTGATTGGATTATGATTACGCCATGCCAACGATCAGCACCTTCTTCGGCCTTGTCATCCAGATGTTTTGGCGAGAACATGCGCCGCCACACTTTCATGCGCTCTACGCTGAATACGAAGTGGAGATCGACATCCGCACGCTGGAAGTCTTGCAAGGCAAATTGCCAAGACGGGCGCTGGCGCTTGTACTGGAGTGGGCCGCAGAGCACCGTAACGAATTGATGGAGGATTGGGCGCTATGCCAAGCCAAGCAGTTGCCGAAAAAGATACCGCCGCTGGAGTAGCCCCCGCACCTGTTGCTGCCGCGCCTTGGCGCGTCAAGGCGGTGACGGTGTTGCCGGGCTACCGCCTGGCGGTGACCTTCATGGACGGTCGCAGTGGAATGATCGACTGCGCATTGATACTCGACGCGCCGAACCCCGGAATCTACGCACCGCTTGCCGCGCCAGACTATTTTGCGCAAGCCCGTATCGAACTGGGCGCAATCACCTGGCCGAATGGGGCGGATATTGATCCGGCGTGGATGTACGAGGCATTGACGGGCGAACAATCGTGGTCTGTCCCCTTTTAATTCCATATTAGTAACTGTTCAGGTGCCCCATGAAAGGGCATCTGTTCTGGGTTTGAGAGAACGGATGGGTAGCCGATAGATGAGGGCATGGAAACG
>Ga0315268_10001438_pt1 | contig 27361 bp, 26 predicted proteins | sample C1_top_MG_FD_204535 | JGI IMG/M metagenome (GOLD analysis project Ga0315268, IMG submission 204535) | Sediment microbial communities from Yellowstone Lake, YNP, Wyoming, USA - C1_top | ecosystem: Environmental > Aquatic > Freshwater > Lake > Sediment | place: USA: Wyoming | collected 2017-08-01
CGACATGGGCTTTGCCGCCCCGCTGCGGATGTTTGCTTTTAACTGGACACATTCTCTTTCCATTGGTAAGTTTCTTAGTATGTCCTGCAAGAATCGGGGCACTATTGATCAGAGCTGTTTCCACTACACGCTGCCTTGCTATTATTTTTGTTCTTGTTTCTCCGCCTGTTTGATCTTTAGGAAAAATAACCTCTATAAACATCATTTCTGGATTTCTACTTTCTTTCGGAAGCACACTATTTTCAGCACTTACAGTATTTTCATTTTTTTGGTTCTCGGCCGCAATGACGCTTTTGATAATTTGTATTTTCGGCTTGCTGCCCAGCACGCTTCTTTCTTTTTTTTGCCAATGATCACTTAAAAGTTTTCCACCCACCAGAAAAGTGGTTCCAAGGACGACGACGCAAACTAAAACCAATACTATCACCTTGATGCTTTTTGGTTTAAAGTCGAATTTTTGGAATAGATTCGGTTTTGTTTTCTTAGATTTTTTTGATTTATTGGATTTCATATTTTCAGCGATTCTGGGTAAATTATAGCAAAAAATTACTGAAAAATAAAATTGGCTGCCGCATGTGGCAGCCAATTATCTGCAAAAAAGATGTCCCGCAAATTCTATTTCCTATAAATCCTCAAGCTGTTAGCTACTACCGAAACTGAGCTAAAAGCCATAGCCACGGCGGCAATGATGGGATTCAAAAATCCGGCCATCGCGAGTGGAATCGCGACAATGTTATAGCCAAAAGCCCAGAAAAGATTTTGGCGGATAGTTTTGAAAGTCAGCCTGGATATCAAAATCGCCTCAATCACTTTTTCAAGATTATTTTGAACGAGAATTATCTGCCCGGCTTCTTTCGCGATGTCTTGCGCGCTTCCCATCGCGATCCCAAGATCGGCTTGCACCAGACTCGGCGCGTCGTTGATTCCATCACCCACAAAAATTATCTTCTCGCCGGCTTGCTGCAACCCCTTTATTTCCTGCGCTTTTTCGGTGGGCAAAATTTCAGCCAAAACATTCTCAATACCCAGATCGCTAGCCACCGCTGCAGCCACGGTTTTATTGTCACCGGTTATCATCGCGACTTTCAGCCCCATTTTTTTGAGGTCTTCAATAACTTTTTTCGACTCTTTCCGAACTTCGTCGACCAGAATTACCGAACCGATTACCTCGTTGCCGTGAGCAACAAAAAGCGCTGTTCCGGGAGTATTCTTATCCCCGGACAGCACTTTTTCGGCCCAGCCAAGATCCAATTTATTTTCTTCCAATAATCTAATATTCCCTAAAAATAAATCCGTGTTATGCTCCTCACATTTTCCCCTGATTCCCCGGCCTCTTTCTTCCTTGAAACCAACGATTTCCGCTAGTTTGATGTCCTTATCTTCAACATATTCATTTATGGCTTTTGATAAAGGGTGTTCGGAATGTTTGGCCAGACTGGCGGCAATTTTTATTACCTTTTCTTCATTCACGTCGGAGCTGGGATTTATAATAATTTTTTGAACCTCGGGTTTTCCCCGGGTAAGCGTTCCGGTCTTGTCAAAAACGATCATCGTGATGTCCTTAGCCCGCTCGAAACTTTCCCCGCTTTTGAAAAGTATTCCGGATCTTGAGCCCCTTCCTGTTCCGACCATGATGGCTGCGGGAGTCGCGAGGCCTAAAGCGCAGGGGCAGGCAATCACCAAAACCGCCACCGCGTTGATGATGGCCCGAGTATAATCGCCAGAAAACAAATACCAGAGAGATAAAGTCAAAATTGCGAGCGCTATAACAACCGGCACAAAGATACCAGAAATCTTGTCCGCCAATTTCTGAATGGGAGCTTTGCCGGCCTGGGCCTCCTCCACAACTTTTATGATCTGCGAGAGAACCGTCCGATCTCCGATTTCCAATACTTTGATTTTGAGAATTCCGTCCTGGTTAATCGTCGCGCCAAAGACTGAAGAAAATTTCTTTTTTTCCACGGGCAATGATTCACCCGTGAGCATTGACTCATCAACACTGGCTTCCCCCTCAACGACAATTCCATCGAGGGGTATTTTTTCTCCAGGCCTCACCCTGATTTCGTCTCCAACTTTTATTTCATATATGTTCACTTCTTTTTCTTCCCCATCAACCAGAATTCGGGCTTTTTTCACCCCGAGCTCCAGGAGCTTGCGCATCGCTTCGCCCGCTTGCCCCGTGGATTTCGCCTCAAAGTATTTGCCGAGCAATATGAAGGTTACAATGAGCCCTGAAGTTTCGAAATAACCGGCGCGCCCCGCGAAGACTGCCCAAAAACTATAAAAATAGGCCGTGAGCGTGCCGAGCGAGATCAGCGTGTCCATATTGGCCCGCAATTTTCTGGCCTGAAAAAATGCCATCCGGTGAAATCGCCAGCCAAACCAGAAGACGATTGCCGTTGCAAGTATTATTTCAATGAACATCGCCAGATCAATTCCCAGAATCTTTATGCCCGACTCAAATCTGAAAAACATGCTGGCGAGTAGCGGAACGCTGAAAATAGCTGACCACAAAAAAGCATTCCAGTTTTTCTTTATATCTTCCCCGCCATGTTCATGCTCTCCGTTTTCCATGGATATTTTCTGCTCAGAATGCATTGCCTGCCCCATGTTATCTGTTTCGTGCTCTATGATATTATAGCCATTATTTTTTATAACATTTTTCACGTCTTCTTCGTTCAAAATATCCGCGTCATATTCAACATAGGCTTTTTTGATCGCGAAATTCACAGACGCGTCCAAAATGCCCTTGGTTTTCAAGAGTTCTTTTTCGTTCGAGACGGCACAACTGGCGCAAGACATGCCCGAAATTTTTAGAATTAGCTTCTGTTTGTTCATATTATTTCACAGGGCCTCACCTTAAGGCTCCACAATAAATTTCCCCCTGACCATCCCCATGCCGCAACTGAAAGCGATTTCGCCTTTTTGGACCGGCATAAAGCTGACAACATTTTCACCATAACGAATATTTTGGGAAATATCAAAACTGGGAACGATAACCCGGCTGGTGCAGCCGCTCACCTGATCGCCTTGAATGACCCATCGGACCGGCGTTCCGGCTTTCACAGTGAGGGTGCTCGGCTCGAAACCGCGGCTGGTCACATGCATTTCAACTGTCTGAAATTTTCCCCCAGAATTTTCAGAAGATTTTGGAGCGGCCTGATCGCTCGGCGAGGAAATTTCGCTCGACACGACACTGGTTTTCACATTTTTGAGAGCGAGACCTGACTCAAAAGTGAAAACAGCAAAAATGAGAATCAGTATTCCGGCCGCCTTTTGGACAAATCCCAAATTTTTCGCTTTTCCCCAAGAAGCAGTTATCCCAAGAGCCGCCAGAACCGGCATCGTTCCCAGAGAGAATGCCAGCATGACGGATGACCCCGCCCAAAAACTTCCCGAAGCCAGAGCAAAAATCTGCATGCTTTGAGTGAAGCCGCAGGGAAGAAAAAAAGTGATCCCCCCGAGAAAATAAGGCGCCGCCTGATGCTCGGAATCTTCGAGTCGGCCCCACCAACGCAGCAAAAATTTCGGAGTTTTGATTCCGAAAGAAGCGAGCGGCGGCGCGAATCCCAAAATGCTGAGCCCCAGCCAGCCCATCACAACGGCAATAATAATCGTATAGACCGAAACAAAGTTTCCGCCGATATTGATTCTTCCCCCAACCGCTCCCAGAAATCCGCCCAGAGCGAAAAAGGTCAAAATCCTTCCGACGTGAAATTTCAGATTTGGCCAAAGAGCGCCTCGCAGAAAACTAGTTTTCCCACTTTGATATTTTTCCGAAAAAGCAATGACTATGCCGCCCACCACCGCAAGGCATGATGAAAGCGATGCGGCAACGCCGATCAAAAAAGAAATTCCGAAAGACAACTCTTTGCCTTCGGCACTAAGTCCGCCTAGCCAGCCGGCTGATTGAATCGCCCGGTATAAAAAAACAACCAAGATTATGACCAATCCTGCTTTCAGCCAATCTTCCCAGGCTTTTTTAGCTGTTTTTTCTTTTTCACTATCAGAAACCTCCATAAGGCAAAACCCTAGCTTAAATCTTCATATTTATACGCTTTTTGTCCAATAATAATTCTGATATAATAGTAATAGCAAAAAACAAAATTACCGAAGGGAGGTGAATTATGGATCCTAATACCTACAACTATCAATATTCGGGCAATGTGCCGCCGGCAGCCGGAGCGGCGATTTTTGGCATTTTTGCTGGAATTTTCGCCTTGGTTTTTTTCATCCTGATAATCGTCTATATCTTCTATGCTATTTGTCTCATGAAAATCGCCCACAAAACCAACACTCCCAACGCCTGGCTAGCTTGGATTCCAATTGCCAATATGGTCCTGATGCTCCAGGTTGCCAAAAAGCCGATGTGGTGGATTATTCTCTTTTTCATTCCGATCGCCAACATTGTTATGGCGATTCTTCTCTGGATGGGCATCGCGAAAGAACTTGGAAAACCGGAATGGCTGGGCGTTTTGGTGATCGTTCCGATCGCCAATCTGGTTCTGCCGGCCTATCTGGCTTTTTCTGAAATGGGCCCAACTCCAGCTCCGCCCGCAGCAGTGTAATATTTCTCGGAATCAACTGCGTAATACCTGATAATAAAGAATAATGCCTTTTCAGGCCTAGAAAGGATATTTATGATGTCTCAAATCCCGCTGGAACTCAAAAAAGTCGCGCCGGAAAAAATCGACCAGGAAATTTTGCGCGTGGCCATGATCGCCGAACTCGACGCGGTCAATCTCTATGAGCAAATGGCGGCCATGACAGAAGACCAAAATCTCAAAAAGGTTCTTCTGGATATTGCCAAGGAGGAAAAGACTCACGTCGGCGAATTTCAAGCGATGCTTCTCAAAACGGATCAGGAACAAGTCGCGGAGCTCGAACACGGGAAAAAAGAAGTTGAAGAGCTGACCGGAGCCTAATTATTTTTCCTAGAATATATGTCCAAAGTTCCCGATTCCCCCGAAACGGCCGGAAAATGCGTTTGTCCGAGATGCCCAACCTGGCTCTCGAATGACTGCCCGAAAGAAAAAAATGAGCGTCTGTATTGCGCTCGGGGAAAAACGGTCTGCGATCTTCCGGAAGCCGGATGCTTTTGCCCAACCTGTCCCAATTGGGAAACCTATGATCTCTCGAAGGGCTATTTTTGCCTCCACGGTGCGGCGGAATAGAATTTACTGATTGACCCAACTGAAATGCGGGTTGGGTTTGGAATTATGAAATATATTCTCGATAAAAATTATAATTCTCTTGGGCGGCAAGAGAGGTGGGACCAAGAGACGCAGAAAACAATAAAGCAAAGAATCGCCAATGAACTTGGCGATGTTTTGACTTATGAATTTTTATCCGCAAAGGATGGAGAAATACTCGAATTTTTAGTCGATACGCTTATACCGCAGGAAAAAAATGAGGATTATGTTCACCCTATTAAATCCCGCGAAGCGGGTGCGCCTACGGCGCAATTTAACAGGGTAAAAATATCAGAGGCCATTGACCGAGAGCTGGCGAGAGATATCAAAAAGGTTCGCTATGGCAATGATCCTTGGCCCCGAGAATTCTATCGACGCGGTTTAGCCGAAATCGAAAAATTTATTAAAGACGAATACGGCAAACCTATTGAAGATTTTAGCGGCTCTCAACTGGAAAACATGGTTGAGAAGATTTTCAGTTTGGGGACAGACAATTTCTTGCACCAATTTTTGAGAAAAGTGCTTTCGGATGCGGCGGGGATATACTATTCCCACCCGAAGAGTTGGAACGAGATAGGCTTTCCCGGACCGGCCTATCCGGAAGGATACGCCTATCTCGACTGCGACAAAGCATGGGAGTGGGAGCCGAAATATGAAAAAGAATAATTCGAAAACTGATATTTTAATCATCGGACTCGGCGCGGCCGGCGGAGTTTTGTTCGGAAAACTGGCTGAAGCAGGGTTTGACGTGACTGGACTTGAAGCTGGCCCGCATTGGGATACAGACCAGAATTTTGTGAGTGACGAAAGAGCCATGGAAAAACTCAAATGGAGCGATCCGCGTCTAAGCGACGGAGATAATCCCTTGGATGTCGGCGGCGGAACTTCCGGAAAAGGCGTGGGAGGCGGAACAACCCACTACACAATGATGTCGCTTCGCTTGCATCCTTCTGATTTTCGAATCAAAACAGAAGACGGGGTCGGCGTTGATTGGCCGATCAACTATGAGGATCTCGAGCCCTACTATACCGAAATAGAACAGGATCTGCCAATTGCCGGCCCGGAGGATTTTCCCTGGACGCGCCAAAGCCAGCCTTATCCGCAACCGCCCCATCGTCTCTCCTGCATGGATCAAAAGTTTATGGCGGGCGCGGAAAAACTGGGAATAGAAGTCACTCCTTGCCCGCTAGCGCTCGTAACGGAGCCCATCACCGGACGCCAGCCCTGCATCAACCGCGGGTTTTGCGAACAGGGCTGCAAACCCAAAGCCAAGTCTTCAACGCTTGTGACCTATGTTCCCCGAGGCCAAAAAGCCGGTGGGAAGATCATCGCGGGCGCCATGGCCAAAAAAATAAATCTGGATCCGGCCGGCCAGAAAATCAAAAGCGTAATTTATTTGAAAGACGGCGAGGAATATGAGATCGAATGCAACACTTTGATCATTTCCGCTTTCACGATTGAAACTCCGCGGCTGCTTTTGAATAATAAATCGGAAAAATTTCCGAAGGGTCTCGCCAACTCGTCCGGAACGGTCGGGAAATATCTGATGGCTCACTCGGACCATGTCGTCTATGGAAAATTTGAAGAGCTGCTCCGCATTTATCGCAATCCGCCGGTCACCAGCATCACTCAAGATTTTTATGAGACCGATCCCAAAAAAGATTTCAAGCGCGGCTATTCGATCGCGCCCTATTCCGGACGACCGATCAGTTTCGCGCTCGGGGCCATCGCGGGCAGGCCGGACCTCTGGGGAAAGAAACTCCAAGAATTTATGAAAGAATACAATTTCTGGCTGCAGCTCGGAATAATCGGCGAGGTTTTGCCCTATGAGCAGAACCGCGTCGAGCTCACGAACGAAAAAGATGAGCACGGAATTCCCATCACCAAAACTATTTTTTCGATCGGCGAGAATGAAAAGAAAATGATTGAAGCGGGGTATCAAAAAATGGAGGAAATTTTGGAAGCGGCCGGCGCTACTCAAATGTTCCGTTCGCCTCTTTTTGTCCATCTGATGGGAACGACCCGGATGGGCAATGACCCGAAAACTTCGGTCGTGGACCGGAACCTCAAAACCCATGACCTCACAAACCTTTATATATGCGGAAATAGCGTCTTTCCAACCAGCGGCGCTTCGAATCCGACCTTGACAACCGAGGCCTTAGCCGCTAGACTGGCCAGTCATCTCACGGAAATCCGTGGGAAGAAAATTCCTTAACAACCCAATACCACAAAATCCAAAATATGGGGGTAATATGAAAAAGTTAGGTTTCAAAGAAACTCGAGCCATTCTTATTCTCGAAGACTTGGAGAAACGGGCCGAAAAAATTGAAAGGACGGAGCAGATTTACGAGGCCATCGCCGGCTTACGTCTTCCGGAGAAATTGGAAGGGCAGATCCAGGCAGCCCTAATTAACATGGGGACCATTCTCCCGGGCGCTCCTGGTTATTCGGTTGACACCGTGATGGGAGCCATTAGACGGGTAAAAAACTTAATCAAGAGTTATAACGGCAAGGGGTGAGCCATGAAAACGGCCTTATTTACTTGCAAGGGGATGCTGTCTCCAGAGGCATTGGCAATAATCGGAGATCGGCTTGAGCTTCGCGTCGCTTCCTGCGCCATAAATGAAGATGGTTTCATTGAACAACTTCGGGGGGTGAACTTTCATTTTATGGGAGGCGAGGAATTCTACACTCTTCGTGCTGCTCAAGCAGCTAGATCCCTCGAAAGAATTTATTTTATCGGCATGATGCCGGACACCTATTTTGAGCCTGCAGCCATGGAATATCTGCTCGGAAAAGGCGTGGAGATTATTCCCACTGGTGGAGGACAATCAGCAGTCGTCCAATCAACGCTCGATGTCCTTTACAGCGAATTTCTGATAACCCCGCTTTTTTCCCGCGGTTTCAAGTGGGTTGCTGGAGAACCGGGCGGAATGAAAAGATTACTTCAAGACCTCGACCTGGTGGTTATTGGAGCCGGAAAAATCGGCCAGGAAATTCTCAACAAAACCTACCTGGATTTCGGGCGTAGCTTTTACGGAGGCGGGAGATCCAGAAAAGATAACCTTGAGAGTTTGGGAATCCGCTGGATTCCAGACCTCAGGAAAGCCTTTGCTATTGGCAATATCTTTTCCGTCAATCTGTCCTATTTGGCAGAAACCCACCACCTTATCAAATACGAGCATCTCAAAATGATGAGGGAAAACTCGCTTTTGATAAATTCGGCCCGGGCCGCTCTCATCGAACCTCTCGGCTTACTGAAATTTCTTCGCCGCAGACCTGATGTCCTTGTAATCCTCGATGTCTTCTATATTGAGGGCAAGGATTATGAAAAGCTCTGCGGCAGAAATCTCACGGATATGCAAAATATCTATGCCCAGATAATCGCCCAAGGGAACGTTCTTTTCCTCCAGCACCGATTTGCCAGCCGTCATCCGGAGCTGGCCGTTCCGGAATACAGCGAAAATCTTCTTCGCTTGCTACGGGAGCACGGCATAATCACCTAACGGACTACAACCGGCGGGTGTCTCAATCGAGACCCCGCTTTTTTTTATTTACAAAATACAAAAAACCCCGCCGAAATTTGCGGGGATGGAAAGTTATTAAATCTTTATAATTAGCTAAAAATGATTTGCGGGCTGGAACTTGCCAACCCGCGGGAAAAATTTAGACCGAGACATACTTGACGATCTCGAACTCATCAATGATGGGAAAATTATACTGGAAATACTTCCCTTTGTGGTGGTCATAAAAGACCATTGCCCCGGGATACTCCTCCTTTGGGTAGACACCCTTGAAAATGAAAGTCTTGCCGGCCACTTTTACTTGGTCACCAATTTTGAGTTCGCCTTCGACAAACGCTCTTGCGAGCGGATTTGCCGCGAGTATGAACTCTTTGTCAGGTGATTGCAGTAATTCTTGCCTGGCTTTTTCCGTTTTCCCCCACGAAGGCAGCCAAAGAAAATCAAGCCACCCACCAAGGATTGGTAATGAAACCGTAGCCGTCTCTATCATGGCAGCCTCCTTGAGTTGATCGGATATTAGGAACTATGGGGAAAAATAGCAATTGCCCATTTTTTTGTCAATTTCCCCCGCCGAAATCCAGGAATTATTTTTTCTTTTCTGCTTCCTCCCGCTGCCATTTTATATTCATAGCCTGCTCCTGTAATTTGAATCTTCGCAAATCACCCTCCATCAGTAATTTATTTGTTTCATCCATATCGTGTTCAATCCCAAAAATATCACTCTGCAGTCTTTCCTCTTCTTCTGCCTGACCGTATAGCTTGGCCATTTTCATTTAATAAGTCAGTCTTTCATGCAAGAGCTTCAATTTTTCGAGAAGTTCCTCGAAGCGATTTTGAATTTCTGCTGCTTCTTCATCTTTTTTTTCGTAACCTCGCTCAAAAGGTATTATATTTTCTTTCTTTTCGATCATAAAAAACAATTTATTAATTATGCTTCCCGCCGAAATCCGCGGAGAAACTACCAATTTGTGTTTTCTGCAATGGCTTTTCCGATTTGAACAATTCTTATATCCCCGTATTCCTTTTCAACTGCCACTATCCCCTGCAAGGTAAATTTTTTCCACTCGCTTTTATGATGATCCTCAACATGGTCTTCATACATGCTGGATAGTTTGTCATATAAAAGGAGCAATTTTATAAACGCTGCTTTCTTCGGATATTCTTCCACAGCTTGCTCAAAACTTTCAAAGGTCAGCTCTTTCACAACCTCTTTCACTTCCGGCTCAACCCAATCCGGGAACTCAAGCGACGTATCTTCCAAAACATCGTGAAGCAGAAGCGCCTTGAACCCAAGCTCTCTCTGCTCGCGCGGAACTTCAGTATCGGCAATCAACATCGAGGCGCACCATAAAGGATGTATCATGTATGGCACTTTGCCGTCTTGACGATAGGCCTGGTCAGTCGCATTATTTTCCTGATAGGCCGAATAGGCAAAATCCAGATATTTTTTCAATTCTTCCGCTTTAATCATAATTTTTATTTAGCCTAAACTTTTTCCCCGCCGAAATCCACGAGGACGGAATGGTTAGGTCGTGAAGATTCTACTAAGATTGAACGTCTATATTGACTCTAGTTTTCGTATTCTATTTTTTATTTGTTCTGTTTTTATTTTGTACCTACTATAAAAATACAACACTTCATAATGAAAAGCGTTATGGACCAGCTTTTTAGACAACTTATCAAGCTTATTAATGAATTTTAATCTTTCTTTTTTTGATAATAACCTGTATATTTTCTCAAAATTTCTTGACTTAATATTTTCCAGATATCCGTCATCGAGATAACATCCTAAAATTTTAGTCTTTTTTGCAATATCAATTTTCGCCAGAGCTGGGCAGAAGAGCGCTTTGTTTAATAAGGGTGTCCCCTTATCCTTTATGTTATCCAGACCTTTTGCATCTAAAATTTTTAAATAATGATCCACAAATTTTTCTACTTTATTTTTATTTTTCTTGTCGTCTCTATTCTTAAGAAGATCGAAGGCTTTAAACGATCTACTGTGAATTAATTCATTCACCTGACTTATTCTTACTTTATTTTGATTAATGGAAAGACCTAAGCAATTTAACTTTTCTGAAGCCTTAAAAATCAAAAGGGACAAAGTTTTTTCACTTTCTGCGAATATGAATTGATCATCTGCATACCTTAAATATTTACCGTGATGTTTTTCGCATAAATCGAATAAAAACTTGTCATACGGCTGCAGATAAAAATTTGCTAAAATTCTTGAACAATCGCCCATGGCATCTTGTGGAATACCAACAGTCTGTTTATTATATCCATTTACTTTCCTATTCCAATAATTCAAAAAATGAAATAACAAGCTAATTATGTCTGTATATTTTACATTAAACGCCTCTCTAATCCTCTCTTCTAAAATATCAAGACGGACGGAGTCATAGTAGTTTGCTATATCTAATTCCGTAACGTAGTTAAATTTTTTCTCTTTCGCCGATGCATAAAGCTTAGAATTCAGATCCCCATATGCTATACTCCACGCTTGCGGATTGAATGAAAATTCCGTAACTGATATTCCGCCAACTTCAGCAAGAAAATTTTCATTCCTATCAAAATCTTCTTTTCTCTTTATCATCTCGTCATCCTCACTTTTTCTGATAAGACCGCCTAAAGTCCAACCTCCGAAGGTATTTGGAATTCGGTTATATGCAATTTTCCTTTCTAAAATTTTAATGCAGTAATAATATATGCAATAATCTTTTAAATGAAATACCGGAACAATTCTTGTAACGTTGTGTCCTTTATTTCTATTTATATACAAACGAGGAGTTGATGGATAATAGGTTTTATCAATAATAGATTTATAAATCTGCGCTATAACAACATCTTTTTCTTTGTTTGTTTTTGGCAAATCCACAAAAATCTGCTTATTCCTAAAAGCCCGCCAAAAATCTTCGTTAAAATATTTTTTAAAATTATCTAGACTTTCCATTGTTACTCCAAAAAAATCAAAATTGTATTGTTAAAGCTTAATTTTCAAGAACCCACCCCAACATTTAATGTTAAGAAAATTATACCTAATTTCCCGCCCCTATCCTATCACCAAACCGCCGTTTTTATCAAGAAAAAAAGCCCCGGCAGATGGTTTCCGCCAGGGCGTTAGGCATAAGATGCCCGCTTTTCGATAAAGTTAAGAGAGAAGTAACCTTCGGCAACCCAGATTGCCTGCACGGGTTCGACGAGATATGATTTTTCGCCGAAAAAAACTGTTGTCTTTCCCGAAAAGGCTTTCAGTTCGAAATTGTTTTTCCTGCAGAGAGCTCTCAACTCTCGCGAGAAAGCCCTTTCCCAGTAAATGAGATTTTCCTTAGTTAGAAACGGCCCGATGGAAATGCTGTCCTTATAGTCCGCATGATCATTGCGGATAAACAAGAACGCGCACTCCCACCACCAAATTCGCAAATCGATAAGCTTTCCCATTCTTTTCGATTCCTCCCTTGGCTTGGGCTGAATTTCTTGCCCCTATCCTATCACCAAACCGCCGTTTTTATCAAGAAAAAAGGAGCTTGACCATTTTGGCAATTGTTGCTAAATTATCCAGTCAGTGCAGCCCCTTAACAAAGCACCTAAATTTATTCGCGAAAGCGAAAAGGAGGTCATATGGCCATAAAGAAAGTGGCTCTAGAGATTCATCCTTCAAAGACCTGCAATCGCTTTTGCAAATTTTGCGGGTTTGACTCAAAGATGGATGAAGAAATTTTTCTTTCGCCTGAAATGGTCGAGATTCTTGGGCAGGAGATAAGGCAAGTACCGCTGGAATTCTGGGCCAACATTTCCGGCGGCGGTGAACCATTTTTGCACCCGAATCTCCCCGAAATTATCCACTACCTCGCCGAATGTTCGAATATCGGACATATCGACCTTGTCACCTCCGGGCAACTTCCTTCGGACGAAACTGAAATCGCCATGCGGAACGAAATCCTGAACAGCGCGACAATGCGGCGCTTGTCATTTTGCCTAAGTCTCAATGAATACAATCTCACCGCACCGGAGAGAGTTGAAAAAACTCTCGAGGCTTTGCTCAAATCCCACCATCGCGGTCCCGCAATATTCATTCTCTTACGATTCAGTCGGGAAAAGGCAGTGTCCACCTGGAATCTCTTTTCTGACGTCATAGGGAAAGTTGGGGATAGCCTGGAAGGTATTGGTGAATTTGAGAGATTTTTTTTAGACTACACGAATCACTACCTCCAAAAATCCGTAAATACCAACCTTTTCATAAAACAACATTACTCCCGAGGATATCACAGATTCATTCAAAGACACTCACTGCTTTTTGGAGCGGTGCTCGATTTTGTGAGTAAGCCTTGCGGGAGTAAATACGTTGTGACATCACCCCAAGGGCTCGTGAAAGTCGGAAGAGCCAAGAGATTTCGTGAAACATGCATGTCCCCGCTCCGTTCTCCCGCCCTGAAGCCACCCGGCATAGTCTGGACGGATATTTTATTGGGCTATGACGGCTATTATTATCCGTCACCTCGTTGTTATTATAATCCGGCCATGCGGCTGGGCCGGATCGGCGAGAATCACCTGAGTGAAATAATCGAGAGGAAAGACTTGTTGCTCAAGGCGGCACCAGAGAATGTTCTGGCCACTCCAAATATGCGAGACGAAAAATGTCCGCTATGCCAAAGGAGGAAAATCGAGCTATTCGGACTATAAAAAAATCTACGCATCGAAAAAGGACGCCTTCCCAGGCGTCCTAATTTTTTTGACTGATTTTATAATTCAACACTAGAAACCAAAAAATATTTTTTCAAAATTTTCATAGATACCCTATACTTCATATATGATCCAAATCTGGCAACATTTGCCCGAGCATATTAATCCGATTGCGTTTTCGCTTGGGCCGATTCAAGTTTCCTGGTATGGGATAATGTATCTCGTCGCATTCCTGATTGTCTATTATTTGGTTCGCTATCGCATCCGCAGAGAAAAACTGGGAATATCTTTTGAAACTGTCCAGGATTTTTTTCCGTGGGCGATTATCGGATTATTATTAGGCGCGCGGCTGGGAGATGTTTTTATCTATGACTGGAGTTATTTCAGAAATCATCTCACGCAAATTTTTCTCCCGTTTGATGTCTGGAATCACTGGCAATATATCGGAATTTACGGAATGAGCTATTTTGGGGGGCTTTTGGGGCTAATTCTCACTTTTTATATTTTCTGCCGGGCGAAAAAAATTAAATTATTAGAGTTCAGCGACCTCTTCGCCCCCGCTGTTCCTCTCGCTTACGCTTTCGGGCGTTTGGGGAACTTCATAAATGGCGAACTCTGGGGCCGAGCGACCAAAGTTTCTTGGGGAATGTATTTCCCGGCTGATTTCTCCGGCCAGCTCCGTCACCCTTCGCAACTCTATGAAATGCTTCTCGAGGGAATTTTGTTGTTTCTCGTTTTATGGCCGCTTCGGAAATTAAAATTCTCCATCGGTTATCTCACGGCATATTATCTCATCGGCTACGGCCTCGCCCGCGGCGTTGCCGAATTCTTCCGCGAACCGGACAACGGCTGGTTTTTTGGCGCGCTCACAATCGCGCAATGGTTTTCAGTTGCGATTATCGTCTTTGGAATCTTTATTCTTCTCTCAAAAAGAAAACGGCAGATGCAACCACTCCGTTAAGAGCAATAGCAAATGCCGTTTTGAATCCCTTAGCCAACGGGATTATTCCGGTTCTATAGAGTAGAGAGTTTTCCCTTCCCTAAACCGGGATTTGATTGTGATGAGATTGTTTTTGGCCTCGACGGTTTTGCCAACGATTTGCGCGAAAACTCCGTCCTTTCGCGCCTCTATTATTATTTTTCCGGCGTCGTCAGGATGACAAACTAATAGCATTCCGCAGCCGCCGTGCAGCGTGCTATAAGCCCGCCAATCAGTAAGACGATCATCTGTTTTCCAAGAAAGGTCTTGGGCTTCCCGAAGAACTGGAGCGGGTGCGGGCATACTATGCAATCTGGCACCGACACCTTCTGGCAACAACTCGCCGAATTTACCCCACACACCGCCGCCGGTAATGTGGGCTATGCCGTAGATTCTGACCAGCGGCCCCTTTTCTATTTTCTCCAGCGGCCATCCTCTTGCCCGGTGGTCCCAGCCAAGCAGGCGGGATATCGTCCAGGCATAGCTTTGCGAAGGGACAGTCAGGTCCTTTACAAAATTAAGCGCTTGGCGATTTTTGAGAATCTGCTCGATTTTAGGACCGAATTTTTTCAGGATGAGATTGGTGAAAAATGTTCCGCCGTTGCACCGATAGCCAAACTCCGAGAAACCGATGATGGACATATTCGGCCTGATTTTCGACCCGTCGATGAGAAGATCACGGTGAGCCAGGCCTACACAAGCCGCGCCCCAGGTCAGAATAAACTGCTCGTCGGATCCGTCATCGCAAAACGCGGTGATGCTGTGCTTCATGATGGCCAGTTCGCCCGTGAGATTGACCAGCCGGGCCGACTTGAGGGCTTCACCGTAGCCTTCCATAACAGCCTGAAACAGAGGGAAATTCCTGTCGGTGATTTCTTTCGTGTCCATTTGGTTCACGATTACTGCCGGAAATCTTCCGGAGCGGGCGAAATCATCGGCCGTCATCGTGATGATTTCCCAGCCGAGACCGCGGAAAGCTTCTTTTTCGCCCAGGAGAGTAAAAAATTGGGGTTTGCCGCCGGCGCCATCGTTTTCAATTTCCTCCAGCACTGTCCAGTCTTTCACCTTACCTCTATTTTCTCCTTCCCGGTGAATCGTATATTTCATCATATCGGAAAGTATGTGCCCTCTCCAGAGAAATCCGGTCGGTCCGCGAAAATTTCCGGGCAGGTGCGGAACAACCATTACGGCCGGATTATTATCATAGCTCTCGGCGCAAATTTTGTGAGCCAGTTTCGAGCCCAGATCACCAGGGTTTATCACTTTTTCCTTATAAGCGTCTTTCGGCATGACCGTCTCCTTTTTTTATTAAATTTTAAAAGAAGGCCCTCCGAGCCCTCCGCGATTCCCGATTTCAGGAAAGCACGGTTTGAAATTTTTGGCAAAAAGAAAAATCCCCATCAGAGCTCCTAGGTCTGATGGGGATTTGAAAATTTTAGAGCGTGATGTTTCACATCTACTTGCGATGTTTCACGCACCAATCGTAAGCATTTTGGAGTGGCTTCATCCATGGCGCTGCTTCAAGCTCTCTGAATTCTTTCGGGAGCCATGGCCACTGGCGAAGGAGAAAAGCTCTGTCAGTGAGATGGGGCATCATTATATTGAAACGCCCCGTCTTGTCACAAAAACCCGTCCATCCTTCCAGCGATCCGCTCGGATTAAACGGATACCGCTCCGTATGTTTTCCGCAAGGGTCGACATAGGCAAGGGTGGTCAGAAGGTGCCGCCTGATATAGTTTTCCGTTGCCTTATCGGCAAGCCACACTCGCCCTTCCCCGTGGGCAACCCAGACCCCAAGTCGCGATCCCTCCATTCCATGAAAGAATATCGATGGGCTGGGTAATATTTCCACGGTTGGGAAACGCGACTCGAATGCCCTGGACTCATTTCTCACGAAAAGAAGCGAGGGATTGTCATTTACCCTGGGCAAACCTAGAACTTCAAGCCAAGCTCCGATTTGGCAACCGTTGCAGGCACCGAAGAAGAAAGTATTGTCACGGGCAAAGAAGTTCTCGAACTGTACCGCCATCTGCGGGTTGAGTTTTACCTGCATAGCTACGCCTTTGCCAGCACCGAACGCATCCTCGTTTGAGAAGCCCGGTGCGGGAGCAAGTCCCTGAAAATCTTCGAGATTCGCTTTTCCTTTTGAAAGATCCGACATATGAACGTCATACACCGCAAATCCGGCTGCCCGAAATCCGGCTGAGAGCTCCCTGTCTCCCGTTGAAACTTTCGCCCTAAGAATCGCCACCTTGGGCTTGTCTTCGAGATTAAGGAGCGCCAATGGCGAGGACGCTGGTTCAAAAGTGAGTTTGTATGGCGGCGCGCTTTGAGTACGAAGATTTCTCCTCTCTGCGACCGCACATTTGGGATTAATCCGGTGTTTTTCGATCTGATAACTCGTCTCGCGCCAGACGTAACGAAGTTCCTCGACTGATTCGTTGATAACTTCGCCTCTGTTGTCGAAACGGATTTTCAGCCGTTTTTCTTTGGTCGTGTTGCCAAACACTGCATAGTTGACCCGAAAGTGGTTGAGTACTGCGAAGACCAGATCTTCATTCTCGGGCAGATACTCGACGAGTTTCCCCGCTTCTTCTGCAAAAAGCATGGCCCAGATGTTGTGATGATCCAGATCAGCTTCGGCGCCACAATCACCGGCCATCAGCATCTCGAGCAGGTTCACGATGAATCCGCCGTCCCCGGTTCGATCATGGCTCGCGTGAATTAGATCAAGCGAGACCAGCATTTGTTCGGCCAACACGGCTTTCTTCAGTTCCCTTGCATCGACATCGGGACACTCGTCTCCGAGCTGCCCCAGAGTTTGCAGAAGTGCTGAGCCGCCCAGCCGGCAGCGCTCGTCCGCCGGATCGATCAGAAGCAGACGGCTTCTCCCGGGATGTTTGATATCCGGAGTAACATACTTTCTCGTGTCCGGAACTTTGGCGTAACCGGTCAGTACTAACGTCTCGGGAGATTTGATGAGTTTTTTAAGAAGGCGAACATAGAGCGAAGAAGAATCTTTTCCGCCGTCGCCCGCGATACCCAGCGCCCGAAGCATATCGCTCAAGGCTTCCATGGCGAAATACATCTTGGCCACGCCGCCGGGAATGCCCTTGGCGGGCCACATCCAGTTAACGGACATTTTGATGTCTTCGAAATCGGATATTTTCACGCCGGACATATTCAGCAACATTTCCGCGACGGCTATCCGAGCGCCGGCTCGCGGATCGATCATCATTTTGTTCGGACACTCGCCGATGGCGCTTGTGATTCCGAAGCTATCCAGATAGTCCACGGCCGAAATGGCAAAATCAGAGACGGGCAGGTGAAGCGGACCGCAAACTTGGTCTTGGATCCGCAATCCTGTGACGCTCCGGTCCGCCCTGTGCACATGAAATTCCTTCGAGCAGACGGAAGGCAGGCGCAGGACGTTTCTGATTGCCTGTCTTAGGGTAAAATTGATCGGGATACTCACCGGGCCGCCGAGATACGCGGGTTCGATGTCGTCAATAGTCTGCTGGGGAACACCTTTACGCAAATCTTCAATCGGCAGGTTGATCGGCGTCAGGCCGGTTTTTTCATCGTGGAAGACGATTTGTCCGTCGCCGGTCACTTCGCCGACAACTTCTAGTGGACATCCTTCACGATCGGCGATCTCCTGGCACAGCGCGAGTTGATCAGGATGGATAAGCGCGCCATACCGCTCTTGATACTCGCACACGAGGATTTCCAGAACGGTCATGGTCTTGTCACCGACATTAACCTTGCGCAGATTGATCCTGCCGCCCGATTTTTCGACCAGTTCGGTCAGAACATTAAGAATGCCTGCCGCGCCTTGGTCATGGATCGAGATGATGGGATTGCCTAAGCCACGTTCGACACAGGCTCGGATAAACCGCCAGGTGAGCTGCCCCACACCGGCGCATCCGCGTTGGACCGCATTATAATCCACATCGGCGTTCTTGTCCTCAATCCCGCTTGATGAGCCGGATCCGCCGCCGAAACCGATCTTGTAGGCCTTTCCGCCGAAAGCGATCATCAGCAAGCCCTTCACCGCTTCGCCCTTTTTGACGTGTTCGGCACGGACGGTACCAATGGTTGCCGCCAACATGATCGGCTTGTAGTAAGAATAGAATTCACCGTTGGGCATCACCATACCGAAAGTGCGGGTGATGCCTTGATAAACGGGAACTCCGTATTTATTGCCGTAGTCCCATGTACCGCCCGGCGCTTCCAGCATGATTTTGAACGGGGATGCCATGTTCGTCGCCCGAAAACGCGGCGCCAGCTTTTCCCATGGCATGACATAGGCCGGGATCCAAAGGTTGCCTGTGCAGAAACCGGCGATGGCATAGAGATGGTTCCCGCCCATGCCTTTGGCCAGATCGTCACGATAGTCTCCACCGATGCCGGTTTCCGCTCCCGGCCAGGGAGAAATACCCGTCGGATAACAGTGAGTTTCGGCATTGCAAGACGGATGAGTAAAGACCGGCACTTCGACGAGCTCCGACATTTGTCCCGGATGTTTCGGCTGGAGTATCCAGGCCGGACCGCCCAGGATGGCGCTGGCATTGTCGCTGAAAGCAATCACGCTATTGCGGGGATTCGCCAGATAGGGTTTTTTTACCAGCTGCATCAGCGTATGCGACATCAGCTCGCCTTCGATCTTGACCCTGGAGTTGAACGTCAGATGGACCGAGTGGTCCGAACAGCTTAATTCCTTGATGGCGTGGATCTCTTCAATGGTTGGATCCCGCACAAGTTTGTGGGTGAAGAGTGAATAGAAATGCTCTAGAGTTGACTCGCTCATACCCACCTTGTATTGGTTGTTGGCCACCCGTATCAGGTCGAGATCGTCGCCCATTACCGGAACGGTAAAAAGATAGTCTTGGGCCTCAGACACTTCAAAGGAATCCAGCGGATTGGGATATACCGCCTGGAGCATCCGGTCGAAATTCATTTCCTTTAAGAACTTTTCTCGGGATTTGTTTTCGGGGATCACCAGCCTCCGGGACACTTCAACGCGGTTGATATTTCCGAAACCGCAGTCCTGAAGAAGTCCCAGAGCGTTTGAGCTGAAACTGGTTTCTCTTTCCGGCCGCGGACCGAATTCCACAACATTATTGCCGCTTAATTGCGGCTCTTCCCGATACACCCTTTGCTTAGGATTTTCCTGGAAGAAAACTTTGATCTGCTCGATTTCCTCCAGGGTTAGTGGTGCTGTCGTGCCGACATTGAAACACAACTCCTCTTCTTTGCCCAAAGGCACGTAGAAATGGAACACTTGATCCTTTTTAGGGACGTGTAATTCCATTATCGTTCACCTCTCCTTTTGATTTCATTCACTCTGCCGCTGGCATCAGCCGGCGCGTTTAATTTTTTCTTTGAGGTTATAGAACTCGTGCGCCTCAAGCCGCGCTTGGTCCATCAGCAGTTTCTCTTCCGGCGTTTGATATACGCGCGGAACCGGAATCGGATGAGCCTGCCCCGTTGCCAGAAGGCGAAGCGCCTCGATTTGCACCTCATGCTCAACCGGCAACAGCCGTTCGGCAATTTTCTGGACAGATTCGGAATGCGAAAATTCTTCGAACCTCACATAAATCACATCGCCCTGATCGTAATCCGGGTGGACATACTGGCAGAAAACCGGAATGGGACGATACTCACCCACTAAATTGCAAAACCTTAAGTGGGCATAGGTGCGTCTTTCCCCATACATGTGGTCTCCGCCGGGTCCTAGATGCTGGTTAAGGCCCTTGTAATGTTCCACCACAACCTTTGGAGTAAGGGGCATCCAGCCAAGTTGATGGAAAAAATCTGGCTTGTAAATATCCAGAATCTTCAAAAGCTGCTTGCCCAGATCTCCCATGGCTCGACTGACCGGATGAATGTTTTCTTGGAGAAATCCCACTTCAACCGCCCGCAAAATGCCGGCAGCCTTGGAACTGTTGCAAATGATAGCCAACGTTTTCACAAGACCGTGAAGTTTTCCGCCCGGCTTTTGCGCCTGAAGAATCGCCAAATTCGTGGATCCCCCGCCAGAAATCAGATTAACAGTTGTAATCATATGGCCTCCGATATATTCTTATTTTTTATTCAATTTTAAAGGAGCGACTTTATGGTCCTCCTTTAAAAAAAGCCTAACATTTGCCTAAAATTACAGCAAGTTTGACTTTTTTTACCAATTTATTTAGTTTTAGCACAGGTTTTGCATGAATTTATCGCCATACTAAGGAGGAATTCGATCATGGACGATGGCATGAAATGCATACCGATAGAAGATCTCCGCTCTGTCCTTGTAGAGGAGCTGGGCGATGGCATGGAGCTTATACATATAGAAGATGTTCGTTCGGTTCTTGTGGAGGACAGGGGCCAATTAGGATTCAAAAATTTCAAAGAGATTTGCACCGACGTGGCCGAAAACCTTCAGCTTGAAATTAATGAAGTTTTTGAGGAAATAGTTCACATCAAGCTCCGACGGCTTGAGCACGATAAAAAAACCATTGAAACAATAGGAGAAGGCAAAAACCGCCGCTGGAAAATTCGCTTTATGTATTAAAATCCTGCATATAAACTATTCTCGGTCCAAAACATTGACCCAAAGGGCTCGTCAGCAATTCGGCGAGCCCTTTTTATATAATGCTACAGCCCTTTGACAAAGCCTTTGAAACATGCTAAGATTCCTTCCAGTTATCGAATTAGGCGTAAGTATCCAAGTATTATTAATATAAGGATTCACCCCTGTTAAATAATTTCGTTCTGCGAAATTGCCGCTTCGCGGCATTTAACGGGGTAAGAAAAGTCGTTCGCCTAAGTGAGAACTATCTTGAACAATCAGTGTTCAGGATTATTAACTAGTTAGGCGAAACAAGAAATGGATTTTCAAGATCGTCCCCAGCGCCAGATGAATGATGTATCTGCGCTCGGACTGAAGTGCACCGAATGCGGGACCGACATCACCGAACTACCGTTTGAGCCCACTAAGCGCGACGACGGAACTTTCGGAAGACTCTACTGCGGACCCTGCAATCGGAACTGCCGGAAAAGTTTTGGCGGACCACGCCGAGACTTCAATCGCGGCAGCCGGTACTAAGAGTACTCAAAACAACCCCGACCAAAATCGGGGTTGTTTTTTTGTCGTAAGCCTTTCTATTTTATGAAGCCGAAATGTTTGAGCGCGGGCACAATATTCGGCGCGAGATTTTCGGGAAGATCTTCGAGCGGCAGCCATTCAGTCGCCCGGATGTCAGCGCCGGGTTTCACTTCGCCGACTCTTTTCGCGAGATAATGAACCAAAATCACATCGGCCGTTCCTTCCGACGTTTCTTTGGTCGAGTAGGTTATAAGCGGCGTCTCGTCCAAAATTTCGAGCTCAACTCCGATTTCTTCCTTGGCTCGCCGGCGGGCGGCTTCGATCAAAGATTCACCATCATTCACTCTGCCCCCGCAAAATTTCCAAAATTCGGTGTCGCCGTGCTGATTGAGAATAACTTTTCCGTCCTCGACGATCACCGGCCCGGAAGCGATTATAATTTTTGGCATATTTTTTTTCGGTTAATGAAATACTATTTATACTCTATAACTTTTGACCGAAAAGTCCAGCAGCCTTGACAAATTATCCAAGTTGGGTTAATTTCAACCATCGACTAAATTGTTCAATTATATGCAGCATCCAACCAATCAAACAGCCCTCGGAAAAGGAATCGCCATTGCCGGCATTTGGCTCGGAAGTCTCGGCATTTGCGCTTTCTCTCCAGGAAACGCTTTGGCCGTCGATATTTTTGCGATCATCGGGACCGTGGCGGTCGCTCTGAATTTTTGACATTAGCATATCTGCTGAAGCGGATTCCAAAATCCGCTTTTTTTATTGGCCAAAGATTTTTAGGAAATAGTGGTATAATATAGACAAGGATGCGAAAAATGCGAAAGATTTCGAAAATCTCATTTTATCTCGCGACAGCTGTCATTTTAGCGGCCATATTTTTGCATTGGAAGCTCCCGAAAAACAAAATTGCCGATTCGAAAAAGCCAATCGAATTTGCGACTCCAGCAGAAAAAAACAGCAGTCCGACCGAAGGAAAAATTGAAATCTCTTCTCAAGAAATTAATACCGCCCCAAAAATTGATGAGCCCTCATCAACCTTGCCAGAAAAGTATCTTCTTGCGATCCCTTTCTATTCCCAAGCCCCGCTTTCGAAATGGGATACCTTCCATGAAGAAATGTGCGAAGAGGCTTCGGTCCTCAATGCCGGACTTTATCTGGAAAACAAAAAATTAACCAAGGACCAATTCGAAGCCGAGCTCCAGAAAATGAAAAAGATGGAAGAAAAAGAGCTTGGCGTATGGAAAAGCACAACTGTCTCTCAAATCAAAAAAGTGGCGGATCTATATTTTGAGGGAAAAATAAAGAGTAAAATTCTGGACAATCCTACTATCGAGCAAATCGAATCGCAAGTCGTCGCTGGAAATCCAGTTACCGTTCCGCTTTCAGGCCGCGATATTGGAAATCCAAATTTCACTCCTCCGGGCCCCGTTTACCATATGCTGGTTGTGAAGGGCTTCGACAGCCAGAATTTTATAACCAACGATGTCGGAACCCGAAAAGGCGACTCATACACCTATAAAAAAGATGTGATTATGAAGAATATCCACGATTGGAACGAGAAAGACATACATCTCGGGGCGAGCCGGGTCTTGGTATTGTATAAATGATTTGCCCAAACGCAATGACTGTTTGCTGTCCGAAAGATATATGGTATATTATTATAACAAGAACAAAAAAGACTAAATTAAACAATTCATAATGCATTGTCTCGTTGACTTTCGCAACCGTCCGCTTCTAGATTATTCTTTCCATTCCCGCGAAAAAGCGCGCGAATACTTGAGGAAAATAAAAAACAATCCCTTGGGAGTGACCGTAATCCACCGCGACGGACGGCGCGAGTATTTTGAGCATGGCTTGCCCAGAAATTTCTCCGACACGAGACAAAAGACTTGTCTCGTAAAAAAGGGCTTTCACATCCGATACTTTTTGCGGGAACTCAACACGCTGGATGGAGCGCGCTCCTGTTCCGGCGCGAAAGGTCCATCTCTCTCCAAAAAAGGCTGGCGGATTTTTGATTCCTGGCCGATTTTTATGCTCGGCAACCGAAAATTCCTGGCCGGAGCTTTCACTTTGACTCTCCTCATTTTTTCATCCGCCTATTTCTTTGAGAAATCCTGGGGCGCTAATTCCCCCGCGGCGCCGAGCCAAACCGAAGGGGTAGTTTTAGGGATGGTTGACAGCCGTCCGCAACTCGCTGAAGCGGGCAGTGATGCAACTAACGCTTCTGCTCTGAAGCTCGCCGATGAGGACGTGATTTTCAATCTGCTGGGAAAAATCAAAGAAGAGAAGCAGGATCAGTTCGCGTCGGAAATTTTGACCTATCTCAAAGGGAAGCCAATGGCTGACATGGCTCCCTATATTGCCGAAGAGCCCCGGACCGTGGCCGCTTTCCTGGTGGGAATTGCGATGAAAGAGAGCAAGTTCGGGCTTTATGCCCCGCACGCGAGCGATGGCAGCGATTGCCACAACTATTGGGGCTATCGCGGTCCGGAAAACACGACTGCGTCAGGCTATAGCTGCTTTTCGAACCCCCAGCAGGCGGTCGTAACCGTCGGCAAAAGGATCGCTAAACTCGTGAATCAGGGCGCATCGAACCCGTCCGAGATGGTGGTCTGGAAATGCGGCGCCAGTTGCTCTTGGGATGATCCGGCAAACGTCCGTAAATGGATCGCTGACGTAGGAATAAACTTCTATAAGATAAACTCCTAATTTAGCTTATATAAAGCTTAAATAGGCTTGGTAAAAAATTGCTTGACGTGAATTCGGGCTTCTGTTAGGATACCTTTCGTCAACAACAGATGGAATAGCGTATGGTGCTATTCTTTTTTTGTTGGTTTATCCCATCAACTCCCGCGATGCGGGGCTGGCCTTGCCAGCATTTGACGGGATTAGGCTGAAAATTGGCTTCTCTGGTCATTTTCGCCGAAAATAACTTTTCAAAACATTTTTCAAATGAGTAACCTGGATAAGTCCGCTTATCTAGGAGGGATTTACGCCAAACTCCAAAGAATAGAAAACACTTTAGATTACCAAATTAAGCACTCAAACCAAGCATATCTTCCGCTGACCCGGCTCGCCGGATTCCAGAATCAAGCCCAAGTCAGCTGGGAAAAAATCGGGCAATTTTTCACGGCCCTTAAGAGAAAATTCACGAGACATTTTTTCCGGAGACAAGACCTGTATCTGGCGGTTTTGATTTCTCTTTTGCTTCTCGTTTGGGTTTTTTGGTCAAAAACCGCTTTTTCAAAAACTCCGGACCGAACTAGCGTTCTGCCGATAAAAGACAGCTATAATGTCAAACTTATTTCTCTCACTGAAAAAAAGCCGAAAATCTGCCAGGCGAGCGCTAACGAATATTCTCCCAAGCCGGCAGTCAGCAAACCAGAAGCGAAAAAAGATGGGGATCTCAAGGAAAAAGTCGCAGGGATTGTGAAAAATACTCCGATGTCAGCCATGGTTGATTCGATTTCTCAAAAACCCAAGCCGGTGGCCGCCTTTATCGTCGGCATCGCCATGAAAGAAAGTAAATTTGGAGTTTATTCTCCAAAGCTTGCTGGCCGCGATTGCTTCAATTATTGGGGCTTCAAGGGCGGTGGTCCGACTGTCGCCGGCGGCTATAGCTGTTTCAGCTCTCCGGATGAAGCCGTTGACGCGGTGGGAGCCAGAATTGAAAAATTGGTAAATCGCGGCGTCAATAGCCCGGCTCAAATGATTTCTTGGAAATGCGGGAGTTCCTGCGCCGGTCACGGCGCGGAGAATGTCCGCAAGTGGATTGCTGACGTCGCCATAAACTTCTATAAGATCAATTCGTAAGTTTCTTCGATAAAGAAAAACAGCCACCAGGCTGTTTTTCTTATGCTTGAATCTTTTTATAGTGCTTAATAATCCTTGAGCTTGCCCGCAAGACCTGACTGCCGGATTTTTTCGAGAGCTTTGGCTTCGATTTGCCGGATCCGCTCGCGGGTCACGCCAAATTCGTGCCCGACTTCCTCAAGAGTGTGGGTGACTCCGTCTTCCAGGCCGAAGCGAATCTTCAAAATTTTCTGCTCGCGCGGAGTGAGGTCCTTCAAAACCAAATCCACGTGATCCGCCAGGAGTTTTCTAGCAGCATTATGGTGCGGCATCACCGTTTCGGTGTCCTCAATGAAGTCTCCCAGGATGCTATCGTCCTCGCTGTCCCCGACCGGCGTTTCGATGGAAACCGTCTCTTGGGAAATTTTCATGATGTGGCGGACTTTTTCCACCTCGAGCCCCATTTCAGCGGCAATTTCTTCCGGCAGCGGATCGCGTCCCAGCTCCTGAACCAGGCGGCGCGTTGCTTGCGTATATTTGTTGATGGTTTCAACCATGTGGACCGGGATCCGGATGGTGCGGGATTGGTCAGCCAGCGCCCGGGTGATGGCCTGCCGGATCCACCAGGTCGCGTAAGTCGAGAATTTGTAGCCTTTGCGGTAGTCAAATTTTTCGACGGCCCGAAAAAGTCCAATGTTGCCTTCCTGGATCAGATCGAGAAGCGACAAATTCGTGCTCCGACCCACGTATTTTTTAGCAATCGAAACAACGAGGCGCAAATTGGCTTCAGTGAGTTTTTGCTTGGCGGCTAGATCCCCCTTTTCAATTCTCTTGGCCAGCGACACTTCTTCGTCCCCAGTGAGCAGCGGAACTCGCCCGATCTCCCTAAGATACATCTGGACAGAATCGGAAGAAATATCATCGAGATCCAACGGTATATCGATATTTTCAACTTTCTTTTCCTTTACAACTATTTTGCGTTCGGCTTCATCCTTGAGCACCTCATCTGAGCTGACAATTTTTATGCCAGCAGTTTCCAATTTTTCATAAAGCTTTTCCAGCTCGCTCAAATTCTTTTCGACCTCGGGGATCATATGCAGGATCTCGTCTTCAGTGACAAAGCCTCTCTGCTTTCCAACTCGGATGAAATCAACCAGCTGGCGGCTCTCGGCTGATTCTTTCACGGCTCCCTCTCCTTTTCTCCCCGCCGTTCTTTTCTTCGCCTCGATTTTTCTCGGCCGGCCCCTTTTTCGCGCGGACTGTCTCACCCCGGATCGCTGGGCCGATTTCTTTTTCACTTTCTTGCGAACAGGCGTTTTTTTTGCCAGCCGTTTCTTTTTCAGCTTGCTTTTTTTGGTCTTCCGTTTGGCTTTTTTCTTCTTGCTTGGCATAAGATAGTTTATTCCGAAATTATTTTTTCAATTCTTCGCTGAGGTCTTGAAATTCCTGCATCAGGCCATTGAGGGTCTTCCTATCGCCCGCTGCCTCGGCCTTTATTATATCCTGGTGGAGCGCTTGAGCTTTCACTTTTATTTTTTCGAGCTTGAGCCTTTGAATTGCTTCTCCCAGTTCTTTGGCTGGATCAAAATCATTTCGGCTTTGGCTTTCAACTTCAATCTCAAAGACTGCTTCGTCCATATATCTGGAAGCTTCATAATCACCTACCTGCTCTTTGGCTGTCTCAAGGCTTTTTTTCCCAGTCTGCTTTTCAAGGCTTTCTAAAATCCTAGCTTCGATTCCGGCTAGCAACAATCCTTTCTCAAGAGTCGCGGCCCTTTTCACGGTTTCGCCGGGAAAAGCCAAAATAAGTCCGATGAGCCTTTTCCCAAGCATATTCCCTGATCTGACCTGCTCCTTTTCTTCCTGAACTTCACGGCCGGGTTCAACTTTCTTGAGCGTCTCGGATTTTTTCAGAATTCCGACCAAGACCTCCTCGTCGATCCCCAGCCTTTTCCCGAGAGTCTTTATCCAGTGCGATCGCACGACCGGACTTGCGATTTCCTTGATGATGCTCAAAAGCTCCTGCGCGATCTTTTTCTTGCCGACTGGCTGGCCGACGTCAAATCTCGAAAATGCGTCTTCGAAAAAA
>Ga0315268_10001439_pt1 | contig 27353 bp, 26 predicted proteins | sample C1_top_MG_FD_204535 | JGI IMG/M metagenome (GOLD analysis project Ga0315268, IMG submission 204535) | Sediment microbial communities from Yellowstone Lake, YNP, Wyoming, USA - C1_top | ecosystem: Environmental > Aquatic > Freshwater > Lake > Sediment | place: USA: Wyoming | collected 2017-08-01
ATGGCTGTATTCAGTGGCTCGATTTTGTAATGTATTGCCCTTGCCCCATCATGCTGCCCCTTCATCCATAAAGAACACATCGTCGAAACGTCTTTTGGTACAACGTTTGCAGATACGGATATCACACCTTTACCCCCGAGGGCAAGGAGTGGCAGTGTTGTAAAATCATCTCCGGAGAGAACAGTTATCTTGTCCCCACAAAGTCTTATAACCTCACTCACCTGCTTCATATCTCCTGATGCCTCTTTAATTGCCACGATGTTTTTTATCTCTGCGAGGCGGGCAACGGTAGTTGGCAGTATATTAACTGCAGTGCGTCCGGGGACGTTATATAAAACTATGGGTATGTCAACTGCCTCAGCAACTGCCTTATAGTGCCTGTAAAGACCTTCCTGAGTCGGTTTGTTGTAGTATGGTGATACAAGCAAAGCCGCATCAGCACCAGACTTTTTCGCCTGCTTTGTTATCATGATAGTCTCATCCGTAGCATTTGCACCTGTCCCTGCAATAACAGGAATCTTTTTATTAACGATTTCTACCGTAATATCAATAACCCTGTAATGCTCTTTATAATCGAGTGTTGCCGATTCACCAGTTGTTCCACAGGGCACTATCCCTTTGGTATCCTGTGAGATATGCCACTCTATCAGATCACCGAGTGCCTTTTCATCAATCTTTCCCTTTTTAAATGGAGTTACAATTGCGACTATCGACCCTTTAAACATTGCTACCTCCCTTTCATTTTAAATGTCGACAATACCCCAAAAAACCTCTTCAGCAGGACCTGTCATGTACACATGATTGTCCCCTGCCCAATCTATAAAGAGATCACCTCCAAGAAGGCGAACAGTTACATTCCTCTCAGTGAGTCCTTTAATGCTTGACACTACAACAGCGGCTGATGCGCCAGTGCCACATGCCATGGTCTCACCCGAACCTCTTTCCCAAACCCTCATTTGAATCTCTGAGGGATTAAGGACATTAATGAATTCCACATTTGTCTTTTTAGGAAATATGGGGTGAGTTTCTATCATAGGGCCATAATATGTTACGGGGAAATGAGAAAGATCTTCAACAAAAATGACTGCATGAGGATTTCCCATAGAAACAAAGGTAATTTTAAACTCTCTGTCTTCAATCTTAAGTGGATAATCTATAATCCGCCCCTGCTCCCCTCCGCCTGAGGCGGAAGTAAAGTGGGGTGAGGGGGGATTTAACTCTTCACTTATTCTTACAGGAATCTTTTCTGGTTCAAAAAGAGGCTCTCCCATATCAACCTTTACCATGTTGTCTACTTTCTCTGGCTTTATAGTACCAGCAAGAGTCTCTATATGGAGGGTCTTTTTATCAGAGAGGTTTCTATCCCATATATATTTTGCGAGGCAACGTATTCCATTACCACACATCTCTACTTCGCTGCCATCTGCATTAAAAATCCTCATCATAAAGTCTGCACAGGCAGAATCAAAAAGGAGAAGAATCTGGTCAGCGCCAATTCCAAACCGTCTGTGGCAGAGTCTCTTTGATAGATCAGATAAGTTATCAGGTCTTACCTGCCTGCAATCTATAAGCATAAAGTCATTGCCTAACCCTTGCATCTTTGTGAAGGCTATCTTCATTTTAGGAATCCAGGTATAACCTCACCTCTGATAAGGTCTCTGTATGTTTCTCTTGACCTTATGAGAAAGTGCTCTCTCCCCCTGACCATAACCTCTGCAGCCTTTGGACGGCTGTTATAGTTGGAGCTCATAGAAAATGCGTATGCGCCTGCTCCCATCACGGCGAGATATTCACCCCTCTTTAGTCTTTTCAGTTCCCTCTCTTTTGCGAGAAAATCGCTCGATTCGCATATGGGCCCAACAACATCACATAGGATGGTATCCCTTCTTTTTCTGACAACAGGAAGTATGTGATGGTATGCACCGTAGAAGGATGGCCTTATCAGGTCATTCATTCCTGCATCTACAATCACGAATTCCTTTTCCTTGCCCTTCTTTTGGTAAAGCGCACTTGTAACAAGTACCCCCGCATTCCCTACTATAGACCTGCCAGGTTCTAATATGAGTGTAAGCTGTCTGCCTTTGAGAAGTGGGAGAACATTCCTCGCCAGGTCTTCTGGTACAGGTGGTTCCTCATCTTTGTAAGGAATACCGAGTCCTCCACCGATGTCAAGGTTCTGTATATTCAGTCCTTCCATAGTGAGTTTATCCAAGAGCAAGAGTATACTCTTTAGGGAATCAACAAAAGGAGAGATCTTCGTAATCTGCGAGCCTATATGTTTGTGGATGCCGAGGACTTTAATATTTTCCAGCCTCGATGCAACTCGGTAATGTTCTAAGGCATCTTCTATCGGGATACCAAATTTATGTCTTTTAAGCCCTGTTGCTATATAAGGATGCGTTTCGGGGTCAATGTCAGGATTAATCCTTAGGGCAACAGGAGCCTTTAACCTCATTATTCCTGCTATTCTGTTTATCTCCCTGAGTTCATCCTCAGATTCTACATTGAACATAAGTATTTTTGACCTTAGGGCAAACTTTATCTCTTCCTCAGTCTTACCAACACCAGCATAAACTATCTTCTTTGGAGATATACCCGCTTTCAACGCCTTATAAAGCTCCCCTCCAGAAACAATGTCTGCACCACCTCCACTCTTTGCAAAAAGCCTCAGTATTGCAATATTGGAGTTAGCTTTTAGAGCAAAACAGATAATGTGGGGGTAGTCCTTAAACGCCTTTGTATAAACCTGAAAATGTCTTAGAATGGTATTGTAGCTATAGACATAGAGGGGCGTGCCATATTCTTCCGCAAGCTCTCTGATAGCTATATCTTCGGCAAATAATTCGCGTCCATGGTATTTAAAAAGATGCATTGAAAGTCTTATATGCTTATTTTTCTGCATATTTTTACATATCTGCGCTTTTATCTCAAGCTGTTAATCCCGCCTTGGATTTGTTTATTTCATATATGTTAAATTTTTATATTATGGGAAAGAACATCGTAGAAAAAATATTTGAACCACACAGGATATACGGTGAATTAAAAGCAGGCAGGCCTGTTGGACTAAGTGTAGACCAGGTTTATACTCAGGATGCGACAGGCACTATGGCTTGGCTTCAATTCGAAGCAATAGGAGTTGAAGAGGTAAAAGTACCACTCGTTGTTTCATATGTTGATCACAATATGATCCAGTCAAATAATATGAACCCCGATGACCATATTTTCCTCCAGACTATTGCAGCAAGATATGGTGCTTATTTTTCGAGGCCAGGCAATGGCATAAGCCATCAAATCCACCTCGAAAGATTTTCCGCTCCCGGAAAGGTTGCCCTTGGCACAGACAGCCATACTCCCACCGGCGGGGGAATGGGAATGATAGCCATAGGTGTCGGAGGACTTGATTCAGCAACTGTAATGGCAGGCTCTCCTTTTGAACTCATTATGCCGCAAGTCATGCTCATAAGACTCGCAGGCAAACTGAACAGACCGTGGGTTACAGCAATGGACGTGATACTAGATATTCTCAGAAAGCTCACAGTCAAAGGAGGAATAGGAAAAATTCTTGAATATGGTGGCCCAGGTATAAAGGATTTGAGTGTGCCAGAGAGAGCCACTATTACAAATATGGGTGCAGAACTCGGCGCAACGACTTCTATCTTTCCAAGTGATGATAGAACATGCTATTTTCTCAAAGCACAGAGGAGAGAACAAAGTTGGCTTGAGCTTTATGCTGATAAAGACGCAGAATATGCAAATGTCCTCGAAATAGATTTGAACTCAATTGAACCCTTGATTGCCAAACCCCATAGCCCGGATAATGTTGTACCTCTTAGGGAACTATCAGGAACAAAGGTGGACCAGGTCTGCATAGGAAGCTGCACAAACTCATCTTACCAGCTCATGAGATCGGTTGCTTCTATTTTGAGAGGTAAATCTATTGCAGAGGGAGTGAACCTTCTCATAAATCCGGGGTCGAAACAGGTTTATGAGATGCTTTCTCGTGATGGCCTCATGGCTGACATGATTGCAGCAGGCGCAAGGATACTCGAATCCTCCTGTGGCCCCTGTATCGGAATGGGTGGATCACCTGGCACAGGGCAGATATCTGTCAGGTCTTATAACAGAAATTTTAAAGGACGGAGCGGCAATAAAGATGCCTTTGTCTATCTTGCTAGTCCTATCTCCTGTGCCGTAATCGCTATGAAGGGTGAAATTATAGATCCACGTGACTCTGGTTTAATCATAGAAGAACATGACGAACCATTAAGCTATCTCATAAATGACAATATGCTTATTCCACCGAAGAAAGATATGAAGACAATTAAAGTAATAAAGGGTCCAAATATAAAAGAGGTACCAGTAAAAAAAACCCTACCGGAAAAGATTGAGGCTGAAGTACTCATTAAACTACCAGACAATATCACCACGGATGACATAATGCCAGCAGGTGTTTCTATCCTTCCTCTGCGTTCAAATATACCTGCTATATCAGAATTCGTCTTTTCTAATCTTGACAATACATTCAGCAAGAGGGCAACGGAAGCAAGGTCTAAAGGTGGAGGAATTATCGTCGGAAGTGAGAATTATGGCCAGGGCTCCTCAAGAGAACATGCTGCAATTGCGCCTATGTATCTCGGTGTTCACGCAGTAATTGCAAAATCCTATGCTCGAATCCATAGATCTAATCTGATAAACTTCGGTATTCTTCCTCTTAAGTTCTCAAAATCTGAAGACTACGATAGAATCGAAAAAGGTGAGATGCTGCTCTTTGAAGATATTGGAAAATCATTGAAAGGAAATCAGTCTTATAAGATATATAACATGACAAAAAATTATTCCTTCGAGGTAATTTCAGATCTCAATGATAGGGAAAAGGAAATCCTCCTGACTGGTGGCCTCCTGCCATACACGAAGAAAAGTCCTTCCAATATTTGACAATAAGATGAATTATCAAATCCCCCCTCACCCCCCTTTTCTAACGGGGGGGAAAGGGGTGATTATTTAATTTTCTAAAATCTTTTGTGAGCCAAAAATTCATAAGGGTTTGACAAGAAAATTCCCTAACAGGTAAAGTAAAAATATTTTTGGGCCGCTAGCTCAGTTGGTAGAGCACCGCCCTTTTAAGGCGGGTGTGGTTGGTTCGAACCCAACGCGGCTCACCAAACGTCCCCATCGTCTAGCATGGCCTAGGACATCGCCCTTTCAAGGCGGTAACACGGGTTCAAATCCCGTTGGGGACGCCAGAAAAAACCAAAGGGGTTGTAGAAAATACAACCCCTTATTATTATAAATTGTAATTTCCGAAAAGTTACCTGACCTAAAATAATAGACTTGTGGATTTAGATATAGCTATCAACAGGGGCAACGCTGAGAAGCCTGCCATCATATTCATCCATGGTCTCGGTATGGATAAGGATATATGGATAAATCCATCGGAATCCCGAATTCTTGGAGGAATGTTTCCCTTAAAGGTTCTCTTGAGCAAAAGACCTTCCACAAAAGACTTCGGGCTCGGCAGTGATACACCCGAGGATGAGGTACCAAAGTCTTCACCGGGAGTACGGCTTGATACGATAGAAACTCTGTTTGAGGACCTCAGGATTAAGGGATATACAGTGATTACATGGAGCCAGGAAAGACCCTCAGGAGCTATAGATTATGCCGTCTCAGAACTGGAAGAGGTCATAAAGTTCGCTCATGAACTGACAAAGGCTGGCCTTATCCTCATAGGACACAGTAGAGGAGGACTCATTGGAAAGAAATATCTCTTGAAAAAGAACAGGTCAATAAGAGGCCTTATAACCATCTCCTCCCCTCATAAAGGAAGCTCAATAGCAAAGATTGTCAATTATTTGTCTCCACTTTCTGCTGTGATAAGTCCCCTTTTCCCGCAGGGCGACAAGGGAACCTTTTCCTTTGCAATAAAGCGGATTTTTGATTTCCTTAGAAGCACTGCACTTAAAGAACTCCTCCCTGACTCACATTTTTTTAAGTCTTTGAAAGACGAGCCGTTTGATTGGATATATTATGTCTCAGTTGGAGGGACAGACCCGACGCTTTTTAACCTCTACAACTTCTCTATTCCTGATATCTTCGAGAAGATAATACCTGAAAATCTTTATCCCGAAGAAATCAAAAAAGGTAAGGGTGATGGATTAGTATCGGCAGAGAGCTCAAGGATCCCCTGGAGTAATGAACATTATAATCTAAGCCTTAATCATGCACAGATATTGTTTGATAAGGAAGTAAGAGATCTGCTGGTTAAGGCAGTAGAGAAAATTGGCTAAGACCCTCATGAGCCTTTGGCTCACAAAGGATTTTATGAAAAGATATTTTCGGAGCAATACTGAGATAATTTTAATGCTCTGGGATAGATTCTATAAGTTTGAAGGTTATAGGGATGACTATTTCAGCATTTAGCTCAGAAAATGGAGAAGCCTTTCTGAGCATCTTCGGGACCTCTTCATCGAGTATCTGATAACCTGAGCTTTTAATTATCTTGATATCTTGTGGAAAGCCCTTTCTATCAATTTTAAAACTGATTAGTACAGTTCCTTCTATCCCCATTTTTCTCGCAAGTAAAGGATAGCTCTTAGCATTCTCGATAGCAGTCCAGATAAGGGAGTATATGCCTTTATTATTTTTAGTGCTCTCCGAGATTTCGTCTACAGATCGACTTCTCCCTATTTTCTGAGGAGCGGTATTTTGCCCCGGTAATCCGTTCCCCCACCCTTTTTCAATCTCCCTCTGTCCTCCTTTACTAAAGGGGGATGTAGGAGGATTTTCGTGGGATGAGGGGGGATTATTTTCATTTTCCTTGGTGTTAGATTGTAACATGCTTGTTTCTTCTGACATGCCTACATGCTGATTTACTAATATTGTCGTACCTACCTTATTATTCGCGGAGACACCTTCGCTTTCGTCATTCTTTCGCCTCATGTCATTCTGAGCCTCGTATTCATTACGGGGCAGAGAATTTTTTGGCTCAGGACGGATCTGGATGTTAGCGAAGAATCTCGTATTATCGCTGGCAGGCTCTGGCGAGGCAATCCTCTTCTTGTATACCTTTGCCAGTTGATGAGGAAATATGGGAGAGGAGGCTATGGATGTCATAGCTGTCATCTCTTCTATAAGTGAGACTAACATATAGTCATTAGGGAGAGGGTACTCCCTCTCCCGGTAGTTGACAGAAAAAATAGCACCAATCAGTGCTGCATGAAGAAAAAGAGAAAACATTATACTTCGTCTGATACTCATAAATCTTCTGATATCCATAAATTTAAAGAATTATTTAACCCCCTTTTTACTCTGCATCATGACACTTATTTTAGAACTCAACTGACAGTCCAGCAAGAAAGTTTCTCTTGGGCGACGGATAAAATGCCTTTTCAATAGGGAATCCTCCAATAACTCCATATTCTGAGTACTCTTCATTCGTGAAATTATTTATGTCTAAAAAAGCCCTTAGAGATTTCCATTGATATGCTATTCTGCTATTGAAAATGAGATAACTTTTCTGATTACTAAAGGCATTTGAGAAATCACTGACGAACGGACGTCCACCAACATAGACTCCATTGACAGCAACGGTAAAACCTTTCCCTAATGAAGATAATACCTCCAGAGTTGCCTTATGTTGAGGAACATTTGGCACTTCTTTTCCCTTGAATCTCCCTTCTTTGATAGTCGCATCCAGATATGCATAGCCCCCTCTTAAATTTAACCATTTGGTAGCCTTTGCAGCTAATGATATTTCTACGCCATATCGACGGGTCATACCATCTAAATTTTCGTTCATAAATGTCATTGGATTGTAAAAGATTTCATTATCTGTATCGATCCTGAAAAAATTGAGATGGGCATACAATCCGTCTGCAAAATAATGTCTGACTCCAAGCTCATAGTTATTTGATGTTTGTGGAATTAAATCTATATTTACAGTATTAGTAATAAAACTATATAGTTCGTCAAGAAGGGGATATCTAAAACTTCTCGAAAAATTGAAATAGGCATAGGACTTTTTATAGAAGGTATAATTAATACCTGCTGTGTATACATCTTCATCCATGGCTATCCTGTCAGGATTACTTGGTCTAAAGGTAAATTCCGCTCTATCATGCCGATATCCTCCTGATAAATAGAGGCTATCTGCTACAGTTATTTCATCATGGATGTAGTATCCGTAGTTTTTCTTTCTCAAGTTAAAATTTCCAGTAGATGAAACCCCAAAAAACAGAGACTTGTTTACTATTTCATCATCAGCCCTCTGATAGTCAAAACCGAGGATAAAATCATTTTTCGTTTTACCCAGCGAGCTTTTAAAAAGAACTCGGGGGGAAAATGTTACTGTTTCAATCTCACTGTCACCTGAAAAATTCCCCCAGTCGCCAGTAGCAAAGGAGAACCAAAATCTTCTCCTGAAAGATGTGTCAATGTTAAAGATGTTATTATCCAAAAAATAGATTTCAGGACCGGCCTGTATATAGTAATCTTCCACTCTGGCAAAGTCGTCGGGATTTTTGGATTCTCTTCTTGAGAAACCTGCATCAAAATCACTCTCTTTCAAAGCACCTGGAAGCCCTGTATTATCCTTATGATATCCACTGCTAAAATTGAACTTCATAAAATCTTTAGCATAATAACTCATGTTTAACCCAAGATCTTTAGCCTCGGTATCGCTATTCTCCCTATATCCATCTGAGGTCAAATATCGCCCAGATAAATAGTAGGACAAGCTATTTAGACTTCCACTGATATGAACATCGCTCTTGAAGGTCTCGTAACTTCCTAAAGCCAACTCTCCCCCTGCTCTGAACTTATCTCCCTCTTTTGTAATAATATTAATAACACCTTCTGTTGCATTATCTCCATAAAGCACGCTTCCGCTTCCTCCTCTTATGACCTCTATTTTTTCTACTCTTTCAAGAGGAATTTGAGCCCAATCAACACCACTTAGGTCGGCCTGATTGACACGTCTTCCATCTATTAGAACCAGTAAATTTGAGGAGGCAGTTTCTCCGAAACCGCGCAAGTCAACAGTAAAAATTCGGCGATTTCCTGTTATGTCATTTACATGAATACCTACTTCAGTTCTTAAAAGATCAGGGATATTTTGAGCAGTGGAATTCCTTATGTCTTCTTTAGAAATAACCGTCACAAAAGCAGGGACATTGGTTAATTTTTCTTCATACCTTGTGGCAGTTACCACAATTTCTTCCAATGAAGTAATCTCTTCCTCTGCTAACGCAAAGGTGATAGATAACAGGTGAAAGACGACAAGAAAGATAAACCATAAGAGAATTTTTGAGAACTGAAAACCAGAAACTGGAGACTGAAAACTTTTCATTTTGATCCCCCTCGAGAAATTTTTTTGGATTGTTATGTTTCAGAGTCTTCTGTTCATGTTCTTAACTCATAACTCTGAACTCTTAACTCTGTACTCCTTTTGGTCTGAATAGGTCTTCCGGCTCAGGGCTACCTACTTACCCGTCTTCCCATCATGGTATTACCCATGGCAGTGACTCTTAAGTCAGGCTTTCGTTCCCTTCACGGCTGCGGGGCAGCGGAGGATTCTCACCCCTCTTCCCTGCATTCAGCCAACAATAGTTTCAACCTAACTTCGGATTTATTCTCACCTCCTCTCTATAACTATATATGCTCCTGATTCTCGTCTTTCTACCTCGATTTTCACATCAAATGCTTGTCGGAGTAGATCTCTTGATAAGACTTTTTCTGGGGTCCCAATGCCAAGTATCTGTCCATCCTTAATTAACATCACCTTCTCAAACTGTAGTGCCATATTTATGTCATGAAGGGCCATGATTATAGAGATGTTCTTCTTTTCCTTCAATTCCCAGAGTAATTTCATAATCTCTATCTGGTACTTTATGTCAAGGTTTGCAAGAGGCTCATCTAAAAGCAAAAGTCCTGCACCCTGAAGAATGGTCATTGCGATAAAAACCCTTCTTCTTTCACCACCACTAAGGTCTTTAATATAAGACTCTGATTTCCCTTCGAGCCCGACCATCTCTAATGCTTCTTCAACGGTCATATCTGGAATTATGTCGTAGGGATAAAGGCCCATACACACAAGTTCTTTTACCCTGAAGGGTATATTTATATCGAGAAGCTGCGGTAGATAACAAAGTAGCTTCGCTCTATCTTTATGTCTATATGACTGTAAGGGCTTCCCCCAGAGTTTTATAGAACCTTCAGAAGGCTTTAAAATCCCATTTGAGAGTTTAAGGATGGTAGATTTCCCAGAACCATTTGCACCTAATAGCCCAATAGACTCTCCATCGCCCACTGAAAAGGTAAGGCTTTGGATAAAATCCTTATCCTTCTGATAGGTAAAACCTACGCCAGCAAACTCAAGAATATAGTGATTAGATACTGAGGACATCTTTCCTCCTTAACAAATATAGAAAATAAGGCGAGCCGATGATAGCCGTAACAATACCTGATGGAATCTCCACAGGTGACATCATTGATCTTCCAATCAAGTCTGCCATACACAGGAGTGCCCCACCCCCAAGGGCTGATGCGGGTACCAAGACCCTGCTGTCAGCGCCGACAAAGAATCTCATTATATGAGGTATGAGAAGGCCTATAAAACCAATAATCCCACCAAGTGATACAGATGCGGCAGTCATGAGTGAGATAGACAAGAATAAAAGTAGCCTTTCCCTATGGACGGAAAAACCGAGGCTGTGTGCAAGCTCATCACCTAATACCAATGCATTAAGAGCTTTTGCCCTGAAAAAGGAGATAAAAAGACCTAAGACGATAAACATTAAACCATAGGGAATCAATGACCAGTCAGCAATCGAGAGATCTCCAAATATCCAAAAAATCGTTCTCCCCAGACGTTCACCTGGAGAAATACTTATAAGAAGCATGAGGACAGCGTGAAAAAGAAAACTCAGGCCGACTCCAGCAAGAAGAAGTCTCTCGGGCCAAAGTCCTCCGCGTTTCCAACCAAAAAAGCCAACTAACATACTGACAAATATAGCTCCCCCAAAAGCTACTAATGGTATCGTAAATTTGCCCAAGAAATAAGAACCTGACAATATCCATGCAGCTGCCGACAGTGATGCACCACTTGAGATTCCGAGAATATAAGGATCAGCAAGGGGATTTCTCAATATGCCCTGAAGCACAGCCCCTGAGGCGCCAAGGGCCATCCCCATAAGGAACGCAACAACCACTCTCGGAAATCGTATTGAAAACAATATACTTTTCTCGGTGGTATCCAATGCAAAAGGATTTATTACTTTTGGAGCAAGAAAGAGAGATCCCGGCAAGACCAATATTAAGACTAAGAGCAAAAGCGAGATTCTTATTTTAGACATCTTGCCATCTCTTCAATACCTTTGACGACTCTTGGACCGAGCCTGTAAATACTGTCGCTTATATAACAAACCTTACCATTTTTTACTGCTGGGATTTTAGAGAGCTTCTCCAGAAGTCCTCTCGATGCCTCTTTTATGTTGACATGACCTTTACCAATAAAAACTATATCAGGGGCCTGATGAATAATCTCTTCCACAGAATATTTTGGGTAGGAACTATTTGCCTTTGATACAACATTCTGACAACCAAGTAAGGTAATTGCATCGTCTATGGCAGTACGTGGGCCCGCAACTATCAATGGCTCAGGCCAGATAATGAAGAGGACCTTCTTTTTCAGTGACGAGTTTGCTAATCTACTTACTGCAACTTCTATATCTCTTGCAAGCCCTTCTGCTTTTTCTTTCACTCCAAGAGCTGCACCTAAATCTCTAATACCTTGCGGTAGCTCATTTAACCTTCTTGCCCTGAATACATATGTTCTTATCTTCAATGAATGTAGCCTCTCCTCAAACTCCCTGAGATTACCATCAGTAGTCATAACAACAATATCTGGTTTTAATGAAACAACTGTTTCTAATGAAGGATTATACATACCACCTACCTTTGTCTTTTTCTTTGCCTCCTCCGGATAGTCACAGAAGTTTGTAACCCCTATAATCCTGTCTTCAAGCCCTATTGAGAAAAGGATTTCTGTTAGGTTAGGAGCAAGGGAAATGATCCGGTTTGGTGGTTCAGCATGGACGGCACTGACAAGTAAAAAGTAACAAGTAGCAAGCAAAAGAAGGGGAGACAGGATATAGTATTTGAGCTGATTCTTTTGCCGATATTCCAATCCACCCCCCTTCATCCCCCCTTGGTAAGGGGGGATATGAGGGGTGTGAGGCAAAAGCCTCGGAGCCCGCCTTAGCGGGCGAGAATGAGCGAAAATACTATATCCTGTCTGTTTAACCATAAGTTTTTGAATAATTAAACTCCTCAGAAAATAAAAAATCCTCAGAACATTACAAGTCCTGAGGATTGCACCCTGATTTACTTCACCCTCACCTTCCTCCTTGGGAAGGATTTTTTGCTCACAGGCAGGTCTTCTGGCTTCCGGCTCATTCTACTCTCCATGCCTTCCCAGTCGTTACGACCAGTGGATATTATGGATTTCGTCCCCGGTTACAGCGGCGGGACCGCTCCTGTATTTCACAGGATTCCCTATTAAGCCTTATGCACCTGGATTCAAAAACTCAAAAATATTTTTATCTAAAGGTCAAAGAAAGTCAAGAATTCTTTTCTAAAAATTCTCTCAGTGATTCCTTACTTATTGCCCCGCCTCTAAGGATTTTAATCTCCTCTTTTGTAACATCTACAATCGTTGAAGGAAGCCCCCCAGGGGTTAAACCACCGTCAATAACAAGGTCTATCTTATCTCCAAAATACCTGATTACAGTTTCTGCATCTTCTGCAGGCGGCATGCCTGATAAGTTGGCACTTGTTGCAGTAATGGGGAAATCGGCCTTTTTTGCAAGGTGACATGCAAAGGACTCTCCGGGTATCCTCACTGCAACTTTTCCGGTACCCGCGGTAAGATATCCCGATATATCTTTTTTTGCAGTGAAAAGCAAGGTAAGAGGACCAGGCCAGAACCTTTCCATAAGTAAGGTAGCTTTATAATCCACATATTCTGCAATAAGGTGGAGTAAATTTTTGCTACCAATAATCAGAGGCATAGCCTTGTCTTCTGGCCTTTGTTTTATATCAGAAAGTTTTTGTAGCGAATCCTCCATATTAAACTTTACCCCAAGGCCATAAAAAGTCTCTGTTGGATATGCAATAATATTGCCTTCCTTGAGTGCTCCAATAGCTTGGTTTAAGACCTGCTCCATATTTGTTTCAGAGATTAATATTCTAAACATGATGGAATACTAACACAGACAACACTATCTTATAAATTTTGCATTTTAGTTCTGCATTTTAGTACTTGACAAAGGGTTTGCCCATCATGCACAGTTATAAAGTCTCTTTTAAAGCCTTGAGGGTTTTTAAAGGGGCATAAAAGTATCGAAGGAGGAAGGATGAGTACAAGGCTTTATGTGGGAAACATCTCCTTCAAGGGATCAGAGGATGACCTGAAGGAATTGTTTTCTCAAGCAGGTGAGGTTGTTTCTGTCAAGTTGATCAAAGATGCAGCTACAGGAAGGCTAAGAGGATTCGGCTTCGTGGAGATGGCCTCAGAGGAAGATGCACAGAAGGCGGTCTCCATGTTGAATGGTAAGCCTTTTATGGACAGAAACATTGTTGTCAATGAGGCAAAACCACAGGAAAGGCGCGAGAGAGGCCAAAGAGAAAAAGGTGGTTTTGGTAGAGAAGGTGGTTTTGGTAGAGGGAGAAGAAGATAGACTTTCCTTTTTAGTTTAACCAGCCAATAAGATCAGGATTTCTTTAGAAGCATCGAGCCAGTTGAAAGGCCAAGTTCTTTAGAAACCACATCGCATTTAGATTGGAAAAGAAAGAACATTTGCTTTTCAACTCCGATGAGTGTCTCGAAGTTTCCCTGGCCTTTGCTTATTGAAAGTTGAGCATCTTTGAATGCCTCTTGAAATATAGAAGATGTCCATTCTAGTATTGTGCCTACAGCATCAGAGCCATTGTCGATCACTTCACATACTCCTATAAGGCCAGATTCTGAAGCGTCATCCATAGTAGAATCATTAATTACAGGAAAACCTTTTACAACTGCCTTTACTTGCTTACCCATGGAAAGGAGGGTTTCTATAAGAAGCCTGTCGAATACGATCTCGCCTGCATTATCCACCAGGTAAAGTATCCTATCTGTTTCAAGGAGGGCATCTTTAAATGTACTATACTCATCCACGGCTAATGGATTGTTAAGGGCTTTCCGGATAGCGCCTTCTATATCTACCGATGTAAATATTCCGAAGTCTATTACGTTCCCAGCAATTGCAAGTCTCATAGCTGTCCATAAGGGGTCAGGACTCTTTTCAACCATAGTCTTTAATGAAGGATATAACCCGAGTGCAATTTGGTTATATTCGCATTTTAGCTCCTTGAATGGATCTTTGCCGAGCAACTGCCTTATTCTTCGGTGGATAAACGTAGTCGAATAGGCAGGTGGTTTTAAGACATCCGCCATCTGAACCTCCAAAAAGATGCTCCTTAAAAGACTCTCTTGTAACAGCTCGTCTTTTGTTCCAAGCTTGAGGGCAATAACAGCCTGCTTAAGGAAACAGGGAAAACAATCGAGGTGGACTCTCATTTTTAGAAACGCTCTTTAAAGTGCCTTTGCCTTTTTTTCAACCTCCTCAGACATCTTTTTTCTATATTCCTTCAACCTTTTTGCGAGTTTAAAATCTTTCCTGCTTATAATCTGGGCTGAAAGGATCGCAGCATTTTGTGCACCTGCTTTACCTATTGCCACAGTCGCAACTGGTATACCTGGAGGCATCTGTACTGTAGAGAGAAGTGAGTCAAGACCGTTGAGGGGTGATGACTCGATAGGCACGCCTATCACAGGTAAGATTGTGTGAGAAGCAAGTACACCTGCCAAATGAGCTGCCATCCCTGCACCTGCGATAATTACCTCGACACCCTCCTCTTCTGCCCTTGACGCAAGTCGTATCGTGCGTTCCGGGGTTCTGTGTGCTGAAGCAATAGTCATTGTATAAGAAATTCTTAGTTCTTTCAGAATCTTCCCTGCCTCACCCATAATAGGAATGTCTGAGTCACTTCCTATCACAATCAAAACTTGTGGTTTCATGTATCCTCCCTAAAAATTAATCGCTAATAATCAATAGAGATTGGTTATTCCTTTCCAATATCTTTCCTATAATGTATTCTTTCGAAATGTATCTTCTCAACTGCGCTGTATACCTTCGCCCGCGCATCCTTTATGTCAAACCCAATGGCTGACACACTGAGAACCCTTCCCTCTGATGTAACAATGTCGCCATTGTTATATACAGTACCTGCATGGAATACAAAAACATCCTTCATTTTTTTTACCTCTTTGAGTCCTGATATAATAAAGCCTTTTTGATACATTCTCGGATAGCCACCTGAAGAAGCTACTACGCAAACTGATGCCTCATTTTCCCATTCTATTGCATTCTGAATATCGGATAATCTCTCATCTGTAATCGCAAATGAGATCTCCATCAAATCTGTTTTTAGCCTTGGGAGAACTGTCTGACTTTCTGGATCTCCAAAAGTACAACCGAGCTCAAGGACATAAAGTCCCTCCTTGTTTATCAATATATCTGCAGAGAGAATACCCTTATGTCTCAGGCCCTCCGAATGGAGTGCCCTTAATAGTGGCCGCATTATCTTATCTATGATAACAGTCTCCATCCCCTTTTTCACAAAAGGTACTGGGCTATAAGCACCCATGCCTTCAGTATTTGGGCCAATATCAGCATCAAATAACTGTTTATGGTTCTTTAAAATTTCAAGAGGAGCAAGGGTTTTCCCATCAGTGAATACCATAATAGCTACTTCTTCCCCCTCAAGAAAATCCTCTATGATAACCCGCTTTACAGCATCACCAAAAATTCTATCTTTCATAAGGAGTCTGAGGGCATCTATTGCCTCTTCCACAGTAAAAGCTAAAAATGTGCTATTGCCACCTATGAGTCCGTCCGCCTTTATTACTATAGGATAGCCTTTTAATCTGACATAGTCTTCCGCATGAGGATAAAAAGTAAAGACCTTATATTCAGGCGTTGGGATTCTGTAATGCCTCATGAGGTCTTTTGCAAAAACTCTGCTAAATCCAATTTGTGCAGAAGCTTTAGTTGGACCGACTATCTTGCAACCCTCTTTTTCAACTGAATCGACAACACCTTTTAGGAGAGTTTCTTCTGCGTTCACAATCGTCAGATCTATCCACTCATATTTTATAAAATCAACAAGGGCACCAAAGTCATAGGGACTTACATCTATACATTCGGCAATCTCAGCTATACCTGCATTCCCAGGACAGCAGTAAATTTTTTTAACATGACGACTTTGGGATAGCTTCCAAACTATTGCATGTTCTTTACCGCCTCCGCCAATGACAAGTACCTTCACTTTAGAATAACCTCAATCAAATGGTAAAATGGTTTTTGACGCTACCTATTTTTTTTCTTTTGCTACCTTAGTTAAGTAAGCAAAAATTGCTTTATCATATTGAGATGTGCGCCTGAAGACCTTTTTTGCGAGCTTTAATCTTGTCCTTTCACTCAGTTCCCCTTTCAATCTTTTCATTTCTCTAATAACCTTCTTGTACTCTGAGGGGTCTACTATGACAGCGACATCCTGAAAGTTTTTCGAAGCAGAACGAAGCATCGTGGGACCACCTATGTCGATGTTCTCAATGGCTTCTTCAAAGGTAACTCCAGGTTTTAAGATTGTCTTCTCAAAAGGATAGAGATTCACGACCACGATATCGATGAGATCGATATCGTACTTCTTTATCTCTTCCATATCTTTTGGATTATTTCTCCTTGAAAGTAAGCCACCGTGAATCTTTGGATGAAGAGTTTTCAGCCTCCCATCAAGCATCTCGGGAAAACCAGTATATTCCGATACATCTTTAACAAGAATGCCTGCATCTCTTAAAACCTTCGCCGTTCCACCAGTTGAAAGTATCTCGACCCCCATTGATTCAAGAGCCCTTGCAAACTCTACGATACCTTCCTTGTTCGAAACACTTAGCAGCGCCTTTTTAATCGTAGCCATTTAAACCTCCCCCTATTAAATAACCACTCACCAAATCACAAATTACAAATAATTTCCAATAACCAATCTCAAGTCAAAATTCTCAATTATCAATTAGCAAGTTAAATTTTTAAAATCATTTTCAATGATAATTTTGCATTGATAATTGCTAATTTTTAATTGACATAATTATTGACTTGGTTATTCTCATTTTATATATCCCCTTTCCATCATGCTTGTATATTTTTCGTCTCCTATGATTACATGGTCAAGAACCCTTATTCCGATTATGTCACCTACATTAACAAGTCTTTCAGTTATCAAAATGTCTTCACGGCTCGGGCTTGGATCTCCGCTCGGGTGGTTATGTACAAATATGACAGATGCAGCTGATTCTTTTATCGCATCCCTGAATGCCTCTCGAGGATGTATCAATGAATTTGTGAGAGTTCCCTCAGAGATTCTGCAGTCTTTCAATACTCTATTTTTTGCATCAAGCATTGCGCAGCGGAAGATCTCTTTTTTAAGATTCTTAAAGCGATGATGGTAGTAGGTATAAACATCCTGACCTGAGGAAAAGACAGGACCTTGAACACAAGGTTCCTTCATCAGCCTCTTTCCGAGCTCAAAGGCAGCTTTAAGCTGAGCGATCTTCGCCTTTCCCATACCTTTTATAGGCATAAATTCTTTAGGGGATGCAACTTCGATCTTCTTGAGGTCTCCGAAAAGGTTCATAAGCTCTATCGCAAGGTCAATGGCACTTTTCCCTCCTCCCCCTGTCCGAAGTATTATAGCGAGAAGTTGGGCTTCTGAAAGGTGATGGACGCCGTACCTCAGAAGCCTTTCTCGAGGCCTTTCATCTTCAGGCCAATTTTTAATACTTTTGTAACCCATTAAAGATGGAGAGATTTTAGCATCTGCAGCAATTTGTGGTAAAGGGATTAATTGACGCCTTTTTATGTCCTAAGCTACAATAATCATTAGCCAAACAATCATTGGTTGTTGGTAATTAGATTAGTGACGGAGGATAAATGAAGATTATAAAGAACAGGAAGGGCTTTACCCTTGTTGAACTCCTCATTGTTATGGTTATCATAGGAATGTTGGCAGCCCTTGTCTTCCCAAGGTTAATTCCAAAGGTCGGAAAAGGTAAACAGTCTGCTGCAAAAGCGCAGATAGAGCTTCTTGGTCAAGCCCTTGACCAATTTAAGCTTGACACGGGTAGATACCCTACCACATCAGAAGGTTTGAATGCACTTTTAGTTAATCCTGGGATAAATAATTGGGACGGACCTTATTTAAAGAAGGCAACCCCTAATGACCCATGGGGTAGACCATATCACTATGAATCTCCAGGAAGTCATGGGGATTATGACCTTCTTACCTACGGAGCTGATGGGACACCTGGTGGAGAAGACGAAAATAAAGACATCAGTAGCTGGGAATAATGGGTTGACATTTTTTGTCAATAAAATGCCACTATAGAGGAATTTGTTAGATAATTTAGACCCTCCAATAAAGAGTCCGGGAATTACCTAACTTCTTGTTTATGCGTTATTTTCCATCTTACTTACTAAATAGTGAGAATAGTTATAGGCTGGCATGAAGTTTGTTTACTAATTTATCCAAAATCATCTTTGAACTAAAGGAGGTGGTGTAAAAGAGAAATCAAACCGTTTAAGGTTTTTAGGATTCAACATATAGTGTTTGCTTAGAAAGGAGGTAAGATGTTCAAGGCAGTTAATAATTTACGGAAGCAGAAGGGTTTTACCCTTATTGAGCTTCTCATCGTCGTAGCCATCATTGGTATCCTTGCCGCCATAGCAATCCCCGGCTATCTTGGCATGCAGGAAAGAGGCAGGAAGGGTGCGGTCATCAGGGCTGCTGGAGCAGCAGAGGCAGATATTCAGGCATGGCTTTCCTCATCTCTAAAGGTAGGTCCTCAGGCCAATCTTGTAGAGTGTGACACAGACTGGAATGGTAGTGTTGATGCTGCTGTTGACATGAACAATTCAGCTTTACAGGGTTTAGTTGCTTCTGCATATGTTTCTGCGAGAGGCCAGGCTGGTGCACCTGCAGTGGGCGCTCCAGAATTCTCTCCATGGAGCACGGGTTTAAGCCTCTGGTCTCTTGGAGGTGCTTTAGGAGCTGCTTCTTCTGGCCAAGTTGTAGTAGCACAGGTGGGTAATCAGGTATCCATAGTGGCTTCTGATTTGCAAGGAAACGTCATACATACGAAAACCATCAGTGCTGATTAACCTCTCAATTATAAGAATGGTTGGGGAAGAAATGCCTGGGAAAATCCCAGGCATTTCTTCTAAAACAAATCGTTTTAAGCTTTGGCAATAATGAAAGAGGTCTCTATGACGAAAACCCTAAAAGATCTAAAGGGATTTACCCTTATTGAGCTCCTCATTGTTGTGGCCATCATAGGTATCCTTGCTGCCATAGCAATCCCCGGCTATCTTGGCATGCAGGAAAGAGGGAGAAAGGGGGCAGTAACAAGGGCTGCTGCTGCATCACAGTCTGAGCTTCAGGCATGGCTTAATTCATCTTTAAAGGTAGGTCGTGAGGCTAACCTTGTAGAATGTGACACTAACTGGGATGGCAGTGTAGATTATTCCGGAGCCACTGACTTGCCCAATTCGAATTTAACTGGTAATGTCGCCAGTGCCTATGTCTCTGCACGAGCGCAGGCAGGTCCTCCCGCAATAGGAGCCCCTGAACTTTCTCCGTGGAGTTCAGCTCTAAGCCTCTGGTCCCTCGGAGGCGCCTTAGGAGCCTCTTCTTCTGGCCAGATTGTGGTATCACAGGTGGCCAACCAGATATCAATAGTGGCTTCTGATATACAAGGAAGCATAGTACACACAAAGATAATAACTGCTGACTAAACCAGTATCATTCAATAATTACCATTTGTTGACTAAGCTATTTAAAAATAATATCATTCCAGAGTGAAGGAAAAATTCCTTATCAGCCTTTTTATTTTAGCTCTATTTAGTCATTTTTTGGGTCCTATCATTGATGTTGATTTTCCATTCCACCTCAAAACAGGAGAATATATTTATCAGCACAGAGAAATCCCTCGGGATGATCCTTTCTCTTCACCCGGAAAAGGAGTTATCACAGACAAAGAGGTATTTACCTTATTACAATACTGGCTTACGCAAGTTCTTTTTTATAAGCTTTATTCAACAGCCGGACCCTCAGGGGTTATTCTCCTAAGAGCAATAGTTTTTTCTTCTTTTGTATTTCTTATATGGTTTTCAATTAGAAGAAGAGGCATTTATTCTTCTTTGTTGATTGCTATATTAGTAACCTTAATCCTTTTGCCATATAAGCTTGACAGACCACAATTTTTCTCGTTCTTTTTTGCACTCATACTCCTTTTACTTTTAGAAAAATTTAGGGAAAACCCTCATTCAGCCAGACCACTCTTTTTTATCCCGCCGCTTATGCTTTTGTGGGCTAATATGCACGGTGGCTTTGTATTCGGTTTGGTTGTCATTTTAATCTATACAATATTTGAAACTTTAAAGTTCTTTTTAAAAAAGCTAAAGCCTAATCTTCCTATTGGCCAGCCTTTATCAGAGAAATCATTCCTGATGTTTCTTTTAGCAGGTCTGTTGGCAATAATCTTTTCTTATATAAACCCATATACGACTGGGCAACTGGTAGCCACCTTTGAGTCTCTCACAACTGAAAAATGGCTTTACTCCAATATCAGGGAATATATGAGCCCTTTGGAAGATACGAGGTTCCCTTACGTAGCTAAGGCATCCAACGTATCTTTCTGGATTCTTTTTGGTTTCATAAGTATCCTCATTGCCTTTAATACAATAAGGAAAAAATCAATAGATATAACAGCCTTCGCTCTTATCTCTTTCTCTTCTATTGCTGCACTAACATCCGTAAGGTACATGCCTTTTTTTTTGGCACTATCGATACCTTTAACTAAAGACTTCAGGTTTTTCAAAGACACGACCTTTTTAAAACGTCTGACAAATCCAACGGCTATATCTATCTTATTTTCCATCTTATTTTCCATATTGTTTATATTCGCAATTGGTTTCGGACTCAAGGATTACAGAAATATATTCAAAATCGGGAGACATAGATTTTATCCTGAAGGGGCGGCTAATTTTCTTCTTAACAATTATATTGATGCAAATATGTTCAACTCCAATAACAGAGGTAGCTATTTAATATGGAGGCTCTACCCGAAATATAAAGTTTTTCAAGATACACGATATATAAGCTTAGAGGTTACAAATGATGGTATTGCTATCAGGCAGGCATTAGATGGCTACAGACAACCAACAGATTTGGCTCTTGGAAGTGCTCTGAGTGCTCTGGTACCCAAGGAGTTAGGAAGGATAGATATCTCAACCAGAGTTCCTCTTTACACCTCAAAAAATAATAAACCTCTATGGAAAAAACTCTTAGAGCAGTACAACATTGATCTTATAGTGCACGAGGCCACTGCTGATTATTCAGGTGATATTTTCCCCTTAATATTACGACTTATTAAGGACGATGAGTGGGTCCTCATATATCTTGATGGAACTATGCTGATATTCATAAAGAACGATGAAAAATATTCTGATATCATTGAGAAATTTAAAAAGCAAAAGGAGCTAATATATGACGAGATTATTTACGAGACTGCTCCTGTAGTAAAAAAGAAAATACCCATACCTACACAATATTCAAGCCTTGCCTTTGCCCTTATGATGAAAGGAAAGGAAGGAGATGCGAAGAAGATGATTGAAGCAGCCCTTGAACTGGACAAAAAAGATCTTGTTGCTAACTTCTGCAATGCCTATATTGCCTTAAGACAACAGAATAGTAAAAATTTAAGTCATCTTGTAAAAAAGACATTAGATGCTACAAAATAACCGTTGAATAAAATGTCTACCCCTGATTTTACAGTAGTCATCCCCATCAATAATGAAGAAGAAAATATCTTAGAGCTTTACAGACGCCTTACTACTCAGATGGAAAAACTTGGCACATATGAGATTATTATGGTAGATGATGGGAGCACGGACAGAAGCTGGCAGACAATAAAAGAACTGAATGCAAGGGATTCAAGAGTAAAGGGACTCAGTTTCTCAAGAAACTTTGGGCATCATATAGCACTGACAGCAGGCCTTGACCAGGCAAAAGGAAATACCATTATTTTTGTAGATGGTGATTTACAGGATCCACCTGAAGAAATTCCTAAATTATACGACAAGTTTAAAAAAGGTTACGACTTAGTTTATGGAATAAGAGAAAAAAGGCAGGACAATATTTTTAAAAAAATACCTTCATACTTATTCTGGTGGATATTAAGAAGATTTTCGGATGTTAATATTCCTCAAGGGCAGACAATGTTAAGAATTATGAGCAGAAGGATGGCTAATGTAATCGGAGAAATGAGAGAGCATGCGAGATTTATTCACGGAATGATGGCATGGGCAGGCTTTACTATCTCAACATTAGAAATAAAACATAATCCGAGACTTAAGGGCAAGACTAAATACAGCCTACCAAGGATGTTCAAGCTTGCCTTTCATGCTGTTACATCATTCTCAACTGTTCCTTTGCGGCTGGCTATATACCTTGGTTTCTTTAGTTCTTTTATAAGCCTTATTGTTGGAATTTATTTCGTTTATCTTAAAATTTTTTACGGAATTCCTGTCTTAGGCTATGCCTCAATTATTGTATCGATCTTTTTTGTTGGAGGTATTCAGTTGCTCGTTCTTGGAATATTCGGTGAATACCTTGGCAGAACATATCAAGAGGTTCAGAGAAGGCCTCTCTATATTATAAAGGAATATACTGCATAATCTTATGCTTTATGAACTAAAATGGGATAGCACATTTTTTAATAAAAAGATTGGTGAATTAAAAGTATCCACAAAATCACTGACTCAACTTGAAACAATCCTTAATAGTGCCCAAAAAAACGGTTTTAAATACATCATATGTAAAATCCGATCACAACAGACTTCTACCATAAAACTTTTAGAATCTTCAGGTTTTTATCTTTCAGATATAGGCATAACCTGGGCTATTGAACCTAATAAATTCCAATATAGAAACATGAATAAAAATTTAAATACCAGAAAATCTATAAAAATAGCTGCTGAAAAGGATATCCCTATTCTTAAAGAAATGGTTAAGTCGCTCTTCTTGGAAAGTCGTTTTTACAATGACCCTTTTTTCTCAAAAAGAGAAGCAGATAATCTGTATCAGACCTGGATAGAAAATTCAGTTAAAGGTAACGCTGCTGATATTGTTTTACATATTATAGCTAAAGGTTTCATCGTATGTAAGAAACTTCCTCTCCGCACAGGAGAGATAGTACTTATTGGAGTAAAGAAAGGTCTCAGGGGCAAAGGAATAGGTACAATTCTAACAGAGAAAGCTATAAAATGGTTTAAAACTCAGGGTGTCAAATTAGTCACTGTAAGAACACAGCTCAAGAATCTAAATGCAATGAATTTCTATGCTAAATTAGGTTTTCATGTTAAAGAGTATGACCTCATTTTCGCCAAGATTTTATAATACTCGATGTTTGTGAGCCTTATAGGTTCTGAAAGGAACTTAGACAGAGTAGTGAATGAGAAAATGGAGAAAACAGATGCCTTTGACCCTTCTCTATTTAAAAGGCTAAAAGAAGCTGAAGAAAAACACTTTTGGTTTCAAGTACGCAGAAAATGGATTTTTGACAGGATTAAAAAGTTTATTCCGCCTCCGGCTAAAGTCCTTGAAACTGGCTGTGGCACAGGCAATGTGAGTAGTTTTCTTGCTCAAAAAGGCTATAAAGTTACTGGATGTGAATATTACTCTGAGGCCTTAGATATTGCATGGCCTGGTTTTCTGAAGGTTCAGGGTGATGCAAACAATCTCCCTATCGAAGATAACAGTTTTGATATAGTTGGACTCTTCGACATGATTGAGCACTTTCAGGATGACATGACGCCTCTCAAAGAGGCAGTTAGAGTTCTCAAGAAAAAAGGGATCCTTGTAATAACAGTTCCTGCAAGGGAGGAACTCTGGAGTTGGTTTGATGAGATGTCTTCACATAAAAGGAGATACTCCATGGAAAGATTAAAACAGCTCCTTGTAGTCGAAATGAAACTTAAGCCATTATCGATAGAGTATATGTTTATGTCTCTTTATGCCCCTATGAAATGGACGCGGAGAAAGTATCAAAAAAGTAGTAATCAGCTAAAGATGAACGGACTCACCAATGTCCTGCTAAGTAGGTTTTTTGATGCAGAAAGATTAATTTCAAAATTTTTGCCATTACCTATAGGGACATCGCTGATTGCAGTGGCACAAAAGACTTTGGTGCTCATTTTTTTAATTTTTAACTCTATCATCTATATATTTTCTATAAGTTATCAGAATTAATGAAAACTTAGTTTGAGGAGATTTATGAAAGTCATATTTGTTACAGGTGGTGCAGGTTTCATAGGCAGCAACTTTGTAAATTACATCTTCCATAGATACCCTGACTACAAAATTATAGTACTTGACGCTCTAACCTATGCTGGCGACATAGAAAATATAGCATCCGAAGTTAGAAACTCTGACAGGTTCGAGTTCTGGTATGGAGATGTAAATAACCTTGACCTTACAAGCGACCTTGTTAGCAGGTCTGATGTAGTGGTGCACTTTGCAGCTGAGACACATGTTGCAAGGTCTCTGTATCAAAACAGGATATTTTTTGTGACAGATGTACTTGGAACCCAATCGGTCATGAATGCGGTGCTGAAACATTCTTCAAGGATTGAGAGATTCATACATATCTCGACATCTGAGGTCTATGGCACTGCGCTTTATGAGCCTATGGATGAAAACCATCCGTTAAACCCATGTACACCTTATGCTGCTGCAAAAGCCGGTGCCGACAGGCTTGTATATTCATATATCCAGAGCTACAACATCCCTGGCATAATCATCAGACCCTTTAATAACTATGGCCCTTGCCAGCATCTTGAAAAGGTTATTCCAAGGTTCATCACGAGTGCCATACTCAGAGAACCATTGACAATTCATGGCGATGGTTCTGCCGCAAGAGACTGGATATTTGTACAGGATGTAGCAAGGGCGATTACCCTCTTTATTCACGTCCCTCTTGATAAAGTCAGAGGTGAGGTCTTCAATCTGGGAACTGGCAAAAGCATAAGTGTCATGGATATTGCAAAAAAGATAATCAGTATATTTCGACTCAATGAAAATTATCTATCCTTTATGGAAGATAGATTCGGTCAGGTATGCAAGCATATAACGTCTGCAACAAAAACCAAAAAGGTAGTCGGGTTTAAAGTGGAAGTGTCATTTGAAGAAGGCATTAAGAAGACAATCCAGTGGTATAAGCAGAACCGCCAAAGGTGGGAAAAACAGCTCTCTATGAGAAGGGTTCCTGTTAAAAATAAAGATGGACATATTATCTGGTATTAAGTCATGAAAGTGGAGTTTTTCAGACATAGCATACAGGAAGTAGACATAAAAAAAGTATCAGAGGTCCTCAGGTCTATCTTTCTTACAACAGGGGAAGTAGTTGCTGAATTTGAAAAGAGGCTTGCCTCCTTCTTAGATTCAGATGATGCAGTAGGAGTAATGAGCTGTACCGGTGGACTTCATCTAAGTCTCCTTTTGGTTGGTATAAAACCAGGCGATGAAGTTATAACAACACCTATGAGTTTCTGTGCTACGGCCAATGCCATACTGCATGCAGGCGGAAGACCTGTATTTGTAGATATAGAAGAAGATACGGGTAATATAAATGCAGAGCTTATTGAATCATCTATAAACAAAAAAACAAAGGCCATACTTCCTGTACATCTATACGGCCAAATGTGTGATATGGTGAAAATTAAGAAAATAGCCGATAAATACGGCCTGGCGGTCATAGAAGATGCAGCACATGCAATTGAAGCTTCAAGAACTGGTTTCAAGCCAGGAATGCTTTCAGACACAGCATGTTTTAGTTTCTATGCAACAAAAAGCATAACATCTGGGGAAGGCGGAGCAATCGCTACAAGTAAAAAGAGGGGGAAAGTACTCAGGATGCTCAGACTTCATGGCATGGATAAGTCCGCAGCAGATAGGTACACGGTAAAATATAAGCATTGGGATATGCCTGTGTTGGGTTGGAAATATAATATGGATAACATTCAGGCAGCACTTCTCATGGGTCAGCTTAAGAGGATTGATACAATGTGGGAGAGAAGGGACAAAATATGGAGAACTTATGAGGAGGCACTTACTGGATTTAACGATATAAGGTTTATGAAAACAATGGAAAATTCAAAACATGCGAGACATCTTTTTACAGTTCTCGTAAAGTCTGAAAAAAGGGATTTTGTTTTGAATAAATTACAGGAAAAGGACATAGGGGTAGCAGTCAATTATAGACCTATTCATCTCCTTAAATACTACAGGGAGACTTTTGGTTATAAAGAGGGAGATTTCCCAGTTTCTGAGGATATTGGTAAGAGGACGATCTCGCTTCCCCTATATCCCAGTCTAAAAGATAATGAGGTCTCTTATGTAATAGAAACTTTAAAGTCAATAATACAAAATTATTAAAACAGGCTGCTTGAGAATAAATCTTTAAGCATAGAGGAGAAGAAAAAAACTCTGAGAAACAGAGGGCTTCTTCCCCTAAAATATTCCAAAAAAGGGAGGTAATAAGTATGAATAAAAAGGGCTTCACCTTAGTAGAGCTTATCATTGTCCTCGCTATTATCAGCGTTCTTGCTGCAATAGCCATCCCTGCCTATATCGGCCAGCAGAGGAATGCTACAAGGAGTGAGGCATATGCTAATCTGGATTCTTTGAGACTTCTCGAGGAACAATTTTTTGCTGAAAATGCAGCATACACTGCTTCGGCTGCTAATGTGGGTGCCATTCAGGCACTGCTACCAGGTTTTCGGCCAGGAGCAAGTTTAAACTTTAGTTATCAGATAGTGCAGAATTTCCGTATAGATACACCGATTGCTAATCCACCAACGTGGAATACAGCCCAAAATCCGTGTTTCACTGCTATTGCTACAGGTAACGCAGGCACAAGGGTAGCTGGCGAAGTATTTACTGTAGACTGCAATAATAACAAGAACTTCTGATCAGTTAAAGCACGGCTGGCATTTGATAAATTTTACACCCTGCGGTCTCTGCCGCAGTTCCTTATTTCTGTCATTCTGGCTTGTCCAGAATCTTTCTTGCGCTCCCGAACAGGTCGGAAGGATTCCCGACAAGCGGGAATGACACTGAAAACAAATATTCAATTTCAGACG
>Ga0315268_10001441_pt1 | contig 27332 bp, 26 predicted proteins | sample C1_top_MG_FD_204535 | JGI IMG/M metagenome (GOLD analysis project Ga0315268, IMG submission 204535) | Sediment microbial communities from Yellowstone Lake, YNP, Wyoming, USA - C1_top | ecosystem: Environmental > Aquatic > Freshwater > Lake > Sediment | place: USA: Wyoming | collected 2017-08-01
TTTCTTCTAAAAAGGAAAGGACATTTTTCTTTGGTGTTCTGCCCTCCAAGTATTGGGCAGGTGGCGGGACTAATGCGGACTCGGTTTTGCGAAAACTATTTTTTGGGGAAAGGATTTCGCAAAACACTCGGCTAATCTTTTTTGAATTCGGAAGTCGCAAATGGAAAAGGAGGGGTTTGGGGAGGAATTTTCCATTTGCTCCTCTATTTTCTTTTGGCGAAATTCGGGCGGGCAATACAAAAGAACTTCCTAAAAATCCATTTACAAAATTGTTTAAATTATGTATCATTGTAGTATCAAGAAATTATGCTATATATCATATTCTATATATTATAATGTTAAACAATTATAAAAGCAATGTCAAATAATATTTCGGACAATTTAAGAAAGCTAAGAGGCAAAAAGGGCTACTCTCTCGAAAAGATAGCTCGCCTTGCTGATTTATCGCTCAATACCATTGTTAAGGTTGAAAATGGCGTTAATCAGAACCCGACAATCGAAACCCTGACCAAGATCGCCAAGGCGTTGGAAGTCGGCGTTGATGATCTGATAAAATAACTCTATGATTGAAAAAGATCTACAAAAAGAAATAGTGGCTCTGAACTCTGAAATAAGACGGCTCAAGAAAAACTATCTTGGACTCGTTTTTGAGGACAAGACGGAGGATATCATGACTCAATGTCGGGAGAATGTTCCGGTTTTGAAAGAGGTCAAAACAAGACGCATTATTTCTGATGATCAAAATCCAAATAATCTACTCATCGAGGGCGATAACTATCACGCGCTTTCCGTTCTAAACTACACGCATAAGAAAAACATTGACCTTATTTATATTGATCCGCCCTACAATACAGGTGCAAAAGATTGGAAATATAACAATGACTATGTAGATAAAGAAGACACATATCGTCATAGTAAGTGGCTGTCTTTGATGCGCCACCGCCTTAATCTTGCAAAAGATTTACTAAAAGATGATGGTTTTTTGATTTGTGCAATTGACCACAATGAGCTTTTTACTGTAGGTGTATTGCTAGATAAAATTCTCGGTGAAGAAAACAGAATAGGAATAATTACAATTGTTCACAAGCCAGAAGGGAGAAATCAAGAGAAATTTTTTGGAACTTCGAATGAATTTATGCTGGTTTATGCTAGAAACATAAGAAATGCAAAATTTAATAAACTTGTTTTAGATTCCGAATTACAAGATCGTTTTGATGAAGAGGACGAAAAAGGTAAATATAGATTAAAGAACTTTATTCGTCTTACAGACGGAAAATATAGTCTAAGAGAAAGTAAGCCTCATTTTTTCTACCCAATTTATATAAGCAAAGACCTCGCAAATTTCAGTATATTAAAAAAAGATAAATTTGATGTCGTTTTTCCTATTACCGAAAAAGGTGTAGAGAGAACATGGAAAACAACAAAAAATACATTCATTAAGTTAGCAGAAAGTGGTGATATTATTGCAAAAAAAGAAGGAGAAATGATCGTCTTATATGAAAAATTAAGAGAAGATCAAGTTATTAAAACGCATTGGATAAAAAAGGAGTATCACGCATATCACTTTGGAACAAAAATCCTAGAATCAATTCTAGGAACAAAGAAGTTTGATTTTCCTAAATCACTCCATTTAATTTTTGATATTCTCAGACTAACAACAAAAAAAGACGCAACCATTTTAGATTTTTTTGCTGGTTCCGGTACTACAGGACACGCCGTGCTTTCTTTGAATAAAGATGGCGGGACTCGTAAATTTATTCTTTGCACAAATAACGAAAATAACATTGCAGAAGAAGTAACATACGAGAGGATTAAAAAAGTAATGAACGGATATAAAGATTTAACGACTGGTAAAAAAGTTGAAGGTCTGGGAGGAAATTTATCATATTACAAAACTGACTTAGTTAATATCGAGAAAATCCAGAAGATTCCCGATGAGGCAAAAATCCGCGTTACTTATGAAGCGGGAGAAATGATCGCTGTGCGAGAAGATACTCTCAACGAAGTTGAGAAAAATGAATGGTGGCAGATTTTTGAAGGCAAAGGAAGAATCACCTCAATCTATTTCAAAGAGGACAAATCAAAACTCGGAGAATTGATTGATAAATTAGAAAAGAAAAACGCTCCTGTGGCTTTATATATTTTCAGTTGGGGCAAGAATGAATACAAAGGCGAGTATTCTTCACAAAATATCCGAGTCGAGGATATTCCGGAGCCAATCCTCGAAGTATACAAGGAAATAAATCGACTATAAATATATGATTGTACTAAAACCATTTCAAGAAACCGCAATATCAAATCTCAAAAACGAGTTTCTTTCTCTGTGGAAATTACCGAAGCAAAATATCCCTCTTGTTTTCAAATCGCCTACTGGCTCGGGCAAGACTATTATGCTCGCGCAATTTTTGCGCGATATTGTGAGCGACCCGCGTTTTGAGGGTAACGATGTTGCTTTCGTTTGGTTCTCATTTAGCGAGGATTCATACGAACAGAGCAAGAAGAAACTTTTTGAATACTACGGAGGTGCGTCAGAACTCGACTTGATTGACTTGAACGACCTTTCTCGCGGAAAGCTCAATAAAAACAATGTCTTCTTTATAAACTGGCAGAAAATCAAGGGCAAGACAAAAGATAGCCGAAAACTTCGCCGAGAAAACGAGCAAGGACTCACATTTGATAATCTCATTAACGAAACGCACGAAGACGGGCGAAAAATTGTCGTAATAATCGACGAAGAGCATATCGGCGCGGATACAGAGCTTGCGCTCGAAGTCATAGACGGACTCATAAAGCCAAAAATAACTCTCCGCATTTCGGCTACGCCGAAATATATTCCTACTCGTGCCGATACTGCCGGATATGTTGAAGTAAAGAGAAACGAAGTTGTCGAAGCGGGGCTTATTAAGGAAAAGATTATTTTTCAAACCGAAGAAGATTTTGAACGAAAGGGATTGAAAAAACTTGATCAAGACGAATTGCTTTTGGAGCTTGCTTACAGTAGACGACAAGAAATAGTAAAACTCTATAAGGATATTAAAGTTGAAGTAAATCCTCTCGTACTCATACAGTTGCCGAATGATGACCAAGCAACGAAAGAAACAGGAGGCACGACCAAGCAAGCGATTGTTCTTGAATATCTGAAACGCAAAGGGGTGAAAGAAAGCGAAATCGCCGTCTGGCTTTCAAAAGAAAAGGAGAATCTTGAAGACATTGAGAAAAATAATTCTCCTATTTCATTTTTACTTTTCAAACAAGCCGCCGCGACTGGCTGGGATTGTCCGCGCGCGGGTGTGCTTGTGATGTATCGCGAAATAAAGAATCCTACTTTTGCAATTCAAACTGTTGGGCGAATTTTGCGTATGCCTTTTGGTATTCACTTTGCACATCCGGAACTTAATCTCGGTTATCTATACACAAACTACAAGAGAAACGAGGTGCTTGCAGAATACGCAAAATCAAAAACGGAAAATCGTCCCGCGATAAATGGCAGTTATCGCAAAAAGAATATCAAACCAGTCAAACTTGAGTCTGTTTTTATGACTCGTGCCGATTACAACGACCTCGGCGATTCGTTCCAAGAAACTTTCAAAAAAGTAGCCGATAAGAAACTTGACCTAAAAAATCTTGATTTGAAACCAAAAGTAACGAATGGGCTTATTGTCGGCGTAGAGATTGATGATTATGATAATTTCACAAAAGAACTTTTTGATGAGGGCGGAAGCCATGACCAAGAAATGTCTCGGCACGACCTAGAACGACTTTATAACCTCCTCTGCTTCAAAATTGTTGCCAAGCAGACCGATGAGAACAGAAAATTTGCTCCGGAAAGATCATGGGGAAAACTAAAAACAGCTTTGAACATTTGGTTAATGAACAAGCTCGGTGCTTCTCGCATTGACGCTTACAAAATCATTGTGAATGACCTCGTGAGTCCAGCAGGCGCACTTGCTCCGATTATTGGCGACGCACTTCTCGCGTATCGCCCTGTTCGAGATCAGGAGGTGAATAAGAAATCTGCTCGCGCGAAACGTGTTGAGCATATTGAGATTCCTCGCGAAGCGTTGTTTTTTACAGATCAATACGAGGCGCTTGATGTAAAGAAATCGGCAATGGAGCCATTTTGGATTGAAAAAGTCCCCGCTGGATTATTCGGAGGCACAAACAATGAGAGAAATTTTATTGACTTCCTTGAATCTCCCAAAAATAAAAGCGTGGTGTGGTGGCATAAAAACGGCGACACCGGAAGCGAACATTTTTCAATCTCCTTTTACAATCCCGACGAGAATAAGGAGAAACTTTTCTATCCCGATTGGATTGTGCAAACAAAAAACGCAGTTTATATTCTCGACACCAAAGGCGGGATAACGGCAGAAAGTAACGATACAAGATATAAAGCTGAAGCACTCCAAGCGTGGTTAAAAGGAAAGAAAGGTTTTGACGGTGGAATTGTTGTTCAAGACGGACCAAACGGCTGGAAAATAAATCGTAATGCAAAATACTCCTTCGACTCGTCGATGAAAGGTTGGGAGGTTTTTGAGCTGAAATAATGATATGGATTTTATAAACTCCGAGGACTATAAAAAGATTTTTGTCTTTCATGCCTCTATCCCTAACAGAATTATTGCCAGAGAAAGCGGTTCGCTTGAATTCAAAGAATCGTTTAATTGGCTGTCAAAAGACAAGTACGCAAAGAGCATGGTGGCTTTTGCTAACAACAAGGGCGGTTGCATTGTTTTTGGTATTAAAGACCTACCTCGTGAATTAATTGGATTGCAAAGCAATAATTTTGAAAATACTGATGAAGCAAAAATAACTGCGTATCTCAATGATGTTTTTTCTCCAGAAATAGTATTTGAAAAATTCGTTGTTGAAGTACGCTCAAAAAATATCGGTGTGTTATATACGCACCAAGCGAAATATAAGCCAGTTGTTTGTTCTAAAAACGATAATGACCTGAAAGAATCCGATATTTTTTATCGGTACAACGCAAGAAGTGAAAGAATAAAATACCCCGAACTTAAATTATTGCTTGATGAAATTAAGATGGAGGAAAGAAAAAGTTGGATGGAACATTTTGAAAAAATATCAAAAATTGGACCGACAAATGCCGCTATTCTCGATATTATAGGTGGTGAAATAAATGGACGTGGAGGAACATTGGTTATAGATAAGAAACTGGTTTCAAAGTTAAAATTTATTAAAGAGGGTAATTTTCAAGAGGGCGGTAAACCAGTATTAAAGTTGGTTGGTGATGTAAAGCCAGTTTCTGTTGTTATTGGTAGAGGTGGTAAAAAATCTGTTGGCGGTGTTCAAATAACAGACGACCCAAATGCTCCCGCAGTTAGGTTGGAGGAAGAAGAAATAATAAAGAAAAAATATCCTCTTGATTATAAAACTCTCACTAACGGATTGCTTGCGAGATATACAAATTTCAAAAGAAATCCACAATATCATAAATTACGAAAGGAATTTATGAAAGACAAAAAGTCATGCCGGACAAGGTATCTTGATCCAAATAACACCCAAGGTTCAAGAAAAGATTTTTTTAGCCCAACAATTTACAAAAAGTTTGATAAATACTATACTAAGAAAAAGTAGCCCGCCCGAATTTCGCCAAAAGAAAATAGAGGAGCAAATGGAAAATTCCTCCCCAAACCCCTCCTTTTCCATTTGCGACTTCCGAATTCAAAAAAGATTAGCCGAGTGTTTTGCGAAATCCTTTCCCCAAAAAATAGTTTTCGCAAAACCGAGTCCGCATTAGTCCCGCCACCTGCCCGAATACTTGGAGGGCAGAACACCAAAGAAAAATGTCCTTTCCTTTTTAGAAGAAATTGGTCGCGCGCAAATCCGAAAAGCAAGGAACATTTTTCTTTGGTGTCCGCCGAGGCTCTGCGAGGCGGTGGCGGGGCTGATTCATTCGTTCAGTTTCCGCTCGAAATAAGTTCGCGCGAAGTGTATAATTACAGCACTAAAATTATTTAAGAATAATCTCGTATGCTTTTCCGTCTGTGAAAAACGGCGTTTCCGATAAATCGCCGCTTGCCGCAATCGGTTCCGTAAACTGAAGTTTTTTAGATTCCGTAATCTCCCCCGCCGCATTCAAATCCGAAAAAAGAAGTTCCCTTTCCGCATCCGCGTCGGGATTCGATTTATGCATAAAAATCCACTTGACCGTATCCAGCCTGACCGTACCGACATAAACTCTTCCTCCCGCAGTTACGAAATCGGTTTTCCAAATTCTCAGATGATGGCGCGAGTAAATGTCCATGGCCGCGGTCGGCTTTTCAAAACCCATATAATTTACTCCCGCGTTCCAAAAAGACGGAGTCATAGGCGCCTCCTCATAGTTTTGATTGAAGAATTCCGCTTTAACAAGCTTCAAAACCGTTCCGATATCAGTCCGGTCGGCAAGAAGCCAGCCGCTTTGTTTCATTGAGCTGATTAAGCTGTCATCGTTTTTTGCAACTATTATAAAGCTAAGCGGCTGCGTTTTGTCTCCGAAAAGTTTTTCCGTAAGCTGCGGAATTTTGCCGCTCTCGAAGATACCGACGGCATCCGCGATTCGCACCGAGGACTGATTGCTTGCCGCTACGCTCAAAGCCGGATGGTAGCGCTCCGAAAAATTGGCATAAAAAACAAAATAAAACACAGCCAAAATAATCGACAGCGTTTTGGCGTTTGCATCAGGCGACGCGATTTGCATTTTTTCACGCGTTTTTAAAAATTCAGCCAGCGAAATTCCTGTCATTAAACAGAGAATCCCAAGAAGATATCCTCCCCAGACATCGCTCAAAAAGCTTTCACCGAGATAAAGTGCTCCGAAGCCGATTCCAAGAATTATGGCCATTCCGGAAAAAATGATGTTTGTTTTCCGTCCCCAATTTTTTGAATTGCGCACAAGAACATAAACGATAAATCCGTAAAAAGCGGTTGCCATAACCGAGTGGCTGCTTGGAAACGACGAAGTGGTTTTAAAATAAAAAGAAGATTCCGGACGAGGACGGTAAAATGCCAATCTGCCTAGATAGCTGAAAAGTTCCGCAGCGGCAGCCGTTGCCCACAAAGCCGGAATATAGAATTCTTTTCGCCATAGCCTCATGATTAAGGTTGCCGTAATCGCAAAGACGGCGATTACCTGCCATTTCGCCAACAGAATTACCCATGTGAAAAATCCGACCAGTTCCAGGTCGCGGAAAGAAAACATAAGGTCCGCAATTCTTTTATCCGAAAGGGCAATAGCGCTGGATGAAAGAGCGCTCTGAACGGAACCAAAAAATAGAAAAAGGACATAAATGAAACTAATTGAAATAAATGAGAGCGGCATGCCGGAAAATTTTTCCATGTTGAATCTTGAGCTGAAAAATCTTGCCTGAACCGGATATTTCGAAGCAAAGTTTTTTGCGAGTGAGCTCGAACGCACACGTTCCCGCACCGATACAAAAGATAGCTTAAGAAAAGCGAAGGCGGGTCTGCTTTTCTTGAGCAAAAGCCATATTATCGCGAGTGCCGTGCCGAACGAAACAATTATCAAGCCTGCCCTCGTAGTCCATGCTTCGATAATGTTTATTGCGCTTCCGAAAAAATATCCTACAAGAAGATGTAAAACAGACCAGAGTAACACGCTCGAGATATTCCACAGGAAAAATATTCTCTTGTCCATTTTCGACAAACCGGCGATGAAAGGAATAATCGGCCTGAGCGGCCCTATGAACCTGCCGAAAAAAACGCTTTTTGGCCCGTGCTTATGAAAGAACTGTTCCCCTTTTTCAAGGTGGCTCAGTTTCAAAAACTTGTTTTCGTTATGAAAAAATCTTTTACCCTTGGTTCCCAATAAATAACTCAAACCGTCGCCTAGCGCCGCTCCGGCCGCAGTGAACCAGATAAGCGTGACTATGTTCAGATAGCCGCGCGATGACATAAACCCGGCCAGATATATGAGTATCGAACCGGGAATCAAAGTTCCCACGAAAGCAAAAGATTCAAAGAAAGCAATCAAAAAAACCAGCCAATAGCCCAGTCCTCCGGTGCTTTCAAGAGTTGGAATAAGAAAATTCAGGTAGTTCATGATAAATTGACGGTTAATATAACTTTAAAGGAAATCAGGCTAAAAAAGAAATATGCAGGCGGCACGTTTTCAATTAGCCTGACTTTGCCAATGTAGTATAATTATCAGTATGAAAAATAAACAATTGCATTTCTTTGTCACTTTGGTAGCGGTGTTTCTGGCGGCAAACACGGTGCGCGCCGCGGTTGATAACATACCGCCGACGGCTCCCACCGGTCTTTCTGTTTCCGTAAACCAATCTTCAAAAATTTATCTAACCTGGTCCGCATCTACTGATAACGTCGGGGTTATTGGATATTACGTTTACAGAAACGGTGTTGTTGTTATGAATACTCCCAGCACTTCTGCCTTGGACACGGTTTCAGCCGGAATATATTTTTATACAGTATCGGCATATGACGCGGCCAATAACATATCCCCGCTGTCAAATTCCGCTTCAGTAACATATCAAGCGGATACCACGCCCCCGTCAATTCCGGGCTCGCTTTCGGCGGCAATGGCTTCGTCTTCGATAACGCTCTCATGGAACGCTTCAACTGATAATCTCGGCGTTATGGGTTATTACATATATAAAGACAGTGCGAGAATAATCACTACAAGCACGATTACATCCACCAGTTATTCCGAATCGGGGTTTGCCCCGGGCGATCTGCATACTTACTCTGTTGCGGCATATGATGCCAGTGGAAATACATCAGACAGATCGGCTTCGATTACTGTCTTATTCGACGGCATGCCTCCTACTGCTCCGCTTATCACTTCGATAAATGCGGTGTCTCAAAGCGAAATAGATATTTCATGGAGAGCATCTACGGATAATATAGGGGTCGCTGGATATTATGTGTACCGCGGCGGAACTTTGATCGGAACGGTTTCTTCAACTGTCCTGCAATATGCGGATACCGGGTTAAATCCGCAAACACAATACAGCTACACAGTTGCGGCATATGACGCCGTGCAAAATATTTCCGGACAAAACAACCCTACATTCGCCGGCACTTTGCCTCAAGATTCTTCTCCGCCCTCGGCACCCGGCATCATTAGCCCGTTTTCAGTTTCTTCATCGTCACTTTCTCTCTCTTGGCAGAGTTCCATAGACAATGTAGGTGTTTCCAAATATTACATATATAGGAACGGCAGCCAGATAGCCGTTTCCACTTCTACCTTATATTCTGACAACGGATTAACTCCAAGCACGCCGTACAAATACGACATAACCGCATATGACGCAGCCGGAAACGTATCTCCTTCGTCATCAATATCAATAACCACATTGTCTCCTTTTGCGGCAGCGTCTGCCAAGCCGGTTCAGACAACTTATTCCGCTTCTTCGCCATCGCCAAGCGCGTCATCTGCGCCTTCTGCAGCGGCAAACGGACAAATTTTCATGTTCTCTTTATATTACGGACTGCAAAACGAAACAGTAAGAACACTGCAGTCAATTCTCATAGAAAAAGGCTATCTTGGGCAGAATTACGCAACCGGTTTTTTCGGCTCGCTTACGCAAAAAGCGGTGCAAAAGTTCCAGTGCGATTTGGCTATTGCGTGTTCGGGCGATCCCCAAACTACGGGGTGGGGTTTCGTCGGCCCGAAAACCAGGAAAATATTGAATTCGCTTTAAACCCGCTAATAAATCTTATTGCCCGATGTGAACCGTCTTCACAACAAAAACAGCCCGATACAGACGGGCTGTTTTTGTTGTGAGAAAACTATTGGCTTTATTTGGTGAGCTTGTTGTACAGCCAGGCGAAAATACCCAAATGTATATAACCCTCTACGAAACCCCAAAATGCTCCGACAAAAATTCCTGTCAAGGAAACCGAGTAGCCGTAGAATCCGTAGAAACCCTCCAGAAGCGATGTGAATTCTCCAAACCCGGGAACGCCAAGCAACGCCAATATTGTTGATATTCCCAAGCAAGCCGCCACATAGATTCCGCCCGCCAAAGCAAACTTAAATATATTTAACTTCATTTTTGTCATTAATAACCGGTCTGATTTTCCTCGTTATTTTATTGACCTTCCGATGTGCTGGTACCGGCGGCGCCAGATTGTTCCTGTGCGTTTTTGGCATCTTCCTGAGCCTTCTCCAAGGCTTTCTTCTGGCTTTCAATCAATTGTTCCTGCGCTTTTTTGGTTTGCTCCAAGGCGTTCTTTTGGTCTTCCATCAATTGCTCTTGCGCTTTCTTTATTGCTTCTTTGGCTTGTTCGCTCTGCGCCTGGCTGGCTTCCTGCAAAAGCCCTTGCTGGTCTGTATTTATCTGCGATTCGTTGCTCTTGGCTTCTTTCAAATTTTCGTAGGCAGTGGAAATATTGTGAAGGCTATCCTTTGCTTGCCTTGCGAAATTTCTCGCATCATCGTAATTTCCGGCATCGAAAGCCGCTTGTGCTTTTGCCAAAAAATCATTAAGCGCGCTGAAAGTTTCTGCCGGAATACTTATTCCGTTTTTCTGCGCTTCATATACGATTTCGTCTCTTCCGTCTTTTACCTCTTGTATTTTCTTAGCAGCTTCGTCCTTGGCGTTCATCTGATCCTCGATTTTTGCATTTTCGCTGTCTATGGCGTTTTCCTGGCTCTGCTTCGCTTTATCCAAAAGATCCTGCTGAGTTTTTAAGTCTTGGATTTGCTGTGCCAAAGCATCGGTTGTTGTGGCACTGCCGACGCTCCTGGCATCGCTGGCCGCTGTTTTCAGCTCTTCAATTTTGACATCCAGCGCGTTTTTTTGGTTATCGAAAACTTGCGACAGAAGTTCTTTGTTCTGAGCTATTTGATCATTAAGAGAGTTCGCAAGCTGGCTGACATCGTTTCCTTTTGATTTTTCCGCGGCGACTATTTTCGCAGCATTGCTCAAACTATTCTGGAGAGATGTCTCGGCAACCGCAACAGCCTTATCCTGCACGCCCTTCGTGCTAATAACTGCTTTTATTTCAGCTACCCTTTCAGAAGCAAAACTTACTTCAAGTTTTGCCTTTGCTTCCGGATTGAAAGTAAAGAACATCTGCACGGCTTCCCTGAACTGGTTAAGGAAATAAAACGGGCTGTCGGGCGTGAGTCCCGCCGGAGGCAAAGTTACCTGAGTTGTCGTAGCCTGCGTTGTGGTCGACTGGGTTGATGTTACCTGCGCCATCGCGAGCGAATTAACGCCCAAAACGAGAAACAGCGAAATTGAATAAGTAATTAATTTTTTCATAGGTTGATTATATCACAAAAGACCTGATGAATTGCAAATTATGGCGGAGGGTGAGGGAATCTCACACGCAAAAAGCTCAACCGAGTGGACTTGCTTTTTGCTATTTGAAACCCTGCGGTTTCAAGACTTCCCCTACGGGAAAACTTCCGTTTTCCCGACCCCTTTTCCGTTCAAATCTCTTCCATCGCAAAACAAAAACGGCACGGCGCGAGGCCATGCTGTTTTTGTTTTGCGGAGGGTGAGGGATTCGAACCCTCGATACCTTGCGGTATACGCGCTTTCCAAGCGCGCGCACTAGACCACTATGCGAACCCTCCTTGCTAGATACTTTTATACACTACCAAGCTTATTATGGCAAAAACTACCGCGAGATACATCAGGTAATAAGCGATGATAAAAAGCTGAGCGGCGCCGGAAATCGCTCCGATAAGAATGGATATGATTCCGAGTGATTGTAAAACCATTTTTATCTTTCCGGACAATTCGGCCTCAATCGGAATTCCGTAAGAACGCTTCCGGTAATAAGCGCTGGTCATTATAAAAAATTCTATCAAAATGACAGTCGCCGCGAGATAAGGATTCAGAAATTTGGAAACCAGAATGGCTGCGGATATTCCTATGAGAAGCTTGTCGGCCAGCGGGTCGAAAAATTTCCCCCATTCCGTAATCTGATTTCTTGTTCTGGCCATTGAACCGTCCACTGCATCGGAAAAAGCCGATACTAAAAACAATATCAGCCCGCTGTTGTATTGCTCAGTTACAAATAAATACCCGACGAACGGAAGCGTTGCGAAACGGAACCAAGTAACCGCGTTAGGAGTCACCCGCTTTGGAATGAACGGCAAAACGGTTCGCGCCAAAATTTTGTCGGTTAAAGTAATTCTTGTCACTTTTTAATTGCGTATGATGCTGCCTTTGAATTCTTTGCCTGAAAGCATCTTGTCGAAATTTTTCAGGTCCCTGCCATTCATTATTATCGCCGCAATCCCCTTTCTCTGCGCAAGTTCCGCACCAACCGGATCTACCGGAGAGTGAAGTCCGGGTTTCCATTTTGCGGGGATTAATTTTCTGTATTTTGCCCATGTAAGTTCATGGATTTCCTTGGCTCCTGCATATTTGTGCGGGTCTCTGTCGTAAACATGCTGCGGTTTTCCGGCAATTACGGCTTCTTTGGCTTTGAAATGTTCCGCAATGGCGATTGAAATATAGTCGGTTGACCATCCCGGTTTCCAGCCCGAAGCGATGGTTACAGGATACTTAAGAGCTTTTATCTTTTCGCGGCTGTCTATTATTACCGGATCGGCAACATCTTTTAAAATAGTTCTTAACAGATGCGCGTTGGCACGCGTGGAATGAATTCCAAGCCAATCCTTGTCTTCATCTTCTATTCTTGAAACTTTATGTGCCGCTTCCTGATAAATTCTGGCAATTCGCCCTCCGCCTACGACAATAATGAAACGGCTGCCTCCCGACAGCTGTTTTAAAATGAACTTCCTGAATTTTTTAAGGAACGAAACATCAATGACTTCCGGATACATAATCGAGCCGCCTAATGCTATAACGATGGTTTTTCCGAACTTGTGTCTCATTTTATATTTGTTCCAGTGCCTTTATTCTCTCCTCTATCGGCGGATGTGTCATAAATAATTTATGCCACCAGGAAACCGATTCACCCTTGAACGGATTGTCGAGCCAGAGGTGAGCCGTGGAATCGCGAGCGGTTTCCATCGGTATCTGGTCGGCTCCAATTTTCCGCAAAGCTGAAATTAAGCCGTCGGGATAGCGGGTTAGCAAAACTCCTGATGCGTCTGCCAATGATTCTCTCCGTCGCGAAATTGCGAATTGAATAAGCATCACTCCTATCGGAGCGAGTATTGAAAGAATGATTCCGACTAAAATGAATATGCCGTTATTGCCGCGATCATTGTCACGTCCGCGGAACCCGCCCCAGAAAAGCGAGCGCAGGAAGAAATCGCTTAAAAGAGAAATTATTCCCGCAAGAACTACGGCTACGGTTGAAACGAGAATATCGCGGTTGCCTATATGCGAAAGTTCATGGGCGATAACGCCTTCAAGCTCCGTTTTGTCGAGCCTCTTTAAAGCGCCTTCCGTCACCGCGACTGCCGCATGCTCGGCATTCCGTCCGGTGGCAAATGCGTTTATCTGAACTTCGGGAGAAACATAAACTCTTGGCATCGGCAAGCCGGCGGTTATGGAAAGATTTTCAACGATGCGGTAAAGTTCCGGATTGTCTTTTTTTTCTATTTGAACCGCCTTCGCCATAGAAAGCGCCAATTTGTCGGAATACCAGTAGCTGAAAATGCTCGATCCTGTGCTGAAAATCACCGCGAACCATAAAATTCCCGGATTCCCGTAAACCCAGGAAAATGCCCAGCCGAGCCCTATAATGACTATTAAAAAGGCGCTGAATAAAAACCAAGTGCGGTGTATATTAGATTCCTGCTGGTTGTAAATTGATGCCATGGTGCTTTATTGTTCTGCTTTTTCTTTTCTGTAAAAACGTTCGAGCATATAGAGCGAGGCACGCGCTACGGATTCCGAACGGAACAGCGGTAAACCGTGATGGCCGGCTTTTTCGGCAACAACCATTTTGACATACGGGCTTTTTTTGAAAAGATTTTCTTTTAAAAATTTCTCGCGGTCTGATGATTTTTCTACTGGTGCAACCTTATTATGGTCGGAAATAAGATCTTCCTCGCCGTGAACCAGCACCACGGGAACACCGACATTCTCGATACGGCTATTGAACTTTGACATATTTGCTACTTCGTTCAAAAAACGTTTCGGGTAGCCCGCTCCTGATTTTCCCATTTCCCTTATTATCCCGAAAACAACATCGGCGCCGGCAGTTAAAGAACGCGATAGAAACGATTTTTCGCCTTTGAAATTTTTTCCAGTGCCGAAAATCTTTTTAGTGACCGATATCGGCGTGTTGATAGTGCTGTCTTTTGTAAAATTGGCGATCAGATCCGACTCCCTCTGTTCATGCAAGCCTACCGAGTCCATAAGCACAAGACCTCTTATTTTAATGTTCGGATTTTTTTCCTGAAGCAGATTCACGAGATCGATTGCTTTATCCCCTCCTTGCGAATGCCCGCTTATAACAATGTCGGACAAACCTTTTTCTTCAATGAATTGACGGATGGCCTCAGCTTCACGGTAAATTATATCCTCACCGTCGTGCTCCTCGGCTCTCGTGGAAATAGTATAAGACGGCGCATCGGCGTAATCGGCGAAAGACTGTCCGAGCGGCTGTATTGATTTGGATTCTGCGGTCATTGCCCAACCGGGTAAAAATAACACCGCTTGAGTCAATTTTTTTTTCTCCTGCAGTTGTCCTTCCTCTTCTTCTTTGGACGCCTCAAATTTTTTCCACTGAACCTCTATCGGCCCGGCTTCCGTCGCATATATGGCCTTGCCTTCGGGTTCTTCGTTCTTATCGTAACTTCCGGGAAATGCTTCTCGCAGCATAAAACTAGAATTGAACTTTTACCGGCTGACGTTCTGCGTCGTTATCGGTTTCAAAAAATTCCATCGCAGAGAAACCGAACATATTCGCAATAAGATTCGTCGGGAAAACCTGTATCGCCGTGTTCATATCGCGCACATTGCCGTTGTAGAATCTGCGGGCCGCTTGTATCTTGTCTTCCGTGTCAGTCAGTTCCTGCTGAAGATGCAGGAAATTCTCGTTAGCTTTAAGCTGAGGATAATTTTCCGCGACTGCGAAAAGAGTTTTGAGCGTTCCGGAAAGTGCGTTCTCTGCGGCTAATTTTTCCTTGCCGCTTCCGGCGTTCATTGCCCTTGTTCTGGCCTCGGTGACTTTTTCAAAAACTCCGCTTTCGTGGCTCATGTATCCTTTGACGCTTTCAACCAGGTTCGGGATAAGGTCATAACGGCGCTTGGTCTGAACATCGATATCCGACATAGCTTCTTTGGCGCGGTTGCGCATTGTAACCAGGCGGTTGTAAGAGAAAACCAGCCACAAAACGACGACTCCGAGAACGATTAATATTATGTTTAGTGTGCTCATAGTAGATAAATTTTACCGCTAAAAATACCTATTGTAAATGCAAACAAAAATCCTCCGCACTGGGCGGAGGATTTTCAATAAATTCAGCAACGGATTTAGTAATCCTCGCCCATCCCTATTCCTCCGGGCATTCCTCCTTTATCTTTTTTCTCTGGAATATTGGTAATTGCGGCTCCAACAGTCAGATAATTGGCGGCTACCGAAACGGCGTTCATGAAAGCTGTTTTGGTAACCTTGAGCGGGTCGATTATTCCCGCGGCCTTCAGGTCGCCGATTTCGTTGCTAAGCGCGTTGAATCCTTTCCAGGAATCTGCGGGTAATGAACGCGAAGCAAGTTTCGATTGAACGCTGTCCCACTGTTCACCGCTGTTTGCAATGATGGCTTCAATGGGCGCAGTCAAAGTTTTGTTTATTATTCCGAGAGCCGCCTTGACTACATCGTTCTTTTCCTTGGACATGGCTTCCGACATCCCGACGGCAACGTTGTAAAGAGCAATTCCTCCGCCGGGCACTATTCCTTCTTCCATTGCGGCGCGAGTAGCGGCAACGGCGTCTTCAACTCTTTGCTTAAGTTCTTTTTGGGCCGATTCTGCGGGTGCGCCGACTTTTATGACGGCTACTCCTCCGGAAAGCTTGCCGAGGCGTTCCTGAAGTTTTTCTTTGTCGAATTCGGAATCTGTTTTTTTGATTTGCGACTTGAGCTGATTAACACGTTCGTCGATTATTTTTCTGTCTCCCTTTCCTCCAACAATGGTCGTGTTGTCCTTATTTGAAACTACTTTGTGAGCGTGTCCCAAATCGGCGATTTCAACATTATCAAGCTTCTTTCCAACTTCTTCGGAAATATAAGTTGCTCCGGTAACAGTTGCTATATCTTGCAACATTTCTTTTCTGCGGTCGCCGAAACCCGGCGCTTTTACTGCTAGCGCCGTGAAAATTCCGCGAAGTTTGTTAAGTACTAAAGTAGTCATGGCTTCGCCATCCACTTCTTCGGCAATTATAACTAGCTCTTTCTTTCCCGCCTGCAAAAGTTTTTCAAGAAGCGGCAAAAGTTCCTGTATCGATGAAATCTTTTTGTCGGTAACGAGAATGTACGGGTCTTCAAGTACGGCTTCCATTCTCTCCGTGTTGGTTATCATGTATTGCGAAACATACCCGCGGTCGAATTGCATTCCTTCAACTATCTCGAATGAGTTGCCGATAGTGTTGGAATCTTCAATTGCGACAACGCCTTCTTTACCGACTTTGCCCATCACTTCCGCGATAAGCTTTCCGATTTCTGCGTCTTTTGCCGAAAGAGTGGCAACCTCCTGCACTTTTTTGTTGTCGTTAATGGCCTCTCGCTGTCCTTCAAGCGACTTCACGACTTCTTTTGCGGTCTTTTTAAGTTCCTCGGCAAGCTGAATAACATTGAATCCCTTTTCGCTGATAGCTTTTTCACCTTCTTCAATCATCGCGTGAGCGAGAACAACCGAGGTTGTCGTGCCGTCGCCGACATTGTCGTTTGTTTTATCCGCAGCCTGCTTTATGAAATCGGCTCCGAGATTTTCGTACTTGTCTTCAAGCTCAACTTCTTTGGCCACGGTAACGCCGTCAAAAGTCACTTGCGGAGCTCCGTACCCTTTTTCAATAACAACTGCCCGGCCGCGCGGACCGAGTGTCATTTTCACGGCTTGCGCCAATTTGTCTATTCCCTTCTTAAGCGCCACGCGCGCGTTCTCATCGAATAAAATTTGTTTTGCCATAATGTTTAGAATCTAGAATTTAGAAACTAGAATCTGGAATTTTTTGTTTGTTTTACTCCAAAATTGCGAGGATATCCTCTTCTTCGCCGACGAGATATTTTTTTCCTTCTATTTCGATTTCGTCGGGACCGTATTTTTTGAAAAGCACCGTGTCGCCGACTTTAACGGACATCGGAACGCGTTCGCCTTTTTCGTTGAGCTTGCCAGGTCCGGTTGCGAGAATTTTCCCTCTTACAGGCCTTTCTTTTTCGGCCGTGTCCGGCAAAACGATTCCCGACTTGGTTATTTTTTCTTCTTCCAACGGTTCTATAAAAACACGATTGGATAAAGGTTTAAAGTTCATTTGTTTTTTTAAAATTTAAAGATGGGTTGTCGACCTAAAGCGGGGTTATTTTAGGCGAATGAGAGCGACACTGTCAATATTTTAGGGGGTTCAGCTTTTGTGCAGTTTGTCGTCTATATTGAGCACCGCTTTGATGGCATCGCCGGCCGAGATATTATTCTGCTTGTATAAAACATCGGTAACATCGCCGGCTGCCCAGATACTCGGGTCGGATGTCTGCTGAGTCTTGTGGTCCACAACAATATTGCCCCGGGCGTCGAGCTGTACCAGGTCTTTAACCAAACCTGAATTGGATATGGCGCCTATCTCCACAAAAACTCCTCCAACGGGAATCGTTTTCGTTTCCCCGGTTTTTATGTCCTTATACTGAATGCCGGTTACGAAATCGCTTCCCTCTATGGCTGTAATTTCCGCCATTGTTACCGGCTGTACTTTAGGATTGGATAAAATTTTGTCCTGTGTAACCTGATCGCCCTTCAGTTTTTCTGATCTTGAGAAGAGATAAATTTTCTCGGCGTATGGGAATAAGTCGATGACCGCCTCAAGGCCGGCGTTGCCTGTGCCGACAACGGCCACTTCTTTTCCCTTGAAAAGCGGAGCGTCGCAAATCGAACAGTAAACAACTCCTTTGCCTTCGAATTCTTTCTCTCCCGGAACATCCAGTTTCATTCTCTGGCTGCCGGTCGCCATCATTATATATTTCGTTTCGAATTTCTTTCCGGACTTTGTTGTTATTGAAAATCCCTGCTCCGTTTTTTGAATGGATTCGACTTTGTCGTCTCCTTCTATGTCCATATCTTCCTGGGCGCGGACATGTTCCTCGAGCGCCTTAGCAAGATCAAAGCCCGAGATAAGTTTCGTTCCTATCCAGTTCTCGACTCCGGCGGAAACAAAAGACTGTCCGCCGAAAGAATCGGTTATTATCAGTGTTTTTATTTTTTTGCGCGCCGCATAGACGCCGGCGGCAACTCCGGCGGGACCGCCGCCAATAATTATAAGTTCGTACATTTTTTAGAGTTTAGCCAACAAGGCTTAGGGCGTAGTAAAAAATATTAAAACATGCCTAACCCTGTACCCTGTCGGCCAATGCCTATTTGATATTAAGAGCTTTCTTAAAACCGGCTTGGTCGAAACCTACAAAGATTTCTCCGCCGATGTCGACAACCGGCACGCCGAGCTGGTGAGACTTCTTTATCATCTCTTCCCTTGCGCGGTCGTCCTGAGCGACGTTGTAGTCGTTGTATTCCACGTTATTCTTCGTGAAAAAATCCTTCGCCATTTTGCAATAAACGCAGCTTGGAGTGCTATAAACTATTACCTTTTGCATTTTAATTATTATTTTAATAAGACGACCTTTGTTAATTTTTGTCGGCCTCGCCGAAAATAGCCCAAACGTTTACCAAGATAATGATGATACCGGCAATCAGGTTGCTCCATGTCATTATTGAAATGCTCGAAAATCCGAGAAGCCATGGGGAAATCAAAATCCATATTCCAAGAGCAAGTTGAGTGTAATTCTGTGTCACGGAAACAATTTTATTCGCCATGGACTCTAAAGTCAAAACCCCTGCGACCTCGGTCGCAGGGGTTTTGGATTCAAGCTGTCAGTTAACGGTCAAACGACTGTTTCCTGGCGCGGTGGCAGTCCCGGCAAAGAAGCTGTCCGAGCCTGCTCGGGTCCGGCGCGAAAGGCAGTTCCGTTATCGGTCCCTGACACTTCGAACAGGCCCAACCTCCCGTGCATCCGTCGGCATCGCCGGCTTTGTGCATTGTCCGGTTGAATCCCTGGTTATTATCAAAAGCCATTTTGTTTTTTATTGTGTTTTTCGCCCTTTTTGCCTTCGGGCGAAATGCTCTCCTTGCGGAGCGGAACTGCGCCTCGATACGTTAATTTATTGATATTGTTACTTGGAAGCGGCTTTAAGAGCGCTTTCAATAATGGGTTGGAACTGGTTGTAAGGAAGAGCTCCTTTGACTATTTGTCCGTTCACAAAAAGAGTCGGCGTTGAGTTCACGCCAAGCGCAGCGGCATCCTGGGTGCCCTTATTTACGGCATCGGCGTATTTTCCGCCGTCGTAACAGGAAGTAAACTTGCCAACATCCAAGCCCGTATTTTTTGCGAGACCAACAAAGAAATCTTTGGTCATATTGCCGTTATTTTCCTGGCCGTCTTTGGCTTCCGCCTGATATATGGCGTCATGGTAAGCCCAGAAACTTCCCTGCTCCTTCGCGCAATCGGCTGCCTGTCCTGCAAGCGTCGATTCAGGGCCTAAAAACTGGAATCCCCTGAAAACCATTTTTACTTTTCCTGACTTTACATAGTTATCACGGATCAGCGGCTCTGTGGTTTCAAAAAATCTTATGCAGTATGTGCACTGATAATCTCCGTATTCTATCAGCGTTACGGGAGCCTTGGGATCGCCGAGAATAACATCTTCCGAAGTTTCTTTTTGGAGAGCTTGGTTATCAGCCGGCTGATTGTTGCCGCTTGACGTACCTGCGCCATTTTTTGAACTTCCGACTAGATAGATTATCGAACCCGAAATCAGAACCGCGGCGACTATTATGCTCGCCGGCAATAAATAATTTTTGTTGTCTTTGTTTTCCATTTGCTTAATTTAACAGCAGAAAAGATACTGCGTCAAACATCCCCTCTCATTGTGGCGTAGTCCCTCCTAAAGAGCTCCAGCTCGGCGAACTTGAAAATTCCGTATGTTATAAAAGGAGCCGCGAAAACGTCTATTGAATAATGGACATGGGCAAAAAGCACTACGGTTGCGAATATTAATGACACCGTTATGAAAAAATATCTCCATGGTTTTTCATACCAAAATATCAAAGCCAGCAGAAAAGGCATGCCGGTATGTCCGGAAAAGAAGAAGCCGTCCTGCATGTTAAGAAGTATATAAAGCCTGTCCATCAAACTATTTCCCAAAACTATCTGATTGGGATAAATTCCCAAATGGGTAAGAGTTACGAAAAACGACCTGATTATTATGAAAAGCGAGACTACTTTAATGGCGAAAAGTAGATGTCTTGGGCTCAGAAACAGAAGCACTGCCGATAAGATCGTAAGGAAGAAAGCGCCGTCAACTATGATTCTGGTAAAATCGATCGTCGGCAGATTATCCAAAAAAACGTCGCCTACGATATTGGTGGCGCTTTTGGCGGAATACTGTCCTGCGAAAATCTGGGCGACTAAAGCTATGGCTAAAAACAAAATCCCTTCATAAAGAGATCTCTTTCTTGCGGGCGTCCAAAATCCTTTATATTCGCTTAATGCGGCAATCATCTTATTTTTTATAGTATACAATAACTGACGTTCCTCTTCAAAACTGCTATCATTAAACCAATGAAAATACTGTATTTTCTTACGCTGGCGATTGTAGTTATCATGCTTTTCGCCGCGGTCATGCAATCTGATTTTTATCGTTCCAGCGAAATTAGCGTTTCCAAAATGGCTTCTTTTTCCGGAGCGCTCCAATGGGTAATAACGGGCGGATATTTTCTGACATTCATCGGAATGTTCATGTTCGGACCGGTAATAATATCGGCCGCGGCCTTTGCCGCCGCTCTCGGCTACTTTGACATATGGGTGGTGTTCGCAATAGCTGTTTTCGGAGAATTGGCCGTCGACCTCGCTTTGTACGCCATAGGCTATTTCAGCCGGATAACTTTCATAGAAAAATACGGGCATTATTTCGGATTATCCAAAGAGAAAATGGAGAACCTGGAAAAACTGATTAAATCCCACCCCGGAAAAACGTTGACTGCAATAAAGCTCGCGCCAATACTTCCCGTTCCGGGGCTCATGACGATCGGCTCAATGCACATGTCGGTAAAAAAGTTCACTATTATAAATTTCGTAATCGCGCTCATAAGGGCGGCTATTTTCATGACAATCGGCTATTACTTCGGTCAGGTTTACGATTCTCTCTCTCGCTATATCAAAAATGCGGAATATATTTTACTTGCCGGAATAATCGTTGTTTTGGGAATTTTTTACGCTTATAAAAAAGCGACTGAGAAAATATACAAAAAACTGGAAAAAATTTAGCTACCCGAGTATCAGGCGGCCTAGTTTTCCGGCTGAGCTTTCTTTTCTCTCTTCCTTTTCATTGACTTTACCAGTCCTTTGATTGCTTCAATATAAAGTTCGGGATGTTCTCCTATCGCGCCGTGCCCTCCTCGCACGGATAAAAATCCGTCGAGCATATCCGCTTTTACTATTTTTTGAATATCCTTCATCGGGAAAACCGGATCGTCCACCGGCGCGATTACGCAGATACTCACGCCCTTCTCGTGAAGATAGCGGAGTGCCTCATGAATCTGGCTGTTAGATTTGGATATGGCGATACCTTCCATTAAAGCCCTGTATGGATTTTGGGTAAAATATTTGGCGCCCTCTTTTCCGGCAACTGCGCCGACTTTTTTCTCGGTTTCCGTGACTGGAATAGTCGACATGCTTTCGGTCCCGGCGCGCCCCTTGAACTGTCCGGCGAATCCTTTAATCAAACGAGTGAAAGTATCATTGCCTTTTAAGCCCGCACCGGCGAATAAAGTAATGCTCTCGAATTTTTCCGGATTAACCAAGGCTGCGAGCACAACGCTTATCGCGGATGCCGAATGCGCAACCGCGTCTATTTTTTCAATGCCTTTTTTCTCGAGAACGCCGAGAATCGCCTTGGATTCTCTTATAAATTCTTCCGGATATTTCTGAACTACCTCTTCAGTGGAAACTCCGGAGCCTCCGAAACGCGCGTAATCAAGTGAAATAACTCTTGTCTTTTCCTCGGCTTCCCCGTCTTTTTTTTCCGTTATTTCGATGCTGTCTTCATCGTCCCATCCTCCGCCTTCCGACAAAGATTCTATTGCAGGTTCGTAAACGTTCATCGTACAGCCCCAAGCCGGAGCCATAAGAAACGGTGTTCCCTCGGCATCAGGATTTATATCAACGGTTTCAACTGTCCCGCCTTCGGTTTCTATTTTTTCCCTCCTGTTGAATTGTTCTTCAAAAGAGACCTCGGGCGCATCATTTTCAAAGCGATATTTTTCCATTAGCATTAATTATATTACGGCACATGAAAATAGCCATTTTCTCAGATAATTTTTACCCGGAGATATCGGGAATTTCCGATTCTATAATTTCACTCGCAAAAGAGCTCGCCGGGCGCGGACACGAGATACGCTTTTATGTTCCGCGCTATCCGGCAAGATGCCACGCGAAAATCGGAGTGGAATGCAAAGAAATAAATCTCGGTAAGAATATAAGCGTTGAAAGATTATTCTCTGTTCCCTACCCGTCCGGCACCGGCCAGGGCAGAGCCGTCATCCCGAACCCTTTCGCTGCTTTGAGCGTCAGAAAATTCAATCCGGATGTAATTCATACCCAGCTTTTTTTCGGAGCCGGGCTGTTTGCGCTCTGGTCGGCAAGGGTGTTGAAAAAACCGCTCGTGGGAACGAATCATACCGCCGTAACAGAGTTCGTAAAATACAGCCCTATCGAAAACAAATGGGTCGCTGATAGGATGCTGCACTATGTCAATTGGTATTACAGCAAATGCATCCTCATTACCGCTCCTTCGCGCTCGGTCGTGGATGAAATGAAATTCTATGGATTTTGCAAAGAATCGCACGTTATTTCGAATCCGGTGGATATTCAAACTTTCTCTCCTCTGCGGAACAAAAACTGGCTCAGAAAAAAATTCGGATTTGGCGATTACACAATAATACACGCTGGCAGACTTTCGCCGGAAAGAAAAATAGACGTGATAATAAAAGCCATTCCGCTCATCAAAAAAGAATTTCCGGAGGTGGAACTTGCAATAGCCGGGAATGGAACAGCACGCCAAGACCTGGAATCTCTTGCAGCCAAGCTCGGAGTGAAATATTCGGTTAAATTCATGGGATTCATCGAAAAACCGGTTCTTGCCGAGGCTTACAACGCAGCAGAAATTTTTGCCATAACCAGCACATCCGACACTCAAAGCATGGTGATGATGCAGGCCATGGCTTCGGGACTTCCCATCATCGGAGTCAAAGCAAGAGCTCTGCCTGAATACATAAATAAAAATAACGGGATACTTATCGAACCGGACGATCCGGAAGCTTTGGCAAAAAAGATAATTTTTCTCTTGAAAAACCCCGAAAAGAGAAAAAACCTCGGTGAAGGAGCGAGAAAATTCGCGATGAATTTCGGTTCCGAAAGCATAGCCAAGGCCTGGGAAAAAATTTACGAAAAAGCAATAAGGGACTATAATGCCGTCAACCGGGAAAATCTCTGAATTCCGGCCTTAAAATGAAACTAAGTTTCGTAATACCGGCCCATAACGAAGAAAATTACGTCGGTAACTGCATCGCTTCCATACAAACAGAGCTGGAAAGAAGCTCGAAAGAAGCGGAGATAATAGTGATAAACAACGCTTCTACGGACGGCACTGCCGAAGCGGCCAAAAAGCATAAAAATGTGCGCGTAATCGATGAGCCCAATAAAGGCCTGGTGCATGCCAGACAGAGAGGGCTCAAAGAAGCAAGCGGCGATTTATTGGCGTACCTTGATGCCGACTGCATCCTGAATGAAGGCTGGATTGAAGCGGTTTTCGAAGAATTCCGGGATTCGTCAGTAGTTGCTCTAAGCGGACCCCGCCACTACTATGACATGCCAAAGTTCAAAAAACTTCTTGCGGACCACGGCTGGTGGTTCGCGCCTATCACCTACCGCATTGTCGGCTATATGATACTCGGAGGCAATTTCGTCGCTCGCCGCGATGTGCTGGAAAGAATGGGTGGTTTCAACACCGATATAAAATTCTACGGAGAAGATACCGATATCGCGAGGAGGCTCAGCGAATTCGGGAAAGTTGTTTTCAAAATGAATTTTTTGGTCCAGAGTTCCGGACGCCGCCTTATGAAAGAAGGAGTTTTCAAAACTTACTGGGTTTATGGGGTTAATTACGCCTGGGAAGTTTTTTTCAAAAAACCTTATACAGAGCATTATCAAGATGTCAGATAAATTTACGATCTATGCGCGAAATCGCGCCATGTCTGCAACTGTTTTTTTCGGAGTAATTGCTCTCATCTCTTTGAATTCAATTGTTGACTGGACAAGATCGTGGCCGCTCGTCGTTTTTTACACAGTTCTTCTTATAAACACTTATTTTTCAATACGCTCATTCGCGAGCATAACGCCAAAAGAACACCTTGGACAAAAACTTATTGACGCGGCATTGGTCGCCTGCATGCTTTTGATGGTTTTGAATTTCAATTCAATTATTAATTTTACGCTTATAGCGACGCTTCTTTTCATTGTCGCGACTCTTAAGTATGTTTTTCTGGCGCGGCTAGCCGGATATTCGAAACTTTTATATATGAAAATACGCATAGACACGCTGGGAATATTATTTTGCTTCCTGGCCGCCGTTGGTACATTATGGGGGTACGGCAAACAGGTTTCCATGATTTGGTCACTCGGATTCATCTTGGCCAATGTATACGTTCTATGGTTGAAACCGCACTACGATCTGGAAAATCACTATGAAAACAGCAACTAAAATAAAAAATATTTTTATAATTGCCGGCGATATTCTGGCGCTTTATTTAAGCCTTTTTTTAATGCTTGTTTTGCGCTACGGCTCCGAATTCGGCAGGTTTACTGACCAGCACCTTATGCCCTTTACCGTAATTTTCGCGCCGTGGCTTTTGGTTTTCTACATTGCAGGACTTTATGACCCGAGACGACTCCGAAACAACATGGAATTCCTGAAAACTCTTTCACTCGCAATCGCCATTAATGCGATTATCGCGATGTTCTTTTTTTATCTGATACCCTATTTCGGCATAACTCCGAAAACGAATCTTCTTATATTTCTTTTCGTTTTCGCGGCGATTGAAATAATATGGCGCAGGTTCTTCAACAAAATGACCGCTTCAATCAGCGCCAAAACAAAAATAGCCCTTATCGGCTCGAGCAGAGCGACTGAAGAAACATATTCATTTGTCAAAGATAATCCGCAGCTGGGATATGAGATAACGGTTTGGCTGAAAACCAAAAACGATTTTTCTTCTCTTAAAAAATCCGGCGATTGGGAAAACCTGGCGGATAAAAACGACATTGACCTGATAGTTATTCCGCGTTATTTCAAAAATGAACCTGATGCCGCGAAAATATTTTACCGGCTTCTTACTTTGGGCATAGACGTTATTGATTTGCCGGCGTTTTACGAAATAATATTCCAAAAAGTTCCCATAGACGAGGTAAATGAAGAATGGTTCTTGGACGAGATAGTCCAGAAGGAAAAGTTCTACGACAACCTTAAAAGAGGATTTGAATTTTTAGCCGCCCTGATTCTGGGCGTTGTTCTTTTGCCCCTTGAACTCCTGATTGCGCTTATAGTAAAAATCACATCGTCGGGACCGGCGCTGATCCGGCAAAAAAGGGTCGGCAAGCTCGGAGAAGTATTCACGCTCTATAAATTCCGCAGCATGGTTGCTCTTTCGGCCGACGGTCAGGCGGAAACGGGGAAAGCTAAATGGGCGGAACGCAACGATGCCCGCGTCACCGCTTTCGGAAAATTGCTCCGTGCAAGCCATTTGGACGAGTTGCCCCAATTGATTAATATAATAAAGGGAGAAATTTCTTTCGTCGGCCCAAGGCCGGAACGTCCCGAATTCACAAAAGTGCTTCAGGAAAAGATACCGCATTACGATGTCAGGCATCTCATAAAGCCCGGCGTTACGGGCTGGGCTCAGATAAATTACCGTTACGGCGCCAGCGAAGAAGACTCTGCCGAGAAATTGAAATACGACATTTACTATCTCAAAAACCGTTCGCTTATCATAGACATGGCTATCGTTCTTAAAACATTAAAATCGTTCTTCATAAACCAAAAATGAAAATAATAGTAACTGGCGGAGCCGGCTTTATTGCTTCGAACATCGTCGATTTATACGTGCGTAAAGGCCATAAAGTCGTTGTAATAGACAACCTTTCTACGGGCTTCAGAAAAAATCTGAACCCGAAAGCCAAATTCTACAAAGCCGACATAGACGATCTGAAAGAAATGGACAGAATCTTCCGGCTGGAAAAACCGGATGTGGTCAATCACCACGCCGCAGTCGCTTCGGTGATCGAATCAATAAAAGACCCGATTAAAACTTTCGAAACGAACGTTATTGGAACTGCCAATTTATTGATTTCATTCGGAAAATACGGCCCCGGCAAAAACAAAAAATTTATTTTCTCATCGACCGGAGGCGCCATGTACGGAAGTCCTAAAATAATCCCGGTTGACGAAAAGACCGTCCCCCACCCTATTTCTCCTTACAGCCTTTCAAAATTATTGGGAGAAGAAACAATAAAGTTCTATGCGCGCGAGCTCGGTTTTGATTATCTGATATTCCGGTATGCCAATGTCTACGGACCGAGACAAAATCCGAAAGGAGAAGGCGGCGTAGTGGCGATTTTCAGCGGATTAATGAAATCCGGCAAGCGTCCGACAATATTCGGGGACGGCACCAAGGTGCGCGATTATGTTTATGTCGGCGACATAGCCGACGCCAACGCATTAGGACTGACAAAAGGCAAAAATGAAATAATGAACATCGGGTCCGGAAAGCCGACCAGCGATAAAAAAATATTCGATACCGTTGCCAAGGAACTCGGCTTCGGACTAAAACCCGTATACGCGCCAAAACGCAAGGGGGAAGTCATTAAGAGCGCTCTTCATGCCCATCACGCCAAAAAAGTATTATCGTGGCATCCGAAAACGAAACTAGAGGAAGGAATAGGAAAAACCGTTCATTCGATTTAGGCAATTGCTTGAAAGTTCCATTTTTTTCTGCCTCTATCAATAAAGCATGAAAAGTCACGTAAAAAATCTTCTCTTTAAGAATTTAACGAATAGGCAGACTTTCGCCAAAAACACTTTTTGGATGACGTT
>Ga0315268_10001442_pt1 | contig 27326 bp, 21 predicted proteins | sample C1_top_MG_FD_204535 | JGI IMG/M metagenome (GOLD analysis project Ga0315268, IMG submission 204535) | Sediment microbial communities from Yellowstone Lake, YNP, Wyoming, USA - C1_top | ecosystem: Environmental > Aquatic > Freshwater > Lake > Sediment | place: USA: Wyoming | collected 2017-08-01
GCTTCACTCAAACATTAAGTTTGCTCCCAGGCTCTCCAGCAATTGATGCGGGTAATGACGTAAATTGTCCAGCCACAGATCAGCGCGGCGTCTCACGCATAGGAAACGGCGAGCGCTGCGACATCGGCGCGTATGAGTCACGCGGCTTCACGCTGACCAAATCGGGCGGGGATAATCAAATCACCGGCATCAATACCGCGTTTGTCACTCCGCTTGGATTGACTGTAACCAGCGCCTACAGCGAGCCGGTGGAGGGCGGCAAAGTCACCTTCACGCCGCCTTCTTCGGACGCGAGCGCTATTATCGCCGGCAGCCCGGCGACGATTGACAGCGATGGCAAGGTCAGCGTCAACGCCACTGCCAACAGCACGATTGGATCCTATAACGTGAGCGCAAGCGCAGTCGGCGCAAGCGTTGACTTTGCGCTCTCGAACACCCACAACACCCTGACTTACACGGCTGGGGCTGGCGGCACGATTGATGGAACGACACTACAAACCATATTAAACCCTGGCGATAGTGGGACGGCAGTAACCGCTGTGGCGGATCTTGGCTATCACTTTGTAAATTGGAGCGACGCTTCAACAGCCAATCCGAGAATAGATACCGCAATCAACGGAGATATTTCTGTCACCGCCAACTTTGCCATCAATTCCATCGTCACATACTATTCATCCGGTAGTTACGACGGCTGGATATTGGAGACTGGCGAAAAGACGAGTAAGGGCGGCATGTTGAATGCTACAGCCCCCACTTTCCGTCTCGGTGATGATGCGGCAAAGAAACAATATCGCGGCATTTTGTCATTCAAAACATCAAGCCTGTCGGATACTGCGGTCATAGTCAAAGTCACGCTCAACCTCAGGAAACAGGGCATCATTGGCGGAGGCAATCCGGTCACGACCTTCAAGGGCTTCATGGCGGATATAAAGAAAGGCTACATTGGCACATCTGCATTGCAAGCTGCTGATTTCCAGACCGCCGCGAGTAAATCTTATGGTCCGTTCAAGACTGCGCTTTCTGGTATTTGGTATAACATTGACTTGACTGCTGGAAAAGGCAACATCAACAAACTGTCCACGTATTCCGGCTTGACGCAAATCCGCTTGCGTTTCTATCTGGATGATAATAACAACACGACAGCTAACTATCTCAGCTTGTATAGCGGTAATGCGGACACGTCATATCGTCCGCAGTTGGTGATTGAGTACTACGTGCCATAACACCCAAATAAATAAAGAAGAGCCTCCGTGGAAATCTCGCGGAGGCTTTTTGATTCCCCGGAACTTTACAATTGCTTCGACGTCTCACTACGTTCGAGAGCATTGTCTCGCAATGACATAGTTCATGTAGTAGAATGGACATATGTCCAACGATGACGTCACTCCCATACGCCAGCAATATCTTGAAATCAAACGCGAGTATCCCAACACAATCGTTTTCTTTCGTCTCGGCGATTTTTACGAGACCTTCGACGAAGACGCCGAGATCACCGCGCGTGAACTCGATATTGTTTTAACTTCGCGTCCGGTTGGCAAAGGCGTGCGCGCGCCGCTGGCGGGCATTCCCTATCACGCGGCTGAAAACTATCTGGCGCGCCTCATCCAAAAAGGGTATCACGTTGCCATTTGCGAACAAGTCGGCGACCAACCTGCCAAGGGAATTTTTCCGCGCAAAGTTGTGCGAGTGGTGACTCCGGGGACAATTACCGAACCGGGACTCTTGCCCGGCGACGCGAATAACTATCTTGTCTCGGTCATTCTCGCCGATCAATCTGCTTCCGTTTCGTATGCCGACATTACCACCGGAGAGTTTGCCGTTACCGAATTGCCGCTGGAGACTCTGCGCGCCGAACTGACGCGTTTACATCCCGCCGAAATCCTTCAACCAGATAACCAAATCCTGCCGGATGGAATCCCCGGTCATTTCACCGTTTGGCCCGCATGGAGGTTTGAGCCGGGCAAATGCGGCGAGATATTACAGTTGCACTTCAAGTCTTCCACATTAGACGGCTTTGGATTAAAAGATCAAAGTCTCTCGGTTAGAGCCGCGGGCGCGCTGGTGCAATATCTCAAAGAGACCCAGCCCGACGCGTTGGGTTTATTGACCAGCTTAAGAACATACAGCCTGAATGAATTCATGACGCTTGACGCGTCCACGCGCAGGAATTTGGAATTGGACGAAACCTTGCGCGGCGAAAGAAAAGGTTCCTTGTTAGGGACTCTCGATTACACCGTCACGCCGATGGGAAAACGACTCATCCATCAATGGGGTAGTCAGCCATTGTTGAGCGTGGAAAAAATCAAGCGTCGTCAGGATGGCGTTCAATATTTCTTCGATGACGGAATGCAACGCGCCGAACTGCGCGCCGAGCTAAAACCGCTGGCAGACCTGGAGCGTTTGGTCAACCGCGTAATGGCAGGACATGCCCAGCCGCGCGATCTGGTGGCGATGCGCAGCACATTGGATCAATTGCCGAAAGTGATAACCGCCATGAGACAAAATGCCATTTTGCCTCATATCGAATTATCCAATAACGAATTATCGTTACTCCGTTCGGCTATTGATGATGATCCGCCCGCGACGTTGCAAAATACCGGCGTAATCCGCGCGGGATATTCGGCTGAACTGGATGGCGTGATTGAAGCCTCAAAACATGCCCGCGATTGGATCGCGAACTTGGAAGGCGTCGAACGCGGAAAGACCGGCATCAAGACTCTCAAGGTCGGCTACAACAAAGTCTTTGGCTACTATATTGAAATTTCACGCGGCGCGGCGGATAAGGCTCCAGAGAGTTATATCCGCAAGCAGACGCTGGTCAACGCGGAAAGATTTATCACGCCGGAGATGAAAGAATACGAAACGCTTGTGTTGAATGCAGAAGAACGCATCCGCGAGATTGAAGTGCGTTTGTTCCGCGAAGTCTGCGCGGAGTTGGCAAAGTCCGCACATTCAATGCTGTCAACGGCGCGGGCATTGGCGGAACTGGACGTGCTGTCCGCTTTGGCGGAGGCGGCGGCTCTCGGAGGCTACACCAAGCCCGAAGTCCATGAAGGAAGCGAGTTGGAAATCCACGACGGGCGGCATCCAGTTGTCGAATTATTTTTGCATAACGATAGATACATCCCGAATGATGTTATCTTTGAAAAAGGCGAAGTGGTGCGAGTCATCACGGGACCGAACATGGCGGGAAAGTCAACTTACTTAAGGCAGGCGGCGCTGATCGTGCTGATGGCGCAGATGGGATCGTTCGTGCCAGCCGCGTCCGCGAAGATCGGACTGGTTGACCGCATCTTCACGCGCATCGGCGCACAAGATGAAATCCACGCGGGGCAATCCACATTTATGGTCGAGATGATTGAAGCCGCCAATATTTTGCATCATGCCACTGCGCGCAGTCTGTTGATCTTGGATGAAATTGGGCGCGGCACTTCGACTTATGACGGCGTTTCGATTGCGTGGGGCATGATTGAGTACATTCATAATCATCCGCAGTTGCGCGCCAAGACTTTGTTCGCCACGCATTATCACGAGTTGACGCAATTGGCGGATTTATTGCCCGGTGTGCGTAATTACAATGTGGCTGTCAGCGAAGCGGATAATAAAGTTGTGTTCCTGCATAAAATTATTCCCGGCGGCGCAGACCGTTCGTATGGCATTCATGTGGCGCAATTAGCCGGATTGCCTGCGCCGGTGATACAACGAGCGAATGAAATTATGGCTGAACTTGAAAAGACATCCGGGCGCGCCGTGAAGATTGATCCACATGCCGCGCAGCAAGCCGCGCTATTTCCCGAAACCAATCCATTGTTGGATGAAATCAAAGACCTGGATGTGAACGCGCTATCGCCGATTGAAGCATTAAATAAATTATTCGAGTGGCAGAAAAAATATCGGAGAGAATAATATGAAAGTCGCAATCCTTGCCGGCGGATTAGGCACACGCCTTTCCGAAGAAACAATCGTCAAGCCGAAGCCGATGGTCGAGATTGGCGGAAAGCCGATGCTCTGGCATATTATGAATATTTACGCGTACTATGGATTCAAGGAATTTGTGATTGCGCTTGGATATAAAGGGGAAATTATCAAAGATTATTTTTTGAACTACCATTATCACTCACGCAGTCTAACAGTGGAACTTAAAACCGGCGATATAAAATTGCATAATCATCAAGGCGAAGATTGGACAGTCCATTTGTTGGACACCGGACTTGATAGCAGTACAGGCGGGCGCGTGAAAAAGGTCGCGGAGTTTATTGGCAATGAAACTTTTATGTTGACCTATGGAGACGGCGTCGCTAATATCAACATACATAATTTGGTAAATTATCATCGCCAGCAGGGACGGCTTGCAACTGTGACCGCGGTGCGTCCGCCAGCCCGTTTTGGCGGACTGGAATTAAAAGAAAATTTCGTATCTTACTTTACTGAAAAACCACAAGCTGGCGAGGGCTGGATCAACGGCGGATATTTTGTTTTGGAACCTGAGATTGCAAATTATATTCCCGACTATGTTACGCCCTGGGAGGCTTCTCCCATGGAAAAATTGGTTACAGATGGACAATTAGCGGCTTACCAGCATGATGATTTTTGGCAATGTATGGATACCTTGCGCGATGTAAATCAATTAGAGAACTTATGGCAGGAGGGAAAAGCTCCGTGGAAAGTATGGTAGATAAAAACTTCTGGCAGGATCGCCCGACGTTCGTCACCGGCGGGACTGGCTTGGTCGGCTCATGGCTGATTCAGCGGCTGGCTGAATCAGGCGCGGACGTGGTCTGTCTCGTCCGCGATTGGGTTCCGCAAAGCGAACTGGTACGCGCGGGTTATATCGAAAAAATAAAAGTCGTGCGCGGCGATGTCCGCGACCGCGATGTGTTGGAGCGCGCGCTCGGCGAATATGAGATTGATACCGTTATTCATCTCGCCGCGCAGACTATCGTCACAATTGCCAATCGCAATCCAATCTCTACATTTGAAACCAATATCGCCGGCACATGGAATTTGATGGAAGCCTGTCGGCGCAGTCCGAAGGTGAAGCAAATTGTCATGGCGTCATCTGATAAAGCTTATGGCGATCAGGAAATTTTGCCTTATAACGAAGAAACTCCCTTGCAAGGACAACATCCGTATGATGTCAGCAAATCCGCGGCGGATTTGATCGCGCACACGTATGCAAAAAGCTATGACCTGCCGGTTGCCATCACGCGCTGTGGGAATTTTTACGGCGGCGGCGACTTGAACTGGAACCGCATTATCCCCGGCACGATTCGCTCGATCCTGCGCGGACAACGTCCTGTCATCCGCTCAGACGGCGAATATATCCGCGATTATTTCTATGTGGAAGATGGCGCGGCGGCTTACATGCTGTTAGCTGAACAACTCGCCGCGCGGTCTGAACTCAAAGGCGAGGCTTTTAACTTCTCGAACGAGATTCAGGTTACGGTGAGTCAGATCGTTTCTGAAATTATCAAGTTGATGGAATCAAATCTCAAGCCTGAAATTCTAAATGAGACGAATAATGAAATCCGCCATCAATATTTGAGCGCGGAAAAAGCGCGGCGCATGTTGAATTGGAAACCGCTTTTCAATTTGAAGCAAGGATTGGCTTTGACGATTGACTGGTACAGGAATTTTTTTGCCCATGAGCAAAAGAGCTGATGAACTGCGCGCGCAGATCCGCGCGTTGACTGCGGAATATTTTACCGAAGCCTTTTCACCGCGCGAATTTATCGCGGGCGAATCGCCGGTGCCGGTTTCAGGAAAAGTATTCGACGAAGTGGAAATGCAGAAACTTGTTGATTCGTCCCTTGATTTCTGGTTGACAACCGGCAGGTTTGCAGACCAGTTCCAAAAAGAATTTTCAAAGTTTATGGGAATGCGCCATACCATTTTGGTTAACTCTGGTTCATCCGCGAACCTTGTGGCGCTTTCGTGTCTTACTTCATCTCAACTTGGCGATAAAGCCTTGAAGCCTGGCGATGAAGTCATCACCGTCGCGGCGGGATTTCCAACTACAGTTAATCCGATCATTCAAAATAATTTAATCCCTGTTTTTATTGACGTTCAAATCCCCACCTACAATGTGGATGTGACGCAACTTGACGCCGCGCTTTCCTCCAAAACACGCGCTGTGATGATCGCGCATACGCTCGGCAATCCTTTCGATCTCGAAGTTGTGGGCGCCTTCTGTAAACAACATGATCTATGGCTGATCGAAGATTGTTGTGACGCGCTCGGCGCGACTTATAACGGTAAATCTGTCGGTATGTTTGGCGATCTTGCCACCGTTAGTTTTTATCCCGCGCATCACATCACGATGGGCGAGGGCGGCGCAGTATTAACCAATGATCCAAAATTAAAAACCCTTGCCGAATCCTTTCGCGATTGGGGACGCGATTGCTGGTGCGAAACCGGCAAAGACAATACCTGCGGATTACGCTTTGAGCGCCAGCTTGGCGACCTGCCTTTTGGTTATGACCATAAATATACTTACTCACACATCGGTTACAACTTAAAAGCGACCGACATGCAAGCCGCGGTCGGACTCGCTCAATTGCAAAAGGTCGCAGGTTTTATTGAGACGCGCCGCGCTAACTTTGCATACTTGCATGAAAACCTTCAAGACTTGCAGGAATATTTAATTCTTCCGCAAGCCACACCGAACAGCCAGCCAAGTTGGTTTGGATTCCCCATTGCCGTCCGCGCAGATGCGCCGTTCACGCGTAATCAACTTGTACAATTGCTCGAGAGCCGAAAGATTGCAACCCGTTTGCTTTTTGGCGGCAACCTTGTCCGCCAGCCCGCTTATCAAAATGTTTCATACCGCGTCGCCGGTCCGCTGGAAAATGCCGACTTCGTGATGAACCAGGTTTTCTGGATCGGCGTTTATCCGGGACTCACGCGTCCCATGCTTGATTATGTGATCGAAAGCCTGCATAATTTGGGATGATATAATTAACGCGAGCGCTGAAATGGAGCAGGAATATGTCTACAAGCAAGGTAATAACCCCATTAAAAATCAGACAAATTATCCTCGAGCAATCGAAGCGGGCGCATGTGGGGCATATTGGTTCAGCCTTGTCTGTCACAGAAATTTTGGCGGCATTATACGGATCGGTACTGCAAATATCGGATCCTGACGATCCAGAACGCGACCGATTCATCCTTTCAAAGGGACATTCATCTCTGGCGCTTTACGCCGCGCTTTTTCTTAAAGGCTGGATTTCTGAAGCCAATCTGAATACCTATTGCGGCGATGGAACTCTTTTGGGAGTCCATCCGGAATTTGCTCAAAGAGGGATAGATTTTTGTAGTGGGTCGCTTGGTCAGGGTTTGCCAATTGGAGCTGGCGCTGCGTTGGCGGCGCGTATGCAACATTCCGCTCGGCGCGTTTTTGTTCTAGTCAGCGACGCCGAGTGCAATGAAGGTTCTTTGTGGGAAGCTGTTATGTTCGCGGCGCATCATAAGTTATCAAACCTTGTTGCAATCGTTGATCTAAATGGACAGCAAGCTCTTGGCTATACCGATCAAGTACTAGACCTGAATCCGCTGGCTGAACGCTGGCGGACATTTGGCTGGGATGTTCATGAAGTAGATGGTCACAATGTTTTCGAATTGGTGAATACATCCTCAAATCTAAATACGTTGACCGGTGATCCGCATGTATTGATCGCCCACACGGTTTTTGGCAAAGGCGTTTCGTACATGGAAAATAAAATTAAGTGGCATTACTGGCCCATGTCCGATGATGAATTCCGGCAAGCGCTCAAAGAAATTGGAACAGCATGAGAGCCGCGTTTATTAGCACGCTTGTAGAGATCGCGAAACTCGATCCCCGCATTATTTTACTGACGGGCGATCTGGGTTATTTAGCGGTGGAACCTTTCGCCGAGCAATTTTCGGAGCGATTCTTTAATGTCGGTGTGGCGGAGCAGGATATGGTTGGGCTGGCAACCGGTCTGGCGGAATCCGGTTTTATTCCCTTTGTTTACTCCATCGTTCCATTTGCCGTATTGCGTCCCTATGAGTTTATTCGCAATGGTCCCATTATGCATCAATTTCCTGTTCGAATTGTAGGAATAGGCGGGGGAATGGAGTATGGAACAAATGGCGCAACTCACTATGGTTTGGAAGATATCGGCTTGATGCGTATGCAGCCGGGAATGACTGTCATTGTGCCAGCTGATTACGAACAGGCAAGAAGCGCCTTGCAAGCAAGTTGGAATTTACCCGGACCGATATACTACCGATTGAGCAAAGATAACCAAACGCTGACGCCGGGTCTCGCGGGGAAATTTGAGCTGGGACGCGTTCAACGAATCCGCGCGGGCGTTGATCTGATTATGGTCACCATGGGGAATATAGTTAACGAGGCGGTCAAAGCGTCTGAGATATTAGCCGCTCAAGGGATTGCTTGCGCGGTGTTATCGGTGGATAGTTTCAATCCGTCTCCTACCGCGGACTTGGAAGAAGCGTTGTCGCATTATCCGGTTGCAATGACCGTTGAGACTCATTATATTACCGGAGGTTTAGGCTCTTTGGTTTCCGAAGTTATAGCTGAGACCGGCATATCCTGCCGTGTAATCCGCTGTGGGATAAAAACTACGCCAACAGGTATTACCGGCAGTCAGGAATATCTGCTGCGTATTCATGGACTGACAGGCGATCAGTTGGCAAAAATCGCGATTGAAGCGCTGCGCCAAAAGCAATCGCGGTAAAGGAGAAAACATGAAAAAAATATCCGCTATTATTGCCTGTTATCGAGACGCGCAGGCGGTTCCCATTATGTATGAACGGCTTTCTTCTGTATTTAAGAAAATCGGCGTTGACTATGAAATTATTTTTGTCAACGACAACAGTCCCGATAATGCGCGGGAAGTATTAGCCGAACTTGCCTCGCGGGATAAAAAGGTGGTGGTCATTAACCATACCCGTAACTTTGGATCTCAAAGCGCTTTCACGAGCGGAATGTCCATTGCCACCGGCGACGCCGTTGTTTTATTGGATGGCGATTTACAGGATCCGCCGGAACTTATTGAATCGTTTTATCAAAAATGGCGGGAAGGCTATGATGTGATTTACGGAATACGCGTCAAGCGGGATGCCACATTGTTTTTGCAGATTGCCTATAAGGTATTCTATCGGTTGTTTCGCGCGGCGGCGTATGTGCCGATCCCATTGGACGCCGGCGATTTTTCCCTGCTTGATCGTAAGGTGGTCAACGCGCTAAACAGCCTGCCGGAAAATAATCGTTTTTTGCGCGGACTGCGAACATGGGTCGGTTTTAAACAAACCGGCGTTCCTTATGTACGTCCGGAGCGTATGTTTGGTCACACCACCAATTCTTTAATAAGTAATCTCGGTTGGGCGCGTAAAGCAATTTTCTCCTTTTCTTATGCCCCATTGGATATCATCACTTTTCTGGCAATTGTCACTGTGATACTTTCGCTGGTGGGAATTGTGTTCCAGATTATTCTGCGCCTTACCAGTCCCCAGTTAGTTCCGAGCGGTTTTACAACCTTGATTATCTTGATCCTTTTCATGGGCGGAGTCCAGTTATTATGTCTCAGCATTATCGGTTCGTATTTGGCGCATATATACGATGAAGTAAAACGTCGTCCCGCGTATATTGTGGAAAGTATTCTCAACGCTCCGAATGAAACAAGCGATCCGAAAAGCTGATCATGGAATTATCCGATCTGGTTTCCACGCGTTGCGCCATTTGCCAAACCCTCGGCAATACATCCGAGCTTTATCCTGCAAATTTTGATATTCATTCGATAAATCCAGAAATCTTTTCCGCGCGCCGGCTTCCGGATCGGCTTCACTATCGTTTGGTAAGATGCAATCAATGCGGACTCGTCCGCTCGGACCCTGTCGCGCCTCCGCATGTTCTGGCTGGACTCTATAAACAAAGCGCATTCACCTACACCCGCGAGGTGGAAAATATCAAACAAACGTATGGACGTTATTTGACGCGATTAACAAAATATGGCGTTCAAAAAAATGAACTGTTGGAAATAGGCTGTGGTAACGGTTTCTTTCTGGAAGAGGCGCTTGCTCAGGGTTATCTGAATGTCAGGGGAATTGAACCAAGCGAAAGGTCCGTGCTTGAAGCGCGGTCTGATGTCCGCCAAAATATTGTCTGCGACGTCATGCATCCGGGTATTTTTAAATCGGAACAATTTGACGTAATCTGTTTATTTCAGGTACTCGATCATCTTTTTGATCCGGGCAGTCTGCTCGATGAATGTTTCAATATTCTCAAACCCGGCGGATTGATTTTGTGTCTCAATCACAATATTGAAAGCTGGTCAGCCAAATTATTAAAAGAACTTAGCCCCATCATAGATATCGAACATACTTTTTTATACAGTCCCGCGACACTTTCTCGGCTCTTCCAGAATCATGGGTCTATTTCCAGGCAGGTCGCGCCTGTTTACAATATTTATGCCGCGTCTTATCTCGCTCATTTATTGCCTTTGCCGACGTCCATAAAAACTCCGATACTTAATTTTCTAAATAAAAGTTTTTTTGGAAAAATAACTTTATCCGTTCCGCTTGGCAATATTTATATTGTTGCGCAGAAGCCATTATGAAGAGCGCCCGAAAATGAAACGAATCATAATTACCGGCGCCACCGGATTTGTCGGCGCCAATCTGGCGCGGAAACTTTTAGCGGAAGGCAATCAGGTCCACATTTTGGTCCGACCCGATTATTCCCCCTGGCGTATTCAAACCATTCGCGGCGATTTGAATATCCATGAAGTTGAATTTCTGGATAAGCCGAAACTCGAAACTGTCGTCGCCAAAATCCAACCGGATTGGGTGTTTCATCTCGCGGCTTCTGGCGCTTATTCCTGGCAAACTGATTTAACCCAGATGGTGCAAACCAATGTGTTAGGCGCGATCAATCTTGTTGAAGCATGTTTGAAAACCGGCTTTGACACATTTATTAATACCGGTTCATCCTCTGAATATGGTTTCAAGACTGCCGCGCCAACCGAAACAGAATGGCTTGAACCTAATAGTCATTATGCCGTTACAAAAGCGTCTGCGACTCTTTTTTGCCGCCACACCGCGCAGAGTCGCAACTTGCGATTATTTACCTTGCGTCTATATTCAGTCTTCGGCGCTTACGAGGAGCCAAAACGTTTGATGCCGACTCTTATCCGCTATGGGTTGATGGGAAAATTTCCTCCGCTTGTAAACCCGGATACCGCCCGCGATTATGTCTATATAGATGATGTGGTGGACGCCTATTTATTAGCGGCGACAAAACCCAACCAGGAATCCGGTGCGGTGTACAATATCGGCTCCGGCGTCCAGACCTCTTTACGTGAAGTCGTTCAAGTTGTTCGTCAGGTATTTAACATTACTCAAGAACCTGAATGGGGAAGTATGCCGCAAAGATTATGGGATACGAATTGCTGGGTTGCCAATAATCAAAAGGCTCAAGACGAACTTGGCTGGCGTCCGCGCTTCACATTTGAACAGGGATTCCGAAAAATGGTTGCGTGGTTTTCCGACCAGAACGTAAATTCAATGACTTGATCAGAAATACAAATGGAGCGCTATGAATAGAAAAAATCTTGTCCAGTTTTTTGAACAAACCGCCGAGAAGGTGACGATCTGGCACGTCTTTTTTGTTTGCCTGATTATGGCGGCTCTTTCTATTGCCTACCATCACGGCGGGATGTTGCATCCTGAACTTGAATCACGCTTACCTTTTTATCTATCAGACAGACCTTTGTTAAATAAGCTGTTTGACAGCAATGGAGTTATTGACTCAGGTTTATACCGCGCCCGGGAATTAAGTTATCTTCTTGATTTTATTGACAGCCAGTTCGTTGCCCTGAGTATCCGGCTTGGTTTCCCGCATTTTATTTCCCTGATCCATTATATCTTTACAATTTTGATCGGCTGTATTTTATGGCAATTCAGTACGCGGGAATTAAAGTTGAATGCCTGGATCGGCTTATGCCTTGTGTTATTGTGGTGGACATCGCCAACTGTATTTTTAAGCGGGGGCTTTTTTAGAACCGCCAAAATTGGCGTGGCGCTTACAACAGTCATTCTATATTTTTATGTTTACAAAATTATTTTGGCTGACAGGCAAAACAAGGAATACCGTCTGCCTGCATCCTACTGGTGGATTTGTTTTACGGTATCGTTTATGTCCAGTGTGCTTGACGAGCAAGGTCTTTTTACGCTGGGACTCATCCTTGCATTTCTCTTATTATGGACTTGGGCATTTGCAAACATCAACCTTTATAAACTATTAGCCGCATTTATAGCCAGCCTCGCGCTAAGTTTGATTTACAGGTTTTACGCCGCGCCGTATTTAACTTTCTTATTAAATCAATACTGGCCCAGTTTTTCATATCAGCAATTTTCCGGTCTGGAGCAATCCGCTAATCCGGCGCTTTCTTATGTGAGAGCAGGACCGATTTTATTCATAGAGACGTTGCGTTTTCTGATTGGAAATATTCCAGAAATCATAATGTGGCTTTTCCTTGTAGTTCCAATTATCGCCATTTTGATTGCCAATAGAAAAAAGACCGGACCCGAAAATAAAACCTTCTGGGTTACGTTTATTGGCTTGTTATTAACCAATGTCTATTTTATATTCGTTATGTACTCGCTGATGACGCTAAGACTCCCCGCCTTATTTTTTTTCATGGATGTACGCATGAGCGGTTATTATTATCTGCCCACCACTGCCATGTTTGGTATGACATTTGCATTCCTGCTTTCCAGGATTGTCAAAATTCAATCCATTCCCAAATGGGCAATTTTTACAGTTCTTATTTTGGCGCTTGCCGGAAATGCGATTGCCATTCCTCAACATAAAGCTATTGTGGAATATGGCGCCACTATAAAGCATGGGTCTCTGCCGCCTTATCCACTAGCCGGTCCAAAATTATTAGACGCGCTAAAAAATATAAACAACCCGCAATATCCCATTGAACCTGATATCGAAAAAAATCCGGCGTATCAATTTTTCCGAAACAACCCATAATGAATATAAATCCGCTGGCATCTGATCTTGACCACGTCCTCGACCACACCCGCGGCTTGTGGGATGAATTGCGCGGCGCGCGCATCTTCATCACCGGCGGAACGGGATTTTTTGGGAGCTGGCTCCTGGAAAGTTTTCTATGGGCAAATCATAAACTGGATTTAAAAGCCAACGCGGTCATACTCACCCGTCAGCCTGCCGCCGTTAAACAGACCTTGCCTCACCTGATGCTTGATCCCGCCATCAGCCTGCACGAAGGCGACGTGCGGAATTTTGAATTTCCAAAAGGCGAATACTCGCACATTATCCACGCCGCCAGTGAATCCAGCGCTCATTTAATACCGGATAATTTGCTAACCATGTACGATACGATCGTGAATGGAACGTATCACACACTGGATTTTGCCGCTCAGTGCAAAGCGGAAAAATTTTTATTCACCAGCTCCGGCGCGGTCTATGGTCCGCAAGACCCTGCTTTGGAATATCTCTCGGAAGATACGCCTCGCCGTGATTACGATGGTTTCCTCGACATGCGTTCTGTTTATTGCGAAGGCAAGCGCGCCGCGGAATTATTAACCAAAATATATGCCAGCAAAATAATAACGACAAGCGCACGCTGTTTTGCTTTTGTCGGACCATACCTGCCTTTAGATTCACATTTCGCTGTCGGGAATTTCATTCGCGATGGCTTGGCGGGGCGCGCCATCGAAGTGAATGGCGACGGCACACCTTATCGTTCCTATCTTTATGCCGCCGATCTTGCCATTTGGCTTTGGACAATACTAATGAGAGGCGAGTCTGGTTTGGCATATAACGTGGGGTCTGATCAGGCGATAAGTATTGGCGAATTAGCGCACACCGTTTCCAGTCTATTCGATCCGCATCTTCCGGTTCATATACACCAAAAACAAGCAGCGGGGAAAATGCCAGAGAGGTATATTCCGTCCACACGGTTGGTAGCTAAAATGTTAGGGTTGGAAGCGTGGGTCTCCATCCACGGCGCTTTGCGGCGTACCATGCAGTGGCACGAGAATCAAACTTCCCAATAAATCTGTAAGGAGGAATCTCCGATTTCATCGTTATAATCCATAAAACCTAATTTTATGATTTTATTCAGGCGCTCAAATGACCATTAAACTTTCAGATTATGTAGTGCAGTTCATTTCAAATCAAGGCGTCAAGCATGTGTTTATGATTGCCGGGGGAGGCGCGATGCATTTGGTTGATTCTCTTGGACGTTCAAAAGATATCGAATATATTGCTCCGCTTCATGAACAGGCTGGCGCAATCGCCGCCCAGGCATACGGACACTATACCAGCAACCTGGGCGCTGAATTTGTTACCACTGGTCCTGGCGGCACAAATGCTATTACCGGCGTGGCAGGCGCATGGATGGATTCCACGCCTTGTATTTTTGTTTCAGGTCAGGTAAAACGCTCGACGCTCATGGGAGATAGCGGATTGCGTTCGCTGGGTTCCCAGGAAGTTGATATTATCTCGATCATCAGACCAATTACAAAATATGCCGTGCGAGTTCTCGATCCATTAACCATCCGTTTTCATCTTGAGAAAGCCGTGTATCTGGCGCGAAGCGGAAGACGCGGTCCCGTGTGGATTGATATTCCGGTTGATGTGCAGGCGCTTCAAATTGACGAGGATCGGCTTGAAGGATTTGTTCCAGAAGAAATCGCCGAGAGCGCTACCAGATTATTACAGGATCAAGTATCAAAGATTTACGAGTTAATGAATCGCGCCGAGCGTCCGGTTATCTTTGCAGGATATGGAATACAGGCTGCTGAAGCATCCACGGAATTCAGGAAACTTGTTGAAAAGTTAAATATACCTATTCTGGCAACATGGAAGGCAATTGGGATTATGCCGCATGAACATCCGCTATTTGCCGGACGACCCGGCGGTATCGGACAACGCGGCGCGAACTTTGTACAACAGAATAGCGATTTTCTTATGTCAATTGGCTCTCGTTTGGACTTTGATCAGATCGCGTTCAATCAGCAAAATTTTGCCAGAGCCGCCGAAAAAGTGATCGTGGATGTTGACCCTGCGGAAATCAATAAACTGGCTGATATGAATATCAGCGTCAAAGTCGTTTCAGACGCAAAACTTTTTATTAATGAAATGCTGGCGCAGGCGCATCGCCTTCAAAAAAGAGATCGTTCTGTATGGTTGAACCGCTGTGTTGAATGGAAGAAAAAATATCCGGTGGTTTTGCCTGAATACTGGAAAGAAAAAAAATATGTAAATATGTATGTGTTAATGGATGCGCTTTCGGAGGAGGTGGAAGCGGGGGAAGTTATCGTCCCCGGCAGTTCAGGTCCATGCGCCAATATTATGATGCAGGCTTGGAATGTAAAAGAAGGTCAGAGTTTTGTTTTTTCCCCGGCTCTCGGCGCGATGGGATTTGGCTTGCCAATGAGTATCGGCGCGTGTCTTGCCAGCGGTCGTAAACGGACGATCTGCGTAAATGGCGATGGCGGATTTCAACTTAATATTCAGGAACTTGAAACAGTACATCGCTTGAAGTTGCCGATCAAATTCTTCGTTTTGAATAATAACGGATATGGCTCGATTATGAACATGCAGAGAAATTATTTTGAGGGTCACTATGTTGGTAGCGAACCCGGCAGTGGACTAACTTTTCCGAATATTGTCAAAGTGGGACGCGCTTATGGGTTGGGAACTTATCGGCTCGAAAACCATAAAAACTTGCGCGAGAAAATCCATGAGGCATTAAATATTCCCGGACCGGTGATTATTGAAGTAATGGTTGACCCCAACCAGGGACAACAGCCGCGCGTTACGTCTGTTTTACAATCTGACGGGACTCTAAAATCCAAGCCGATGGAAGATCTGTGGCCCTTCCTAAGCCGCGAAGAATTCGCTTCCAATATGATCATTCCGCTTTTGCCTGAGTAGTTCATAATTGTATTTACCCAACGAAATAATAAATCGACCCAACACAGGAGATTCCTAAGATGAAAATTAATCCGAATCGAGTTGATCTTATAAAAGAGATTCCATTGGATAGACCATTATCAATTAACTTTGAGTCAACCAGCAGGTGCAACTTCGCCTGTACATTCTGTCCGTGTTCCGATGGCGATGCACGAGATAGGGTTGGTTTTACCAGACAGGATATGCCAAGTGAAATGTTTAAGAAAATTGTGGATGATTTGAAGGAATTTCCACAAAAAATCAAGGTTAATCATTATCATTATATGGGCGAGCCATTGCTTAATCCAAATTTCTTTTCAAATGTTCGTTACGCGGTAGATGCAAATGTCGCGGGCGAACATTGGATACGAACAAATGGAAGTCTGCTCACCAAAGAAACCGTATCAAAATTAATGGATTGCGGCTTGACGCGTATTGGCGTAAGCGTTGAAGCGGTGAATGAAGCTGGATATCACGATCTGGTAAAACGGCGAGGCATGTTCGAAAAAGTGGTGCAAGGTGTGACAGAGTTATATAATCAATCAAGAGGAAAATGTGAAGTTTATGCAAAGATAATAAATTTTGGAATTCCTGCCACCGATCCGGATGAATTCAAGAAAATATTTACGCCGATCACTGACGAGTGCGGTATCGAGTATCCAATGCAGTGGAATAATGGCGTGCCTGATTCAACCATGGGGCAAGGCATTAAAGTGACTGTAAATGGGGATGAATTGAATAAACATGTCGCTTGTCCCTATCCATTTTTTACAATGGTTGTGAGTTCAAAGGGGAAAGCTCTGATGTGTTGTTTTGATTGGAGTTATCAAACCGAGATTGGCGATGTAACCAAATCGTCAATGAAGGAAATATGGAACGGACAAAAAGTCAGGGATTTTTGGAAAATGCATCTTCGAGGCGACAGGGGTAATAATCCGGCTTGTCGCGATTGCCTAAATCTTTATGCGTGCCCGGACAAGCTTGATGATAATCGAGATGAATTGTTAGCCAGATTAAACGTCTTGGGAAATTAAGGAAGATGATACTTGACATGCCAAAAAATTAATCATTGGAGTAGATAAAATGAGACCAGAATGCCCGATTTGTTCTTCATCACAAAGAGTAGATGACTGGGAAATGAATTTTGCAGTTCCCGACGGCTGGACTTTGCCTGGGAAAAATAAAGTTTGTTGTTGTCTCTCGTGCGGCTTTATGTATTACGATAATGATGGGACACAGGAAGATTACAACCGTTATTATGCCGAAAAATATGGTTATGGAATGGATGGAGCGGATAACTATATTCGATTGGATGGTATAGCGGCGTTGGTGACTGAGACATTCCCAAACCGCGCGATTCGCGTGAGAGATTTTGGCGGTGGCGATGGTTATCTGGCGCGCCGGCTCAAAGAATTTGGACTTGCCGACTCATCGGTCTGGAATGTAGGAGAACCGGAGCCGGATCGCTGTGATTTAATTATTGCATCACATGTAATAGAGCATATCTACGATATTAAAAGTTTGATGCAATCTTTTTCGCGGGCGCTAAATCCCGGTGGCTTTATTTTAGTGGAAGTTCCAGACGCAATGGGATATGCCTGGAGATATTCACCGCCATTGTTGGATTATCAGACCAAACACTGTAACCATTTTTCTCCCTTTCACATGGATTTGCTTTTTAACAAATACCGTTTCTCAGTGGTAAACCAATGGCATCCTGAGATAAAGATACAAAATGCAAAGTGTTATCGGGCTTTGTATCAGGCGGATGGAAATATCGGCATGTGGGAACGTTCACGCGCCACAGTGACTCAAAATATGGCAGTTAAGATCCAAAAGCTAAAGTCCATCAATACGCCTGTTATTGTATGGGGATGCTCAGATACAGTCTGGCATTTACTGACTCAGGCGCCAAATTTGCCTGTGGCTTATTTTGTAGATAAAGACAGCAAGGCATATACAGAAGGCACAACCATTTTAGGCATTCGTGTTTACAATGCCGTTCATAGCGCTGAGCCAATTGTGGTAATGGCGCAGGGACAACGTCAGCAAATTATTGATAATATTCGGGCTTTAGGATTGGAGAATGAAGTAATTGAGGTATAAAAATAGATGACTTGAAATATCCCCATTGTTTTTTCTTCATCGAAGATCGCTTTGAGGTATTACAAGTCATCTCAAAAATGTCGCCCTGAGCGATAGCGAAGGGTCTCTGCCCAGAAAATATGAGACTCTTCGGTTGCAAAGAACGCTCCCTCAGAGCGACATGATGTTCTAGCTATTGCGAGGATTGAATGAAAAAAATCTCTATTGTTACAGGTTGTTACAATGAGGAAGAGAATCTTCCGGAACTTTACGATCAGTTGATGAAAGTAGTTGAAGGGTTTGATGGGAAATACGAATATGAAATCATCATTGCCGACAATAATTCAACAGATCGTTCGCCTCAAGTTCTCCGCGAATTGGCGATGAGGGACAAAAATGTAAAGGTAATTTTAAATTCCCGTAATTTTGGTCCAACTCGCTCTGGCTATAATGCAATCATGCAGGCTCACGGCGACGCGGTCGTGGTTATGGTTTCCGATTTACAAGATCCGCCTTCCATGATTAAGGATTTTATCGAAAAATGGGAGCAGGGATACAAAGTGGTGATGACCGTAAAAACCGGCAGCAAAGAATCTTTTTTTGTGTATTTCCTTCGCACAATATATTACAAGGCATTGACGAGTCTTTCTGACGTTAAGCTAATTCCGCACTTTACCGGCTTTGGACTTTACGATAAACAAGTAATTGACATCCTGCGGGATTTGCAGGACCCTTATCCGTATTTTCGGGGATTGATTGCCGATATTGGATTTGAGCCTGCCATCATTGAATTTACACAACCTGCGCGTAAGCATGGTAAGAGTAAAAGTAATCTTGCATATCTTTATGAAGAGGCAATGATTGGCTTTACCAGCTATACCAAGTTGCCTTTGCGAATTGCTACAATTATCGGTTTTGTCTCGGCATTGATAAGTTTTTTGATAGGCATGTTTTATTTAATTTATAAATTAATATTTTGGAGCGAATTCTCTGTTGGAACCGCGCCGGTCGTAATCGGACTGTTCTTTTTCTCTTCCATACAACTTATCTTTTTAGGAATCATTGGCGAGTATATTTCAATGATCTATGTGCATGTGTTAAATCGTCCATTGGTCTACGAAAAAGAACGGATCAACTTTTGAAATTATTTGCCTTTCTGCCTGAATCGCAAACGGGAAAAATATCCACGCGCTTTAACCGTTGGATGGTCGCAATTTCCGTCGCGCTGGCGGCATTTTTCCTTTACCTTGCTCTTCGTGATATTGACTGGCAGATTTTTTTTGCAACGCTCAAAAACGCGCACTATGTCTATCTGCCAATTATCTTTCTTTGGAGCAGTACAAGTTTCTTGATCCGCGCCTTGCGCTTGCGGATATTATTGGTCAGTGAAAAACCTCTGCCTATTTCCAATGTTTTCTGGGCAAACATGGCGGGTTATTTGGGAAACAGCATTCTCCCCGCGCGCGCCGGCGAATTAGTCCGCGCCGCGTATCTCGCGCGGAAAAATAATATCAGCGCTTCCTTTGCGCTGGCTGTCGGCTTGGTCGAACGATTGGTAGACTTAATTGCCTTGATCGCGCTTGGTTCGCTCGCGTTATCTTCCACCGGAATCATTTCTCCGATTTTTCAAAGCGCGCTAAAAGGCGTCTCGATTATCGGGCTGATCGGTTTGGCAGTCATCTTCATCCTGCCGCGCTTCAGCAGACTTGTCGAATATTCGATCATGTCCATTCCAAAACTAAAAGAAGCATACAAGCTAAAACTAAATAATTTTTTGCAGCAATTTCTCATCGGATTGAAATCTCTCCACAGCTTAAAACGCGCGGCGCTATTCACCGGACTCACCGGCTTGATCTGGCTGATAGACGCGCTTGGAACCGTCATACTATCTTATATCCTCAACATTCCGCTTCTGCTTCAACAAGCCTTTGTTCTCCTCGCCGCGTTGGGACTTTCCAGCGCCATTCCATCCACGCCGGGGTATGTGGGTGTTTATCAATTTGTAGCAGTCACCGCGCTCGCGCCTTTCGGAATTTTGCAGGCAGACGCGCTTGCCTTTATTCTTATCAGTCAGATACTTGGTTACATCGTCATCGTTTTTTGGGGCTTGCTGAGTCTGTGGAAATTCAATAAACCCATACAATCGTAAAGCATCAATTATTATTCTGTTGGAGATTATTTTGTCCATATTCACTTTGAATTTCACACTGCAAGATATTTTCGGCGCGGCTTTGGCATTTTGCCTGTTTCCAATTGTGATCGTTTTTCCCGGATATGTTGCCGGCTGGGCATTGGATTTATTTGACTTTAGACTCCGTCAGCCCATTGTGCGATTGGGGATCGGCTTGGTACTGTCTTTCGCTGTCGTGCCCATCGTTCTTGATCTGACATCCAGCCTGCTCTCGTTAAACATATCTCTCCTCGTCCTCGGCGGATTCGCGGCGGCGTTTGCGTTCATTGCCTTAAAAGAAAAAACGGTATCTGCATCAGAAACAAAGCGCGGCGCAAAAATTATTTTGTGGATCGGCGCCGCATGGGTGACTTTAGCCATCCTTTCGCTTATAGATATTCAATGGAAAGACCAGTTGTACTCCAGCGCGGTCTCAGGCGATCAGACCACGCGCGTCGCGATCATTGAAGCGATGACGCGTACAGGCGTACCGCCGATCAATCCCAGCTATTATCCGGGGCATCCGGTACTGCTTACTTTTTTATATTATTTCTGGTATATCCTCGGCAGTATGATAGATGTAATCGGCGGCAGTTACATTGACGCGCGCGCCGCGCTTAACGCCAGTTCTGCCTGGGCTGGGTTGGGATTAATGGCAATCGTCGCGCTCTATCTTCGGTTGAGAAATGCCGATAAAACGGAATCAGTCTGGATGTCCGCGAAGATCGGCATTCTTCTGCTCACTGTCAGCGGATTGGACATCCTGCCCATCGTTCTTATCATGGCTAAAGTCGGATCCATTGTTGGTTCCATTGAAATTTGGAATACGCAGATCACCGCTTGGATCGGATCTGTTCTATGGGACCCGCATCACGTTGCGGCGCTGATTGCCGGCTTGAGCGCGGTCATGCTTGTTCACTTTGCGCGTGGAAAAACAACATCCAGGCAATTTGTTATTATGACCGTTGCAGGATTCGGCTTTGCTTCCGCCGCCGGACTTTCGGCATGGGTTACGTTAGTGTTTGTCGTTTTTTGGGGCGTCTGGCTTGTTGCATTATTTATTCAAAAGACCGAACGCAAGTTAATCGCCCCGATGGTCTTTGCTGGAATCATCGCGTTGATTCTTGCCAGTCCATTTTTGATCGGAATGTTTCAGGGCGGAAGTGGGGCAGGGAAATCTCCGATCATTTTTGAGATTCGCACACTTTTACCTTTGGAACCTTTTGTGAAAGATTGGCTGCCAATTGTGCGTTCGTTGACCATGCTGGCGGTTTTGCCGATCAACTATTTATTTGAACTTGGTTTCTTTTTTATAGTGGGTATCTATTGGTTTAAGATCAAAGACAAAGAGATAATCCGTTCCAATCCTTTTTATCTGGCAGAAGTAATTCTGCTGGCGATTGTGCTATTTATCGGTTCCTTCTTGCGTTCCACTCAGCTCGCAACCAATGACCTCGGTTGGCGCGCCTGGTTACCCGGTCAATTCATTCTTCTGATTTGGGGTGTGGACTTATTGGAAAACATGGTTTTTATTTCCAATCCCATTACAATAAAAAATACCGAAGCCATAAAAACCAGAAATCTAATATTGATCCTTGTTTCGATTGGAATACTTACATCGGCTATGGATGTCATTTTTCTACGGATTGGAATTCCGGTAATTCTGGGAGAAGGTGAGGGGAAACACAATTACTCCGCGCGCCTTGCTTATGATTACCTGCGCGACCATATTCCTGCCGATGTCATCACTCAGAATAATCCGTTGGATACTCTGGAGCGCCCAAGCGGATTATATGGCGCTCACCAAATGGTAATTTCAGACCGCACGGCGTATGGCATTCCTATAAATATTTTTCATAAATTAGTGAATGATATCAGCGTTTTATTTATAAACGAGAATGTAACCGACTGGCAATTGACAGATAAGCTGTGCCGGCAATATTCGATTGATGTGTTAATCGTCAAAGACGCCGATCCTATTTGGAGCAGTCTCGCCATACTTAAAACGCAGCGTCCGGCGCTTTATGAAAATTCCCATTACGCCATTTTCGCTTGTGGAGATTATGCGCAGGTTCAAAAATAAAATAAGCCAGGCGCTTGCCTGGCTCATTTATCCTGGACAAATTTATAAACCGTTATCCTGATCTTTGGCGCCGTAGCCGGGACCGGATTTGAAGAAGTTATAATTGGATTTGATATCGGGGGTCAAGTCAACGACTTCGCCTGCGGCAAGTTTCTTGGTGGTTTCAAGCGTCACTTGCTTGCCTTGATGATTGGTGGCTTCGTAATGACCGGTCAGACCGACCTTGTTGATGAATTCGCTACCCTTGGCGGTATAAGCCGCGGGGACTTCATCTTCAGGGAAGATGGCTGCGAATGGACATTCTGGAACGCAGGCGCCGCAGTCAATACAGGTGTCAGGGTCAATGTATATCCACGGCCATTCGGCAACAGGCTGACCGGGAACCATACATTCCACTGGGCAAACCTCAATACACCCGCGGTCGCGCACGCACAAACTGGTGATAATATGAGTCATAAGATTTTCTCCTTTGGTGATTTATTAAACGATTACTTCGCATATTATATCCCGCTTCCATTTCTGCGCAAGACCGCCGCGTCACGCCGGAGCATTTGGCGACTCCCTTCTACGAAGACTTGCAATGACATTTGCCGACTTTGCAAAAGCCCTGAATCGCCTGTGAATTACGGTTGACTCTCACCTTTTTGTTGTGTATACTGCGTTAGGTTTTTTTGACGGCATTCCCAGTTGGGAAAAGAATTAATGGGTATTTCGCTGGGAAAAAGAAATTTACCAGCTTTATCATGTGTTTGAGTTATAAAAAATCCCAAATTTCTCGGAGGTAGTGTAGTATGGATATTCTTTGGTTAGGCAGTCGGCATGGTCTGAATGGCTTTGAACAGGTTGCCATTATTTTGGTTTTGGTGGCTGCGTTTATCAGCCTGGTATATGCCTGGTGGCTACGCAGTACGGTGCTTAAGAAGGATAAAGGCACCGAGAAAATGCAGGAAGTCTGGAATGCGATTCGTGTTGGAGCCGATTCTTATCTTAGCCAACAGCTTAAGACGATTTTGCCATTGATCGGCGTTTTGACGGTGGTCATGTTCTTGAGCGTTTACGTTGTCCCGCCCAGTTTGGAAGCCCGCGAAGAGTTCAAAGCTTTTGGCGATCAAGGCATTACATTTATTATCGCCATTGGGCGCACCATTGCTTTCATTATGGGCGCGACTTTTTCATTGACCGTAGGTCAATGGGGTATGCGCATGGCCGTGCAGGCTAATGTACGCGTTGCTTCTGCTTCCCGCCGTGGATTCAATGAAGCCTTATCCATCGCTTACTATGCAGGCACATACACCGGTATGCTTACGGATGGTTTAGGTTTGTTGGGCGGTACCCTCATCTTTATCGTCTTTGGTAAAGCTGCCCCGGATGCTTTGCTCGGCTTTGGCTTTGGCGGTACCCTGCTGGCGCTCTTCATGCGTGTGGGCGGCGGTATCTATACCAAGGCTGCTGATGTGGGCGCCGACCTGGTCGGTAAGGTTGAAAAAGATATTCCTGAAGATGATCCTCGCAACGCCGCCGTTATCGCCGATCTGGTTGGTGACAATGTGGGCGACTGCGCTGGTATGGCTGCCGACATTTTCGAATCCTACGAAGTTACGATCGTTTCCGGTTTGATCCTCGGTCTCGCTTTGGTCGCCGCTACCGGTGACTTGAAGTGGATCGTATACCCCCTCATCATTCGCGCCGTGGGTGTGATTTCATCCATTATTGGAACCTTCACGGTGCCGATTTGGGAAAAGGTCAACCTGCCATTACTTGGCAAAGCCCATGACGCCGAAGAGTCGATGTTCCGTTCTTATGAAGTATCAAGCATTTTCACCATCTTAGTCTCCATAGTCATAGCGCAGATGTATGCCCATGATTGGCGTCTCGCGGCTTTGACGGCGGTCGGTGTGGGTCTGGCAGTCGCATTCAATCCATTGACCTCCTATTTCACATCTACCAAAAAAGCGCCGGTGAAGGAAATTGTAGCTTCCACCAGTACTGGTCCAGCCACAACCATTCTTTCCGGGCTTTCGGTCGGCATGGAATCCAGTGTTTGGGCGTTGGTTGTGATTGTTATCAGTTTTATCGCCGGTATCCTGCTGTATAACGGCGATGGCGCTCAGTATGTGCTTTATGCCATCGCCATGATTGGTATCGGTATGCTCAGCCATACCGGCAACAACGTTGCCATGGACTCCTTCGGTCCCATTTCTGACAATGCCAATGGGATTGGTGAAATGGCTTGGCAAAATATGGAAGATGAAACCACCTTAAAAGCCCGCCAGATTATGGCTGATCTTGACGCTGTTGGTAACACTACCAAAGCCATCACCAAGGGCGTTGCGATTGCTTCGGCTGTTATCGCCGCGGTTTCGTTGTTTGCGTCCTACATCACTGATGTTGGACGTGTGCAGATCCAGCTTGGTGTGCCGGTGATGGATTCCATCCGTGTTTCAGATACGCGCGTGTTTGTGGGACTTCTGCTTGGCGGCGCGTTGCCCTGGCTGTTCTCCTCGCTTTCCATTCGCGCTGTCAGCCGCGCGGCTGGTCAAATTGTTGAAGAAGTACGCCGTCAATTCAGGCTTCCTGGCATCATGGAAGGCACCAAGACACCGGATTATGCCCGTGTTGTTGGCATATCCACTGCGTCGGCACAGAAGGAACTTATTCCGCTGGCGACTATCGCAGTATTGATGCCATTAGTCGTGGGTTTGGTATTGCAAGTAGAGGCTCTGGGCGGTTTCCTGGTTGGTATCATTCTCTCCGGTCAGTTGCTGGCAGTTTTTCTGTCCAATGCTGGCGGCGCATGGGACAATGCCAAGAAATCCATTGAAGACGAACCGCGCGATCTCCTGAAAAACACAGGTAAAGGTTCGGAACGTCATAAAGCAGGTGTGGTCGGCGATACTGTCGGCGATCCAATGAAGGACACTGCCGGACCTGCATTAAATCCGATGATTAAGGTTGCCAACTTGGTTTCTCTGTTGGCGGCGCCGATTATCGTTAAATATCCGATCATGCAGGCAAATGGCTCGATCAATTTTGTTGTGGTTATTGTTGCGCTTGGCATGCTTGCCGCCACAATTTGGGCTATATCCCGCTCCAAAGCTCCGGTAAAAGAACTCAAGTAATTTGCAGAATAAAAAGAGCCTGTCGCGAAGACAGGCTCTTTTTGGATATGTTAGAATACGATGTAAAATTAAGCGTAAGTCGATGGATAAGGAAAATGAGATGCAGGAACGATTACAAAAAATATTAGCGCAAGCAGGTTATGGCTCGCGCCGCGCCTGTGAAGAATTCATCACAGCCAGCCGCGTGCGTGTGAATGGACAGCTCGCAATTCTTGGACAAAAAGCCGACCCCAGGAAAGATAAGATTTCTGTGGATGGAAAGATGATTGCCAAAGCCGAGTCTTTAACTTATATTGCGCTCTATAAACCGCGCAATGTACTTTCTGCCGCCGAAGGGACAGATGACCGCCAGACCGTGCGCGATCTCATCCCTGTGCCGGGACATTTGTATCCGGTCGGCAGACTGGATTTTGACTCGGAAGGTTTGATCTTGATGACCAACGACGGCGAATTAACCAATAAGTTAACGCATCCGCGCTATGGTCATGAAAAAGAATATCGTGTTTTGCTCGCGCGTCGCCCGGATGAGGAACAACTGGCTACATGGCGACGCGGCGTTGTGCTTGAAGACGGCGATAAGTCAGCGCCCGCGAATGTGCATATAATCTCTACATCCGGTAAAGGCGCGTGGATCCGCGTGGTGATGGGCGAGGGGAAAAAGCGTCAGATCCGCGAGATTGGCGGTTTGCTCGGTTTACCTGTGGTAAAAATTATCCGTATGCGAATTGGGACATTGAGAATAGGCACACTCAAGCCGAGGCAATGGCGATATTTGACAGTGGAGGAAATTGAGGCATTGAAGAGCGAATCCAAATCGGAATTTGCGCAGGCTCCGCGTCCGCGCGTGAAACGATTTAGACCCAGGGAAGATACGGATGCAAGACCTCGCAAAAAACCATTTGAGATGCCGTCTGGAAAATCGCCTTCCCGTCCAAAACCGCCGGGAAGGTCATCCAAAAAATCAACTTACTGATCCATAAAATTAAAAACAAACTCGCTGGTTTATAAAAGCCAGCGAGTTTGTTTTTTAGTAAGAATCTTTTAGCACAGGCGAATATCCCAAATTTTTTTGACTGACTTTATAACTACGTCTTTTACAGCCTCTTTCTTCATGCCGCTCACTTTGAATGTCAGGATATTCGTCGTAATATCGGGACCTGAGAATAAACCTAATGAGATGAAATTACCGCCGGCTTCAGAGATTGCCTTTGTGATTTTTGCCAGTTGCCCAGGCTTGTCTTCGATAACTGCAGTCACGCGCAGGGCTTTTTGGCGCGCGCCCATGAATTCAAGGAAAGCCTTGAACAAGTCTGTTTCTGTGATAATGCCAACGACTTCGCCGTCACGCGTGACTGGTAATCCGCCGATCTTGGTATCTGCCATAATACGCGCAGCTTCTTCGATGGGGGTGTTGACGTCAATTGTCTTGACCTTTTTGCTCATGACTTGTTTTACAGTCACTTTGCTGAGTAGATAGTTTAATTCCCAAACGCTCAAAGATGTGACTGAGGAAGGGGACGCGTTGAGCAGGTCTCTTTCAGAGATGATGCCCACCAATTTACCGTTTTGCATCACGGGCGCGCGTCTGATATGTTCCTTCTTGAGTAAAACTGCCGCGTCATGGATTGGAGTATCAGGCGTAATGGAAATTACTGGATGGGACATTCTTTCACCGACAAACATGGAAACCTCCTGAAAATAAAAGGCGAAGCCGCCTAGTTGAAATTTATGTAAAGATATTATACTATTTTTTATTGACAGGATTTTGTAAAAACCCAGCGCTTATATTTCATGGCTTTACCAAAGTCGCTTGACAAAAATTGCCCTTCATGGCGTTATGTGAACAAATTTTGCCAAAACCGTAAATCTTTGCTTTCTACACGAAGCCAAAAC